>OHRM01001261.1_pt1 | contig 9826 bp, 9 predicted proteins | sample 1578361 | NCBI WGS metagenome assembly OHRM01 (sample SAMEA3879590, study PRJEB24766) | human gut metagenome | biome: human-associated habitat; feature: feces | place: USA | collected 1985/1987 | reverse complement strand
GTTATCACTGATAAAATTCACGCCGTTATCCAGATGGCGCTCAAACGTGGCGGCATAGCGCTGCTGTGCCAGCTCGAAATTCTCTCTTGCGGTAGACATATAGCGGTTCTTCCTTTATACACTCATTTCGTGCCCGCGGCGCACGGGGGCTGCCGACGGATCTTATACCTATATATTGTATAACATGCGGCGCATTTTAGCAAGCCGAAAAACGCCGTTCGCCGCAAAAATTTACCGCGGCACTCAAAAAGAAAAAAGTGACAGCTCGAAAAATATTTCGAACTTCCCACCCATTATAAAATACACGATTTTTGTGCAAATTGCAATACCTGAACCAAAAAAGTTTGGCAACTTTTCAGCGAAACTATTGAGCATTTTTTTAACAATCTACTGGAAATCTGTCTTTCGGTCTGTTATAATGGACTATGCAAACATGATTTATGTGATGCAAACACGTCACCAATTTGGGAGGTAACTATGAGCAAGAAATTCTTGTATCTGTTCAAAGAGGGCCATGACGCATTTGGCGGCGACCAGACGACCATGAAGAACATTCTGGGCGGCAAGGGCGCTGGTCTGGCTGAGATGACTGCAGCCGGTATGCCGGTGCCGCAGGGCTTCACCATCACCACCGAGGCCTGCACCCAGTACTACGCAGACGGCCGCCAGATCAACGACGAGATCACCGCTGACATCTTCGAGCACGTCAAGGGCCTCGAGAAGATCACCGGCAAGACCTTCGGCGACAACGAGAACCCGCTGCTGGTCTCCGTCCGTTCCGGCGCACGTCAGTCCATGCCCGGCATGATGGACACCATCCTGAACCTGGGCCTGAACGACGAGGCTGTTGAGGGTCTGGCAAAGAAGACCGGCAACGCCCGCTTTGCATACGACTGCTACCGCCGCTTTGTGCAGATGTTCGCCGACGTCGTTATGATGGTCCCGAAGAGCCTGTTCGAGGTCGAGATCGACAAGATGAAGGAAGCCAAGGGCGTCAAGAACGACGTGGACCTGACTGCTGATGACCTGAAGGAACTGGTCGGCACCTTCAAGAAGATCTACGAGGAGAACGAAGGCCGTCCCTTCCCGCAGGATCCCCGCGATCAGCTGATCGAGGCTGTCAAGGCCGTCTTCCGCAGCTGGGACAACCCCCGTGCAAACGTCTATCGTAAGATGAACGAGATCCCCTACGAGTGGGGCACCGCTGTCAACGTCCAGCAGATGGCTTTCGGTAACTCCGGCGACCGCTCCGGCACCGGCGTTGCATTCACCCGTGACCCCGCCACCGGCGCTAAGAAGCTGATGGGCGAGTACCTGATCAATGCACAGGGCGAGGACGTTGTGGCCGGCGTGCGCACTCCTTCTCCCATCAGCCACCTGAAGGATCAGATGCCTGAGGTGTACGATCAGTTCGTTGAGATTGCGACCCGTCTGGAGAACTACTTCCGCGATATGCAGGATATGGAGTTCACCATTGAGGACGGCCACCTGTACATGCTGCAGACCCGTAACGGCAAGCGTACCGCTCAGGCTGCTCTGCAGATCGCATGTGACCTGGTGGACGAGGGCATGATCACCGAGCAGGAGGCTGTCCTGCGCGTGGAGCCCAAGCAGCTGGATACCCTGCTGCATCCCCAGTTCGACGCTGCTGCCCTGAAGGCTGCTGAGGTCGTCGGCAAGGGTCTGGCAGCTTCTCCCGGTTCTGCCTGCGGCCAGATCGTCTTTACTGCTGAAGAGGCAGAGGAGATGGTCAAGTCCGGCAAGATGAAGAAGGTCGTTCTGGTCCGTCTGGAGACCTCTCCCGAGGACATCGTCGGCATGCAGGTGTCTCAGGGCATCCTGACCGTCCGCGGCGGCATGACCAGCCACGCAGCCGTTGTTGCTCGTGGTATGGGTACCTGCTGTGTCTCCGGCTGCGGCAACGACAACGACGTGAAGATCGACGAAGAGGCTAAGACCTTCGAGCTCAACGGCCACAAGTTCGTCGAGGGCGACTGGATCTCCATCGACGGCTCCACCGGCAACATCTACGGCGAGCAGGTCGCTACCGTGGCCGCTACCGGCAACAAGAACTTCAACCGCTTCATGGGCTGGGCAGACGCCGCTCGTCAGCTGCTGGTCATGACCAACGCCGATAACCCGCGCGACGCACAGCAGGCAGTTGACCTGGGTGCTGAGGGCATCGGCCTGTGCCGTACCGAGCACATGTTCTTCGCTGAGGATCGCATCAAGGCTGTCCGTGAGATGATCTGCGCACGTACCGTGGAAGAGCGCGAAGCTGCTCTGGCCAAGGTCGAGCCGTTCCAGCAGGGTGACTTCGAGGCCATGTACCGCATCATGGGTGAGCGCCCGATGACCATTCGTTATCTGGATCCGCCTCTGCACGAGTTCCTGCCCACCAAGGACGAGGACATCAAGGAGCTGGCTGCCGATATGGGCATGACCTTCGATGACCTGAAGAACGTGGTTGCTTCTCTGCACGAGTTCAACCCCATGATGGGTCACCGCGGCTGCCGTCTGGCTGTCACCTATCCGGAGATCGCCGCCATGCAGACCCGCGCCGTCATCAAGGCTGCTCTGGCCGTTCAGGCCCATCATCCCGAGTGGACCATGGTTCCCGAGATCATGATCCCCCTGGTGGGCGAGGCCAAGGAGCTGAAGTATGTCAAGGACATTGTTGTCAAGACTGCTGACGAGCTGATCAAGGCTGCCGGTTCCGACATGAAGTACCTGGTTGGTACCATGATCGAGATCCCCCGCGCCGCTCTGACTGCCGATGAGATCGCCAAGGAAGCTGCCTTCTTCTCCTTCGGAACCAACGACCTGACTCAGATGACCTTCGGCTTCAGCCGTGACGACGCCGGCAAGTTCCTGGGCGCTTACTATGATAAGAAGATCTACGAGAACGATCCCTTCGCCAAGCTGGATCAGAAGGGTGTCGGCAAGCTGGTGGATATGGCCTGCAAGCTGGGCCGCGGCGTGAACCCCGACCTGCATCTGGGTATCTGCGGCGAGCACGGCGGCGATCCCTCCTCCGTGGAGTTCTGCCACCGCACCGGTCTGGACTATGTGTCCTGCTCTCCCTTCCGTGTGCCCATCGCCCGTCTGGCCGCCGCTCAGGCTGCGATCAAGGAGATGTAATTCTCCCGCAAGGGCATCAAACAGTCGCATAACCGCAAGCCTCCGGTCATTGACCGGAGGCTTGTTCTTTCCTCCGTGGCATGTTAAACTGAAAGGGAAGCAGAGGTAACTAACCGTTTGACAAAGGTGTGTGATGGTATGAAAAAAATGATACCGTGGATCATTGCATCGGCCGTGATCATGCTGGTCTTTCCTTGGCTTGCGGTCACCTTCGTAAAAGGCGACGGCGGAATGGCGGTTTGCTTCATTCTGTTTTTTGCGCTGAACCCTATTTATGCCATATTTGCCGGAGTGCAGGCCAGTAGAGACGTCAAACGCTTCTGGGCCTTGCCGATGATCACCGCGGTCTTGTTTTTAGCCGGTACATGGCTGCATTTCGATATGGGCGAACCGGCGTTTCTTCTCTATGCGTTGATCTACTTGCTTTTAGGGGCCACAGCCATGCTGATCTCCGCGTTTATAAGGAAAATACTTGAAAAGCACTGAGACAACTCCAATTTCTCTTGCAGCCGCCTCAGCCGTCCTATTTCAACACTCTTGAAAATTTCTGTCAATCGATCTGTGGATACCTGCCGGGATCTGTTTTGCCCCCTCACTGAAAAAAGTCCGTCTGGAATACTCCAGACGGATTTTTTATCGCATTTTCAATGCTGTTTTCTCATTCCTCAGAACCGTGGGTACAGGTCTGAATATCAGGATCATTTAAGATTCGGGCTTTCTTATCGGCATTGCTCTCCTCTCTCCAAGTCCCGGCAACGCCCTTTCCAATGATCAGTCCCAAAGATCCCCAAGCCGCAAGGGCAAACAGAATAACGAAATATTTCATAGCGTCTCCTTTCCCGCAGTCCAAACTTCCATTTCTATTATTAACATAACAGCCACCGCAGAAAAAATCAATTCACTTTCCGCACAGAATTTTTTCTATAATTCTGTATTTTTTCACAGGAAACCAATTTGATTTCTCTCGAAAAGTGCAAAAAAAGCAAGGAATCAGTTTTCTGCCGATTCCTTGCTTTTTTGATTCAATTAGGTCTCTGCCGTGGGATTTTCCTCATTTGCGGAGATCTCTGTGGAAACCTCTGCTTCCGCGGACACGTCCTCCGTGTCCTCATGCTCCGCCAGCGCCATGGAGATCACCTGGTCGCCCTCTTCCTTGAAGCGCATGACGATCACGCCCTGCGTGGCGCGGCCCGTCGTGCGGATGGCCTCCACCGGCGTGCGGATGAGGATACCCGCGCGCGTGACGAGCAGCAGATCCTCGCTGCCGTCCACGACCTTGACGCCGACGATGCCGCCGGTCTTTTCAGCGCATCGTATTCAGCCTGGAGCCGGGCCAAAGCCGCCTCGTTGCAGCGTTCGACCAGACCGTGCAGGGCTGCGACCTCCTCCGGAGCGAGTCCCAGGCTGGCGACGATTTCGGGCGTCAGCCGGGATGGTTCTGTAAGGGGCAGAACGAAAACTCCAAAAGGGATAAAAGAGATGAAACGATTGTAAAGTAGATAGTTAGGATAGAACGGCCAAATTTTAGCTGCGTAATTTACCGTAATTTCAGTGCAGGAATTTCAAGGCGAAACGCCCCAATTCAATGCGTAACCGCAATATTCAGTGGTAATTCACCACAAAGACGAGCCCGCACGACCATTTAAACGTGGTTTGTGCGGGCTTTATAGTATAATGACCGATCTGTCCCCTATTTGAGCGAGTTCAGACGCAGCGACGCCTTGATAAAAGCAAGCGCCCGGATGCGGTTGATGTGTATCTCCATCGGTTTGTGGTGCTCGTTATAGCTGACCAGCACGATGTGATCAGGTATATCGGATTTTTGCAGGTATTTCACCGAAACGTACTCGTCTCCGTCAATGTCGAACGAAATCAGATACATTTCACCCCATATAATGCTGTGCATGATGTCATGTACCTGCTTGTAAAACACGATGTCTCCGCTTTTCAGCAGCGGGTACATCGAATCCCCTACGATACGCAGTCCTCCGTCGCATTTGGGGATCAGTGTCGTCTCCATGACCCGACGATCGACTGGCTGTATTGGTCTGCAAACAGCGGAACAAGACCAGCGACGGCCTCCATGTCATATATAGGTATCTGCTGGCGGTCAATCAAACGATCGGTTCGCAACTTGAAAACCTTATCTACGGTAACATCGGTGACATTCTTCTCGAAAGTTTTTTCACCTTTCGGGTATTCGGGATTTGACCGGGATTTTTGGAGTTTTGGTAAGCAAAATTTCTCCTTCTCCAGTCAACAGCCAAATAGGATTTACATCGTTATAATATGAGAGAAATCTCAATAGATTTTCTTCGGAGATACCATTAGGTATCTGCTGACGATCAATCAGGCGATCGGTTCGCAGTTTGAAAACCTTATCTACAGCAACATCGGCGACATTCTTCTCGAAACTCTCTTCGCCTGTCGGGTATTCAGTAAAAGGTGACGTTTTTTGGAGTTTTGGTAAGCAAAATTTCTCCCCGACCTGTTAGCAACCAATCTGCATTCAACGAATGCTATCTACGCCTTTCGGGTATTCTGTATTTGATAAGGAATTTTGGTAAGTAAAATTTCTCCTTAAAGCATGGCGTTTTTGGGAGTTTTCGTTTGCCATGCTCTTTGCTATGTTTTGAAAACATGGCGTTTTTCGGAGTTTTGGTATTGTTTTTTGGTGATTCGATAGTCTGTATTTGTAGGCGCTTTTTGGAGTTTTCGTTTGCCTACATTTAGGCCTACAATTTTGCCTACGTTTAAATTGTAGGCGTTTTTTGGAGTTTTGGTATTGATTTTTTGCTGGCTGATATTCTGTATTTGACCACGTTTTTCGGAATTTTCGTTTGTGGTCAAAATAGTGGCCCTTTTCATTGACCACGTTTTCCGGAGTTTTGGAATAGAAAATAATACCGCCCGCCGAAATGATCGACGGGCGGCAACTGTTCGGGTTTCGCAGTCTTCAGGGAACAGGTCAGGACACCTTTCTAACCCGGTGCTGCGCGGGTGTTCTGCGTGCCCTGCGGGGGTTCTTCATCCTCTCGGCCTTTCGCGCTTCCATATCCGCCCTGCGTTCGGCTTTTAACCGCTTGATATAAGCGCTATAATCAGGGTCCCGGCGCAACCAGGACAGATATGTGATATATCCGACATGAAACATATCATAAATATAATTGTTCCATACCCACCGATGATTCCGATCCTGCCGCCCCGGTTCATAGTGCGCTTTTGTCTCCTCTACGGCCTGTTTTATCTTTTCGAGGTAGTTCTTATTGTTGTATGCCATAATACACGAAATTTAGCGGGTTTAAAGGCCCTTTAAACGGATGCGCTGACAATCGCGCCGATGCCCTTGCCGCGGATCGGTAATGCTACGAACCGTTTGTCGAAACCTACGATCGTCACACGCTCTTTGGGGTCGTTCTCCGTGGCGTACATGTGAATATCTCCGTCGGCTTTCATCACCTCCTTTGCGTAGAACGCGAACGAGGCGAACCTGTCTCCCTCGGCCGCTGCCGCTCCGAATGCGACCTTTTTCAGCACGCCGTCCATCATGCGGTACGTCGGCATGCGCGAGAAAGCGTAACAGCCGAACCCGGCGAATTTCAGCGGCTCGCCGTCTTTGATGCTCGTCAGATCCTTGAAGAGTTTGAGGTCTTCGAGCAGCAGGTCGGAAACGTGCTTCGGATGCAACACGAGATAACGTTCATCGAGCGGTACGTCCACATCGTCGAAACGCTCTTTCAGCGCGAGGATGTCCGCAAACCGCAACCGCTTGCGGCCCGTGATGCTTTCGCCCGTCGTGATAATTACGGGAGTGTTTTCGGTATCTTCCGCCGGGGCATAAGCGTGCGCGGCTTTCGTCGCCACACTTGCCCGGAGCGTCGAACGGTGCTGGCCGATAACGCTTTCGAGTTTGTCGTAGCTGTACTCCAGCGCTTCGGGGCGGCGGACGATGGTGTTTTCGGTCTCGAACTTGTCGAGCCGGATTTCGTTGTCCTCGTCATCACGCCCGATCACCGAGATAGGATAGGTCGTATTATTGACCAAAACCTTCGGGTCGATACCCGCCGACGCGATGTGCAGGCGGTTGTGATCCACGAACTGCGAATAGTCCGTCGCCTTTTGCAGGAAACTGTCGTCGGGGTAGAAACCCTCTTTTACCTGGTCTATCCAGACCTCTCTGTTTAATGCCATAAATATTGTATTTGTAATTGATTGTTCGTTACTTGTTTTTACGTTCGCGGGCAAGCAACCGCTCGTATTGGTCGGGATGTTGTGCCAGATACTCGGGGTTATGTTTGCGGTAATAGGCCAGGTTATGATACGGTTCCTGTTCTTCCCCGTATTCTTTCTCCCGCAGGCGGGCGTATAACTCCGGATCATCGCTCAATGCCTGCGGATCGTATTTGCGGTATTCTTTCAGTCCCCAGTTGGCCCGGTTGGTCATGTCGTTGCGGTTCGGGCCGAAGAAAGCCGCAAACGACACCTTTTCGGGCATGACTTCGAGGACCTCCTTCAGAGCCTTGACACCCAACTGTTTGCCGATATGCTCGAATACACACGGTCAGGCATACCGAATTTACCGAGGTTGACGGCTTGTTTCAACTCTTTGTCTATATCCACCGCCGCGGCCTGCTCCTTGTCCTGCATGAACTTGCGGAATGCCGATTTGTCGGTCCGTGCCATGTGTTTCAGGAGCATGAGCTGCGACGATTCGACATACCCCAGCCGCAGGGCCTTTTCCGTGTCGGGTTCCGCCGGGCCTGCATTACCGGATAGGGCTGTTACGGTTTCTATGATCTCCCCATCCGTCGCTGTTGCAGGCAGTTTCAGCACCTCGATCAGTTGCGTACGCAGGTCTTTGTCCCCGTCTGCCGATTCTTTAAGGCTCAATACGATAAGCCCCCTTTTGTCGAACAGTTTGACGGCGTTCCGATTGGACGGGATATCGACGATCGACACCTCGGTCAGTTCGCAGTCCGTTACGGTGTCTACGCCGTCGATCCTCTCGTAATTGAGAACAGACAGGCCGATAGACGCCGAGCGCAGAAAGCCGCCGTCTACACGCTCTTTAACCTCTTTTCCGAGCGGGTTATTTTCGTCGAATACGGCGTCGGCAATCAATTGCGAACCCTCGGTCCGGATGTTGTCCCAGCGGCCTATAACGCCTTTTTCCCGTGCGTGCATGTAGAGCATCACGGGATCCTTTTTAAAACGTTCCGTGCGGATGCCCTTTGTCTGAATAACAAAGCCGTCCGCATTGACGCTTTCGTCGGAGATGATAAATGTGTATGTCATGTAAAAGTATTTGGATAGCACAAATATCCTTCATATATGCGCCATGGCAAAAAATTGTTTATAACCTATATACAAATTATTTTCAACCCTTGGCAATCCGATTTTTTGATAAACTTTGTATTTTATTCCGTCTCTTTTACTATATTTGCATATCCTAAATCTTATAAGTCATGCCTTTTGCAAAAACAAATCACAGAATTATAGCCACTTATGGTGTGGGTAGTGGAAACGCCCCAGCGCTTTCTTATAAGAGCGTAGGACACCTTAGAGTGGCTTTTTTTCATTTCCTAAATCTTATAAGCTATGTTTACCTATCAACGAGATGCCGCACAAGTTGCGCAGTTTGCTAATCAGTACAATTTCGACGAACTGGTCGCATGTCTAACCGACTACCTCGATCCGAAAGCGGCCGCTAAACATTTAAAACTGATTTATTTCACACTTACAGAGTATATTTTGAGCGACACTGAAAATATGGGCCGTTCGGATGTCGCGGAAGCTATGGTTACTCTGCGGTGGTTGCACGAAGCGATAGAAACAATGACAAATGGCGATGACCGTGCTATTAAAATTGTTCCTTACCATATTCCCGTTGTAAAATGGTGTGACTAACCCCAATTTATTGCAAGTATAACGAACTTGCAATGACATTCCAAACAAAGACCCTTTAAACTCGGTTTAAAGGGTCTTTTATTTTTGCCACTTTTTTGTCGATATTTCAAGGCTGAACTTTGAAATTTCCTGTTTTTGGACTGGAATTTTCGAAATGCCCGATATAGTTCCGCCCCACCGTGATGAACGGAGCGGAAAGCGTTCCGGCGCTTTTGACCGCAAAGATGCCGGCTGGCGCTCGAACGAGTGCGGCGCGGACGGGCAGTACCGGAGTACGTCCCATTCGCGCCGCACGAGAGCAAGAGCAAAAACGCCCTCTAAAATCGGGAATTAATCCTCTACGGGAATATCCTTGTTGACATTCTTCGAACCTACGAGCGCATAGAAGAGCATGTAGGCCAGACCGGCGATGATCACCCAGTAGCTCGACAGGTAGTTGGAGATGTCGGCCACATAGCCCTGGATCAGCGGAAGGATACCGCCGCCGCAAACCATCACCATGAAGATACCCGAGCCCATGGAGGTGTATTTGCCGAGTCCCTCGACGGCGAGGTTGAAGATGCCGCCCCACATCACCGACGTGCAGAGACCGCACAGCGTGAGGAACATGACGCCGATGGGAACCTCGATCATGGCGAAGCCCGTACCCGTGAACACCGGCATGCGGCCCATCGTGTCGATCGGAGCGAAGATGCCCAGCAGCACGAAGACCAGCGCCACGACGGAAACCGCCGTCAGCTGCGCCTTACTCGAGACCTTGCCGCCGATGACGCCGCCG
>OHRM01001254.1_pt1 | contig 9852 bp, 8 predicted proteins | sample 1578361 | NCBI WGS metagenome assembly OHRM01 (sample SAMEA3879590, study PRJEB24766) | human gut metagenome | biome: human-associated habitat; feature: feces | place: USA | collected 1985/1987 | reverse complement strand
CTCTTGGTTTTCCTGAACACCTGGAAAAACATGGGTTATAGCATGGTAGTATACTTAGCTACTATTACTGGTATCGATAGTACTTATTATGAAGCTGCAATTATTGATGGTGCAACCAAATGGCAGCAGACAAAACATATCACAATGCCATGCATCAAACCCGTTCTGATCATGATGCTGATCCTGGATGCAGGAAAAATCTTTTATTCTGATTTTGGTCTGTTTTATCAGGCAACGGGTGGAATACCGGCGTCCCTGTACCATCTGGTACAATGGGGAACAGATCATATCAGATAATGATGCGGAGCGGCCCCGTCCGTTCTACCTGCTGGCGGAAGAGAAGCTGATCAACAAGGTCAGCTTCATGGTCTGCGTCCCGCCTGTCACCATACCTCCGCAGGAACTGGTCTATATGCTTTCCTATGTGGTGAACACCTATAAGACAGCAGGCAAGACCTACCTGATCAAGATCGACGAAGACGAATACACCCCCAATAAGAATACAGGACAATGAAAGAATATATTGCGGAAACCGGCGGACGGTATACCTACTCGGACGATATCCTGAACTTGCAGGAACTGGCTCTCAGCATGAGTGCCGTTTTTGACGGCTGCTCGGACTTCATCATCTCCGGATGCGAGATCGAGGGTCCCCGCGTCTCCCCGGGTTATGTCTGGCTCGGCGGAAAGGTACGCCGTTTCGACGGCTGCGCCGATGCTGTCTATCCCTATTATATATACGAAATCAACCGGCATGAATCGGTGGTCTACGCCAATGAGGTCAACAAGCGCGGGCGTACCTGTTATCTCTGTGCCGGAGCCAAGGCTGTCCCGGATACGGTCGATCCGGTTACTGACAAACTGCCGGCGGCCATCGAGGTGACGGAGAGCTATGCACCCCGGTTCATCGACAAGTTCTTCGGCCGCTATGCTGTCCTGCTCGATACACCTTTTGCCCGGCAGACCGTCAAGAAGGATCTGGTGCTGGCCGGAACGTTCACCGGGCAGAAAGAAATCAGCTCCAAGACCGCCGTCTCCGTCAGCGGCGGGAACGGCTACATGCTCAAAGGCATCGTCAAGGCGGACGGCCATGCCGCCATCGGTGCCTACCTGCACGGTCTGCTTGTCAACGAGATTGTCATCCGGACGGACGGCACGTTCAGTTTCATGAAACAAGGCAAGGAACTGGCCAGGGTTACGGAAGACGGCATATCCTGCGGTACTTCGCTGAATGAAAACGCCCGGATCGGGGCTGTCCGCATCAAGGGATACGACATCTATAACACCTCGGATGTGACGGATGAGGGTTGTATCCGTATCAATTACCACGGCACGGAGGGCGGCGGAACAAAATACCGTGACTTTGCCGTGCATGACGGAAAAGCCTGCACCACACCTGTTTTGAAAGTCATCGGGCGTACCGCCACCCTGCAGGTCGGCGGACTGCTCTCCCTGCAAAGCACCGGACGGGGTATCGATATTCAGAATACCGCCTATACGAAAGACAATGCCAGGCTGACAAACCTGATTACCTGGCGCGACAGTGCCGCCGCGCTGCTCGCCACCGTCGGCTTCGACACCGCTGACAGTTTCCGTTTTGCGCTGAGGAACGCTCTGGGCGACATCGTGCTTGCCCCTTTGGGAGCGGTGGATGTGCTCGGTACGCTTAAAATCAACGGAAAATCCGTGTCCGACACCTATGTGACCGTCAGGGCCTTTACGGAGGCGATGGGAAAGAAAGTGGATGTGGTAGAAGGCAAACAGCTCTCTACCGAAGACTTCACGACCGAATACAGGAAGAAACTGGCGGCTATCACTACCGGAGAACTGACGGAGGGCGGCGAAGGTTATGTCACATCGGGAACCGTCGCGGCGGCTTTGAAAATGAAACTCTCCGCCGACGGGAACCTTTCCGATGTCATGGACAAGGCTGCCGCCCGGAAGAATATCGATGTCTATTCCAAAGCGGAAGCCGGGGAGGTATTTCTGGAAATCTCCGAAGGATTGAAGGAGCTGGTGCGCCTGACGGCGGACGAGATCAGCGGGCTGACGGCAGAGGAAGCCGCCGAACTGAAAGCAAAGCGGCAGGCGGCCGTCAGGGATACCCTCGATGCCGAAAAGAAAGGTACCGGGGAGCTGAAACTGGCCAAGACCTCGAACCTGTCCGACCTTCCGGACAAGGGCAAGGCACGCAAGAACCTCGAAGTCTATTCCACGGCCGAGATAGACCGGATGATGGACGGCAAGCTCGGGACTGACTCCGCTTACGAGGGCATTGTCTTCACACCCGAACTCAGGGACAAACTGCTGGAAATCAAGACCGGTTCGTTCGCCTACATAGATGAAGGCGGCATTTCGCACGCACAGGTCGAGGGATACGTGATGACCTCGCAGGTTGTCAGGGAACTCAAGAAAAAGGCGGAGCGGCTGATGGGCGGCTACAACGCTTCCGAAAAGGATACCATCGCCACCAACCTGAACCTGTATACCAAGGCCGGGGCGGACGCCCGCTTCGCCGCGCTTGAAAACCTGTTCCAGGATTACATCGACTTTTTGACCGGGCAAGGAAAATCCCCCATGGAAGCCCGGCAGCTCCTGCGGAACAAGTTGGACGTGCTGTCCAAAGACGAAATCGTCAAGGACTACCTGCGCAAGGACGGCAAACTTTCCGACCTGTCCTTGCCGACAGCGGAGGCGAAACGGCAGGCCTGCCGCGCTATCGGAGCCGCCTATGCGGAAGAATACCAGCCCCTGCTGGCGGATACGGGATGGATGCACATGGAGAACAGCGGCTCGGGAACAGATACCCAGGGGCTGTTTATCCGCCAGATCGGGAATATCGTGTCCATACAGGGGTATATCAATACCGCACGCAGGGACGGCAGCAACTGGGGCGGCATCGTTGCCGTCATCCCGAACAAGATACAGCCCCCGAGATACAGCGTGCGCTGCAGCGCCGCTGACTGGAACGATGACCACAAGTACAACCGGGGCTCCTCGTTCACCATCTACGGCGGTTCGCGCAGGATACAGCTTTACGAGCGCGGTATGTACAATGTCAATGTAGAACTCAACTTCACCTATTTTGTATAGTCATGAAACATAAACTCAATGTAAACGGCGATATTGAAAGCCGCCGGAGGATTGCGGAGCGCAGGAACGTTCCCGTCCGTGAAACCGTACAGCAAACCATTCAACCGCAACATCATGAAACAGAAGAAAATCAGGCGGCAGCCGCAGAAGAAACCGTCTCCCCGGCAGCAGAAGCCCCGAAAGCGAGAAGACGGAAGACCGCAGGGGACGCTTAAGCGCTTTCCTTTCGACGAGACACGGATAGGCTTCATGCTCCGGTATGAGATGCCGGTAGTCTATCATCTGCTCCGCAGGTTATGCGCCACGCAGCAGCCCTTCGAGCCGGACTGGCAGGTCATACGGTCGGTGGCGGAGGCATCGAAAGACCCTTCCTGCGGCAAGGCGAAGTTCCGCCGCTACCTGGACGAGTACCGCCGGGACGGGGTCTATTGCCGGCGCGGGAAACGGCTCACGCCGGAGCGCAAAGCCTACTATGAAGGCATATGCCGCCGCAAGAGAGAAGAGTATATCCGCCGGAACCGCAGGAGGCTGCTTGCCGAAGCGCGGAACGCGCCGGGCGGCGACAGACTGCTCGGGGAGATTAAAAGCATTCTTAAAATGAAACGGTAATGCGCTGAAGGACAATGCCGGTGAGAAACATTCATGTACATGTATGGCTGTTCCGGGTAATTTGCCTAATTTTGTATTCCACGGTCGCTGCAAGACCTTTCCATATTGTCAAATGAGTATCCTCTTTCGGGATACGGTCAGCGAGACATCCTCTCCCAATTTTATCAGTTGAACGCGGACGGTGCAACCGAACCCGTCCGTCCTGTTACCAGTTTCTTTGCGATGCGGGTATACCGTGTCGCATTCTTCGGGCATTTTTAAATCCATAAAACAAAGCGTTTATGCAAGAAGAAGAAAAGAACAACGGCATGGAAGGCATGTCTGTCGAGGAAATGTTCCTCGGCGTTCAGGAATCTTATCAGGAGGCACAGTTGCGTGCCCAGGAGGAGAACAGGGCGTTCGCCCGTACGGAGTTCTTCCGCATGGACAAGTTCGGGACTTACCGTCTCCGTATCCTGCCCATCGCTCCCAATCCGGACGGCTCGCCGACACGTCCGGGCTATGAGTATCCCGTCCACCAGCTGCTTCTGGAGCTGGAGAAACCCGCTACGGGGAACAAGCCCCAGAAGATGTATGTCACTGTCACCCGCGCTACCGATGCCGGATATAGCGTTGATCCCATCGAGACTTACCGCCGCATGGCCGTCGAAGCCGCAAAAGAGGACGGGGACGACAAACTGGCGGAAAAGATTGCCGGGGGCTCGTTCGGAGGCGGTCTGAAATACAGTTACGGCCACTGTCTCTATGTATTCGACCTGGGTGAACGAGCCAAAGGCGTGCAGATGATGACCCTTTCCCATGCCCAGTTCAAGGATCTGGATGAGAGGAAGTTCAAGCTGTGGAGCAAGAAACTGGCCAAGAATCCGTCTTACCCGTGCCCGATTTCCTCGGTGTATGACGCCTATCCGGTGGAGATTGAAAAGCGCAAGAACGGAGCCAAGACCGAGTATGTCATTTCCATTGACAACGAATCGGAACCGGTACCGTTGACCAAGGAGGAGCTGACCGCCCTGATGGGTGCGCCGCGTATCCCGGAAATCATCTACCGCTACACCCGTTATCATCTGGGAGCCACCGTCGAGTTCCTCAAACAGTGCGACGGTATCTACGGCATGTCGCTCATGGAGACGGATGAAATGAAGACGGTCATCGACACGCTGGACGGTGAACTGCCCAAGGAGGATATATCCGCGTTCTCGTTCGACCGCCGTACGAAAGATAACAGAGAAAACGGGCGTGAAGGTGGAGGCATCTCGCTGGACGACCTTTTCGAACGTTATGACGAGCTTCAGCGGCAGGAACTCGGTGAGAAGACCGAGGAAGGCCAGGAGCTGCGTGCGATGATCCGCGGCTACATCGAGCAGGAAGGGCTCTCCGTGCGTGTTACACGCTCCACGAGCAACCGGGAACTACTCGACCTGATCGAAAGCGAGATGGAGGGTCCGAAGCCCAGTGACGAACCGGAGGATGTCCCCGGGGAGGAAGAAGAGCAGCCGGAGGAAACGGAAGAGCGTGCCGGGCGTCCCCGCCACCGCAGATAAGCCTTTCACAAGTTCTTGAATTCTAATCCGACGGGAGGCATCCGGGCCTCCCGTCCTAATCACAATCACTTAGTATGAAAGAGAACAAACCCTGCCTTTTGTTATTGAATGACATCCACATCTCGAAAGACAACATCCCTGCATTCCAGGCCAACTGGCAGGAGGCCATGGGAATTTGCAGGGAACGGGATATCCGGGAAGTGGTTGTCGGAGGAGACCTGTTCTTTTCCCGTGCCGCCCAGACACTCGATGTCCTGCTGGCCGTCAGGGATATGCTTGTATCCGCCGCGGACCATGACATTCATGTCACGCTGGCGGAAGGGAACCACGACAAGGTGAACCAGGAATCCCTGCGCGGATATTGTCATGTCTTCGACCGGCATCCGAATGTGACTGTCGTGGATGAGTACCTGACCCTGTGCCGCCCGGAATGGAAGTTCGCGCTCCATGTAATGAGCTATTTTCCGGAAGACGGCTCTTTTGCCGAAAGGCTCGGACGATTGGCTGCGGAAGCGCTTTCCGGAGAACCGGAGCACTTCCTCTACATCCATGAGGGTATCAACGGGGCATTGGCACAGCCTTCGGAAAAGGAACTGCCTGCCAGGATATTCTCTCCTTTCGACAAGGTCTTTGTCGGCCATTACCACAACCGTACCGTCATTCCGGGGACGGGAATCGAATATATCGGTTCCTCGCGCCAGCATAACTTCGGGGAGGACGAGGAGAAAGGATACACGGTGCTGTATACGGACGGCACGTACGAGTTTGTCAAGAACCGCGTGAACATGCGGTACCGTGTCATGGATATGCCGGCGGAACGTGCCGGGTTGCACCTGATGGACGAGCTGCGTGAAATGGAGGCCGATGGTCGCTACAAGGTCAAGGTGCGTGTCCATGCACCTGCCGCCGCGATGAAATCGGTGGACAAAGCCGCCTTGCTGGAAGCCGGAGCGGCGAAGGTAGAACTGGTTGCCGATGACGAGCAGCTGCCGGAGGCGGTATCCTCTTCGCTCTTCGAGAAATTCGACAGCCGCCGCATCCGGGAAACCTACGAGGACTTCTGCCGGGAGAAACAGATCGAGGATGTGTCGATGGGATTGGAGTATTTATCTAGAATAGAAAACAGATCATGTGGAAATTAAAGACGATAGAAGCCGAAAATCTCTGCGCCTTCCGTTCGCTGTCCTACATGCTGCGGCAAGGCGTGACGACATTGATTTTCGGCGATAACCGGGACAATGAGTCCCAGCAGTCGAACGGGGCCGGCAAGTCTGCCCTGTTGGAATGCATTGCCGTGGGTATCACGGGCAGCCCGCTTAGAAAGATACGCTCGGAGGAGATTATCAACGATGCAGCGGAAGAATGCCGTATCGCTTTGCGTTTCATCAACGATTCCGCCGCCGAGGAACTGCTCGTCAACCGCCGTATCCCGCGCAAGGGGGCTTCCTCTGTCAGCTGTACGCTTTACCGTGGCGGCAAGCAGGTGGTAACCGATGAAGCGGTACAGCCTTCGGTGGATGCCTATAACCGGTATATTCTTGACAAACTGGGTATCACACGCGACGAGCTGCTCAACAATTTCATCCTTTCCAAATACCGGTATGAGGATTTCCTCTCGTCATCGGACAAGGAGAAGAAAGAGGTCATCAACCGCTTTTCCAACGGTATCCTGGTGGATGAAGCCATCGCCAAAGTGGAGGAAGACATCGTGCCGCTCTCTGAAAAGAAACGGCAGGTGGAACTGGAACTGGCCGGGTTGGACGGGCGTATCGGGATGTTACAGGAGCAGATACGCAAGGAGGAGGAAGCCGGAGCCGAGCGGGGGCGTACCCGTGTGGAACGTATCATGGGACTGGAAACGGCCATAGCGGCCAAGAGGGAGCAGATCCGTACCGGGCACGAGAACGTGGACAGGCTTGAGGAACAGCTTGCCGGAGTGCAGCGGGCGGACGAGGCTTTGCAGGAACTGGAAGCCGGAGATACCGCATTGGAAGCATGTCTGGAAAAGATAGCGGAAATGATGTCCCTCTTTCCCGATGCCCGGCAGACGGACTGGGACAAGGTCATTGCCGAAAAGAAAGGACGGTTACAGACCGCCACAGAGCGGCTGAAGGATTGCGATGCCGTCTTGAAGCAGGCGGAACAGGAACTGAAAAACAGGACTGACGGCTGGGAACAGTTCAAGAAGGAGTATGCCGCATTCTGTGAGGCATACAGGGATCAGTCCGATACGACTGCGGAGAGACTGCGGGAAATCGACATCCGTCTGCGCGACCTGTCCGGCAGCATCGAGGAACTGCGTCATAAACGGCGTATCGTTTCTGCCGGTATTGACGGCCTCTCGAACAAACTGGCCGGCTCCATCACCTGTCCTTTCTGCGGGCATGAGTTTCTGGTGGCAGAACCACAGTTCGACATCGAGGCCGGCATGAAGGAACTGAAGCTCCGTCAACGGCAGCTCACGGAAATCAACGGCCGTATCGATGAGAAGCAGGAGGAGACGGATGCCGTGGAGTTGCAGCAGAACCGGCTGAACCATGAGCGCCGGATATTGGAAGGCAGACGCACCGGATGGGAGGAGCAGCTGGCCGGGCACGAACGGGCCATCAGGAATGCCACCCGCCACGTGGAAGAGGTGGAAAGCGGGCATAAACGCATCGCTTCCGAAATTACCGCCCTGCAAAGTGAAATCGAAGGTGTCCGCCGCAAGGTATTCGACGAGGTGTTCGGATTCATAGACGAGCGCAATGCCGCACTGAACCGCGGCATACGGGTAGGCAAGGAAGATATACAGGCTGCGGCCTGCGCCATCGACACTTTGCAGGCCACGATCCGGGAGCTGGATGAGGCGGCTTCACCCGACCTCATACAATCGCTCAAGGACACTCTCCGTGAAACGCGCGGGAAGTCCAGCGAGGCGGCAGGGCGCAAGACGGCCGTCGATGCCCGGGTCCGTGCCCTGGAGATACAGCGGGAACGGTTCGTGCAGTTCAAGACCTATCTGGCCAACACGAAAATCGAGGCGCTCAGCCGTATCACCAACGAGTTCCTGCAAGACATCGGCAGCGACATCCGTATCCGCTTCGACGGGTATACCGTCCTCAAGAGTGGTAAGGTAAGGGAGAAAATCTCCATCTCACTGCTGCGCGACGGCATGGACTGCGGCTCGTTCGGCAAGTTTTCGGCAGGCGAAGCCGCCCGTGTGAATTTGGCGACCATCCTTGCCATGCAGAAACTCGTGAACAGCAACTGCGACGGGGACAAGGGACTGGATCTGCTCGTGCTGGACGAGATACTCGAGGCGGTCGATGAAGCGGGGCTGGCCTCCATGTTCGAGGCGCTGAACTCGCTCGGCGGTACCGTGCTGGTAGTCTCGCACGGGAATGTGGCTGAAGGGTATCCGCATAAACTGGTAATCGTGAAAGAGAATGGCGAATCGAGACTCGGAGAATAGCGTACTGACCCGGGAGCAGGTACTGGCGCTGGACATCGCCACGCATACCGGATACTTCTCCCTGCATGAGGCCGGGACATGGAACTTCACCGAAAGCAAACGGCGCAACGGCAACAAGATGCACGGCGCTTTCAGGACTACGCTGCTCTCGCTGCTCCGTCGTTACGGCATCCGCCGCGTCGTGGCCGAGGATGTGAGCGTGAACCGCCATTTCTACGACATGCGGCGGCTCTCGGAACTCAGGGGTATCCTGCTCGAAGTGTGCGATGAACTGGATATCCCGGAACCGGAGTTCGTCAACCCGGCTGTCCTCAAGAAATGGGCGACGGGAGACGGACACGCCACCAAGACGCAGATGGTCGCGGCCTGCAAGGACAGATACGGTATTGTCCCGGTGGATGACAATGCGGCGGATGCCTGCCACCTCTTCTACTATTACATCCGCAGGCACAGGCTGTGACAAGCCGACAACGGTTTGGATTTTTTCCGGGCGGCGGTAATGCTGCCGCCCGTTTTTTCAATTGACGCTCACGGTAGCTGACAGATTAGGACATGAGATTCATTATCAACCTTTTCAGTCAGTGGAAACGTGGAAAAGAAAGATGTGTTTATTGCGGTTCTCCAGCCTGAAGACGAATCCGCGAGACAGAGGGCGGAACTTCTCAGAAAATATGTGATGCCGCACAAGAATCTGATATACAGCATTTGTATCAAATATACCTATAACCAGGAGGACATCGAGGACAACTACCTCGAGGCGTTGGCCAACTTCTTCAAGTATATGGACAGTTATGACCCGGCCCGTCCGGTAAAGACCTGGATCTATGCCGTGACCAAACGGCTTGTGGCGGACCTCAACAACCGCAACAAAAGCCGCATGCCCCCGGATGACAATATCGATATCTCGGAAATATCCTCCTCCCTGCCGGGCGAGGACGAACCGTCGGAGAACTGCATGGGAATGGATAATTATCACAAGTATTACAATGATGATATCCTTTGGGCATTGGACAGGCTCAAGCCGATTTACAAAGAGGCCCTGCTTTTACAGCAGGCCGGCTATAAGATCGGAGAAATCATGGAGATAACTTACCGCAACGGAACATTGCAGACCAGAAATGTGGAGACGGTCAAGAGCCGTCTCTTTCTGGCCAA
>OHRM01001252.1_pt1 | contig 9874 bp, 13 predicted proteins | sample 1578361 | NCBI WGS metagenome assembly OHRM01 (sample SAMEA3879590, study PRJEB24766) | human gut metagenome | biome: human-associated habitat; feature: feces | place: USA | collected 1985/1987 | reverse complement strand
TAAATTAAAGGGAGGATTTAATAATGATTGAATTTGGCGGTTGTGAAAAAAGTCAGTTACAGGATGTATGTGAAACTTTAGCGATACAATTAATTCAACATGAACATCCTACCTGGTATGATGTCAGAGAAGAAGATATTTATCAAAAGCTAAAAGAAGAAGGCTTACCAGTAATGAGATTCTAATAGGAGTGATTAAAATGAGTACATATTGTTGTTCAGATATTCATGGCGTTTATAGTCTTTATAAAAAAATTAAAGACTTTATCGGTCCAGAAGATAAAGTATATTTTTTAGGTGATGCTGTTGACCGTGGTCCAGAGCCTTGGAAATGTTTTAAGTCAATTTATTATGACCCACAATTTATTTTTCTTAAAGGAAACCATGAGGATATGTTAGCTAAAAGCATTGATGATTATAGCAAATATGGTTATTTTTGCGGAGATAATTTTTATCTTCATGTAAGAAATGGCGGAAAATCCACTTGTGAACAATGGGAAGCAGATGGGGCAAATTTAACTTGGTGCCGCAAAATTATGGGGCTCCAGAAAACTGCAACCTATTACCGGAAAGATGGCAAAATTGTTGTATTGTCACATGCTGGTTTTACTCCTGGCTCTAAACTTACTGATTTTATTTGGGATAGAAAACATATTCATGATGCTTTTGACTTTAAAGAGTTTCCCGATGTATATGTAGTACATGGACATACACCTTGGTGCTATATTGCAGATGTAGATGATGAATCAGAGCCATATGTATATACATATGCCCTTGGTCATAAAATTGATATTGATTGTGGTTCCTTTTGGACTAACACAATAGCTCTTTTAGACCTTGAAACCTTTGAAACCATTTACTTTAAAGTATAATAATTGATAAATTATTAAAATTATTATATAATATATTTATCAATTAAAGATAAGGAAAAGAAAAGAAATGGGAAGAAGAAATAATAATATTGTATTTAATAGCTTTTATTGTATGAAATGTGGCAATAAAAGCTATGACTTGCCAAGGAAAAAAGGCGGGCAGAAGGCAAGATTTCACAGAAAAAAAATGTATTGTCCACATTGTCGCATTGAAGTAAATCATGTAGAATGTAGAAATGAAGAAGATGTATTTCAATTTAAACAGGATTTTGAAGATGGAGTTTTTAAAGAAGAGTTAGAAGAAAGTTTAGAATATTTAAAGGGAGAGTTGATTTAATATGACAACTTTATATGTTGCTTGTGGAATACCTGGTTCTGGAAAATCTACTACTTTTCGTTCTATAAAAGAAATTGTAGACGGAATTGGAAAGAATACTTTTGAAATAGTTTCAAGAGATGCTATTCGTTTTGCTAAACTTCGTGAAAATAAAAATATTCAATATTTTGATAAAGAAAAAGAAGTTTGGAAAGAATATATTGATACTATTCAGAAATATCTTGATGAAAAAATTGATTTTGTTATTGCGGATGCTACTCAGCTTAATCAGAAATCAAGAAATAAATTACTTGATAGTTTAAATCTTAAAGATGTTAAAATTATTCCTTTTAGCTTTGAGCTTCCTCTTGAAACTTGTTTAAGCAGAAATGAATTAAGAAAAAACGATGAACTCGCTTATGTTCCTAGAGGAGTTATTCGTAGAATGAATGAACAGTTTGAAAAACCAACTTTTTCTGAAAAATATACTTATTTTGCAATCGCTAAAGTAAATGAAGGAGGTATTACAATTGATTTACCTGACCAGTGATTTACATTTTTGTCATAATGTCTAAAATGTAGGTCAAAAATATATAATATATTATTTTTCTTTTTTATATAATATAATGAAAGAAAAAGGAGTATATTATATATGAAAACTGTTTATAAAATTACTAATAAAATAAATAATAAAATTTATATTGGTTCTAGTACAAGGGTTAATAAAAGATGGAAAGAGCATATTAATGCCGCTTTTAATAAAAATAATCCTCAGTATAATTATCCCTTGTATAAGGCTTTTAGAAAATATGGAGTTAAAAATTTTTCTTTTGAAATTTTAAAAGATGATTTTTTAACAATAGAAGAAATGCAGGGTTATGAGCATTATGAAATTATTCATTATAGTTCTTTAGTTCCTAACGGATATAATCAAACAACTTGCACAACATCAAATTCTCTTGCACATGAAAATACTCAAAAATATATTAAAAAAGTTAGTAAAAAATGTGCTTTAGTAAATGAAAAAAATGAAATTTTAGAAATTTATAATTCTCTTCATGACGCAGCTGAAAAACAAGGTTGGGATAGAGACGCAAGAGCAAGTTCAGTTAAACAAATTTGCGATGGAGACGTTTATTCTTGTAATGGATTAATTTTTCGTTATTTAGATGAAAATAATAAAGTTATTATTCCAGAAATGAAAACTCGAAAAAGGAGAACTGCTATTTATGGTATAAAAAAAGATAATCCTAAAGATATTGTTTATTATGATAGTATTAGTGAAGCATCAAGAGTAGAAAAAATAAATAGACAAAGCATTGGAAAATGTATAGCTGGTTCTTCTCGGTATTCAACCGTAGGAGGACGAATATGGAGAAAGGTTGGTGAAGAATAAAATGAGTGGAATGATTTATTTAACAAGTGATCTCCACTTTGGTTAGGTCATAATAAAGATTTTATTTATGAACCAAGAGGTTTTACTTCTGTTGAAGAGCATAATGAAGCAATTATTAAGAATTTTAATTCAATCGTAAAACCAGAAGACGATTTGTATATTCTTGGTGATTTGATGTTATGCGATAATGAACATGGACTTGAATGTCTGCGGCAATTAAATGGAAATAAACATTTCGTTCGTGGGAATCACGATACCTCGACTCGATGCCGCCTTTACTCTGAAATCGGCATTATTGATGAAGGATATGCTACAATGCTTAAATATAAAAAATATCATTTTTATTTAAGTCATTATCCAACAGTAACAAGTAATGGAGAAATTAAATCTCTTCATCAAGCTATTTGCGGGCTTTCGGGTCATACGCATTTTAAAGATAAGTTTTATAATAATATTTCATATCTGTATAATGTAGCAGTTGATGCACATAATTGTTTTCCAGTTTCTTTAGATACAATTATTGAAGATATGAAAATTAAATTTAATGAACAAAAAGCTGTGTAGCTTTTTGAATAAATAGTACATTGAAAACTAAATAAAAAGGAGAAAAGAATTTATGAATTTTCTAACAACTATCTTACCGTTCGTACCCTTTGTTTTACTTGCGGTTGTCGTTATCGCGGTAATTGCTTCAGGATATGTTAAAGCTCCACCGGATACAGCTTACATTATTTCTGGTTTCCACAAAGAACCTAGAATTTTAATTGGTAAAGCCGGTATTAAGATTCCTTTCTTTGAACGTTTGGATACTTTAACATTGCGTCAGATGTCTATTGACATTAAAACAAATGGTTATATTCCAACTAAGGATTTTATTGGTGTAAATATTGATGCAGTTGCAAAAGTAAGAGTCCTTACTGAGAATGACCTTAAAGATGAAGAAAAAGGTATTACCTCTGAGATGGTTGCCGCAGCTATGAAAAACTTCCTTAATATGTCTAAAGAGCAGATTGAGCAGTCTTTGCAGGATTCTTTACAGGGTAACATGAGAGAAATCATTGGAACCCAGGAATTAAAGCAGTTATGTAATGACCGTAAGGCTTTTGGAGATGAAGTTCAAGCAAAAGCACAGAAGGACATGAATGCTCTTGGTATTTGGATTGAGTCCTGCAATATTCAGAAGTTAGAGGATGAGAAAAATCTTATCACTGCTCTTGGTCAGGACAATATGGCACAGATTTCTAAAAATGCTGCTATTGCTAAGTCTAATGCTGAAAGAGAAGTTGCTATTGCAGAAGCTCAGAACTCTAAAGCTGCCAATGATGCTAAAGTTGCAGCTGCTGAACAAATTGCAGTTCGTAACAATGAATTTGAAATCAAACAGGCAGATTTAAAGAAAAGTGCGGATACCCGCAAAGCGCAGGCTGCTGCAGCAAAAGCTATTGAGGATGAGAGACAGCGTCAGGTTAAAGATGTTGCTGCTACTGAAGCAGATATTGCTCGTCAAGAAAAACAGATTGAGTTAAAAGAAAGAGAAGTCGCTATCAAAGAGCGCGCTCTGGAAGCTGAAGTTAAAAAGACCGCTGAAGCTGAGAAGTATGCAGCACAGCAGAGAGCTGATGCTAAACTGTATGAAACTCAGAAGAAATCTGAGGCTGAATTGTTTGAAAGAACAAAACAGGCAGAAGCAGCTCTTGCAGAAGCACAGAGAGATTCTGAAGCTAAAAAAGCACTTGCAGATGCAGTAAAAGCTCAGGGTGAAGCTGATGCAGCTGCAACAAAAGCTAAAGGTGAGGCTGAAGCTGCTGCAATTAAAGCTAAACTTGAAGCTGAAGCAGAAGGTCTTCAGAAGAAAGCGGAAGCAATGAAAAACTACCAGGATGCGGCGGTTATTAACATGAAACTTGAAACACTTAAACTTTACTTCGAGCAGTTACCTGCAATCGCTGAAGCTGTTGGTAAAGGATATACAAATGTTGATAAGATTATGATGTTTGGCGGAGATACATCTAAACTTGCTGGAGATATTATGACTAATGTAACTCAGGTTTCTGAGGGACTAAGTGAATCTCTTGGTATTGACATTAAATCTCTTTTAGCTGGCGTTCTTGGAACAAAAGCTGTTGAATCTTTTAAAGAAACAAATATAGATACAAATGAGTAATTATGAGGAGACCTTTTATAGGTCTCCTTTTTTAATACCCGTATCTAGTGTCAGGTCCGCTTGTTGGTTTCCACTCGCCTATACAAATTTTTTGAGCAAAATGTCTAAATTTGATAATTACCTTATTTTATTGTATAATTTTTTAATAAAATAAAGGAGATTCGATATATGAAAACAACTTATATATATCATAATGGAATTGCTAAATATACTATTATAGATAATGATGGAAGTATTTATGATGGTGAAGCTCATTGCCATCCAGAAGATGCAGATATGATGAATGAAAAAACTGGATTACAGATTGCAGAAACTCGTGCCAATATTAAATTTCTAAAGCGTTTAATTAAAGAATCTAAAAAAGAATTAAAAGCTTTAAAAGATTTTCATAGTTTGCTTAAATTTAATCCATACTATAATGAAGAAAATCGTGAAGTTAAATTACTTATAAAAGAAATTAGAAGAAGAGAAAAAGATATTAAAGAAAATGAAAATTCCCTTAAAGAAATGAAAGATACCTTAATAGAATACATCGCGGAAAAGGAAAAGTTTTACCAAAAAATCAGGCGCAATCGTAATAGAGGTCAAAAATAAATAAATATTTTAATTTAAAAATTATAAATCTATATAAGAAGGAAAATATATGAATAAATTAAAATATTTCTTACTTGGCATGTTTACAGCAAAAGCAGGACTTGAGTTGTTTGATTCTTTTTCTAGTTTAATACTTCAAAAATGCGAAGTTGAAAAAGGAAAAATGCAAGTTCAAATAGCTAAATTACGAGCCGATTATGAAAAAGCAAGTCAACCACAAGAAACCACTTCTAACTCAATAGGTTTTATTACAGAACCAACAGTAGAAGAGGACGAAAGCGAGGCAGAAGAAGACGAATGAGAAATATCTATTATGATACTTGTAGTCTGCTATTAACTGCAGATACTTTATTTGATAATCCAGAAGAACAAGTAATTATCTCTTCAGTTTCATTGCGGGAATTGGAAGACATAAAAAGTTCTGATAAAAAAGATGCTGATGTTAAATATGCCGCAAGGCATTTAACTAGAATTTTAGATAAAAATAAAGAAAAGTTCATTACTGATATTTATTATGATTTATCTGAATTAATTAAAAAATATAATTTACCAGATAATAATGATAGTAGAATCTTAATTTCTGCTTATAATTATCCTGACGAAGTTTATTTTTGTTCTAATGATTTATGCTTAAGATCACTAGCAACAATTTTCTTTGATAATGACCATATAATCTCAGTTGTAGAAAAAAGCACTGATGATTATACAGGATTTAAAGAAATTACTTATTCTTCTGATGAAGAATTAGCACAAATTTATGCAGATTTATTTGACAAGGAAATTTCTAAAAAATTCAATTGTTTAATTAATGAATATTTATTTATTAAAAATCCGCAAGGAGAAATAGTAGATAAATATAAAAGAACTGAGAATGGATTTGAACAACTTCATTATTATAAAACTGAAAGTTATATGTTTGGTAAAATTACTCCAAAAGATGCTTACCAATGCGCAGCTTTAGAATCTTTTAATAATAATCAAATTACAATGATTCAAGGACGTGCGGGTTCTGGTAAAAGTTATTTAAGTCTCGGTTTTCTATTTGAGCAGCTTGAAAAGCGCAAGATAGATAAAATTATAGTATTTTGTAATACAATTGCCGCTCAAGGCGCCGCAAAACTTGGCTATTATCCAGGCGATAAAAATGATAAGTTATTGGATTCACAAATAGGTAATATGCTTTCTAGCAAACTTGGCGATAGAATTGAAGTAGAAAGATTAATTACTGACAGAAAACTTATGTTATTACCAATGTCTGACTTACGTGGATTTGATACTACTGGATTAAATGCAGGCATATATATTACAGAAGCTCAAAATTTAAGTGTTGAATTAATGAGACTTGCTCTTCAACGTATTGGAGAAGATAGTATTTGTATTATTGATGGAGATACCAAACATCAAGTAGATTCAATTTTATATAGTGGTGCAAATAATGGTATGCGAAAAATGTCTGAGGTATTCAGAGGTTGCGACTATTATGGTGAAATTGAATTACAAAAAATTTATAGAAGTAAAATAGCTGAACAAGCTGAATTAATGTAAAGGAAGACCAAAAGGTCTTCCTTTTTTATTATAAAATTTTGAAAGGAGAAAAATATGACGGACAAGAACATATGGGATTATTTATTAAAGCAACTTGGAAATGAATATGGCGTTGCAGGTTTAATGGGAAATATTTATGCTGAATCTGGCATGAGAGCCAATAGAGTAGAAATGCTATGTTTAAAACGACTTTCTCAAAATGGACAAAATTACAATGATGTTACTTATACTGCGGCAATAGATTCTGGTAGAATTTCTAGAGCTACATTTTTAAATCCTTTACCTGGCAAACGTTATGGCTATGGTTTGTGTCAATGGACTAGCCCTAGTCGAAAAGCGGGTTTATATGATTTAGTAAAATCAAAAGGTGTATCAATCAGTGATGAAAATACACAATTAGAATGGTTAATAAAAGAATTAACTACAACTTATCCAACAGTATTAAAAACATTAAAAAATGCAAAAAGTGTTCAAGAAGCATCTGATATAGTGCTAACGAGATTTGAATGTCCAGCAAATACAGGAAGTAGCGTAAAAACCACAAGAGCAAATTATGGAAAGCAATATTATAATAAATATGCAGGAGGTAAAGTAACTAATATGGGAAATTATGATAATTATATTTATAGTAAAGGAACTCATTATATTTCTAATTCTGGGCATGATGAGAATGGTCAATATCATGGTGGCGCCGCAGGTGACCAAACTGGTGACGAGTGGTATCTCCGCTCTTGGTATAATAGACCATGGAATTGTGTAATTAGATATACAAAAAATCCACAAGTAGGTCTGAAATTGGCAGAACTAGGATGTGCCGCAGCTTTAAACGATAATATTGGATATGACCAATATGGAAGAGATAGCTACTGGAATAATTTAAGATTGGTTGGATATGATCCATCTAAAATTACAAAAAAATGTGAAGATGATTGTTCTGCTGGCGTTATTGCAAATACTAGAGCTGTAGGATATTTACTCGGTATTCCAGCACTTCAAACTATTAGCGCAACTTATACAGGCGATATGAGAGCTGCATATAGTCGAGCAGGATTTACTATTTTAACTGATAGTAAATATACCTCTGGTTATGGATATTTACTTCCTGGAGATATTCTTCTTAATGAACGTTCACATACAGCTACAAATGTAACTAAAGGCGCTCATGTAAGTTTTAATCCAGGTACTTCTACTACTACAGGTGGAAATAAAGTTCCACAAGGAAATAAATCATATTGTGGAAAAGGAATTGGAACTGCAACAGCTTTATGCGAAATGAATATTCGTGCTGGTAATGGAACTTCTTATACTTCTTATGGTTTAATTACTGCGGGAACTGCAGTTGAAGTTCTTGGAAAAACAAGTAATAATTGGTATAAGATCGTATGGCCTGGCGCAGCAAAAGGATATGCATATACATCTTGTGAAAAAAATAGTTATTATAAATATGTTGCTAATAAAAAGCAACAAACAACTACAGCTACAACTAACATTAAAAAAGTTACAGCAAAGCAAGGAGCAGACTCTTTTAATAAAAATCTTGCAGGAACTTATGTAGTAAGTACTAACGGTGGAACTTTAAATGTTAGAGATGGCGCTGGAACTAAAAAATCAGTTTTAGTAGCAATTCCAAAAGGAACAAAAGTAAAAAATTATGGATATTATAATGTATCTAATGGTGATATTTGGCTTTATATCCAATTTACTTATAAAAATGTAATTTATACTGGATTTGCTTCTAAAGATTATCTTAGAAAGAAATAATTATGGGACTTTTTAGAAAGAAGAGTCTGCGTGAACAAGAACACGAAATTAAAAGAGAAGAAATATATTGGAATGCAGAAAAAGTTATTCTTGAAAGAAAACAAAAACTGCACGAAGAAAAAAGAGAAATGCGGAAACCCAAAAAAATGTCAACAACTAAGTTTTTAATTGGGTTTTTATTTATAAATTGTACCCTTGTGGAATTATTTACAGGATGGGCAACCGCACAGAGTTTAAAAATTTCAAGCATGACAGGAAATCCAATGGATTTCTCTCCATTAGTTACTCTCATTGGAGCAGTGGTAACTGAAGTAATGGGTTTTGCAGTTTATGCAGTAAAAGCCACTAAAGAAAATACTGCCAATGGAATAACTTATATGATGGCACAACAATCATTAAATAATAATGAAAGTAATTCAACAGAAGAAAATACTTCTGATGAAGAAGAAGCACAAGGTTAATTTTAGCCCTATGTAGATTTTATATCTGCATAGGGCTTTTCTTGATTTTATAACTTTTTTACAGTAATATATTTAAAAGAGAAATAAAGGTGATAGAAAATGTTTGAAATATATTGTGATGGAAGCAGTAAAGGGAATCCAGGAAAAGGTGGATGGGCAACTGTAATTTATAAAGACGGGCATTATATAACTCATAGAGCAGAATACCAAGACGAGGTAACTAATAATAGAATGGAATTAACAGCTTTAGCTTATGGTTTATTATTTGCAAATAATCTTCCAGAAGATGAAGAAATTAATATATATTGCGATTCGGCTTATTGCGTTAATGCTATGAATGATTGGGTTTTAGGTTGGCGAAAAGCAAATTGGAAACGTCCAAAGAATCAAGAAGTTAAAAATCAAGATTTATTTGAAAAAATGTATCCATTATATTGGCAAGAAAATATTCAAGGAATCCAAAAGAAGAAAAAGAATATAAATATATTAAAGGTACACGGACATGCGGGAATTATAGGTAATGAGTTAGCAGATGCCTTGGCGGCGGATAATAAACCTAAATTAAATATTATTATAAACAAAATAAAGACAGGATGCAATTAAGTATCCTGTCTTCTTATATTTATTTAAAGAGAGATTATTTCCATTTTATTTCCAAAACCGCCCTATATTAATAAAAAATATTATTTATATATAATAATTAAACTAAACTTTTTCCCTTTTTTTCTTTTCCATATGTTTATTGTAGAAAAAATTTTTTCCAAAG
>OHRM01001250.1_pt1 | contig 9897 bp, 7 predicted proteins | sample 1578361 | NCBI WGS metagenome assembly OHRM01 (sample SAMEA3879590, study PRJEB24766) | human gut metagenome | biome: human-associated habitat; feature: feces | place: USA | collected 1985/1987 | reverse complement strand
CCGCCGATTACACCGCCGATAATAAAGTTCAACGTAAACAGGGCGATCCCTCCACCCAGGGAGCCGCCGCCCGGCACGATCCAGAGGCACATCCGATGGAGGCCAAACGGCAGCCCGCAGAGTATCCAGAGCCATACATAGTCAATCTCTCCGTTCTTCACGCAGGCGGATTTGAAGATACAATACAGGATCAGCGCCACGATCACGGGCTGTACACTTTTGAAGAAAAATGCTTTGATTGCTTCGCTTCTTGTCATCGGTAAAACCTCCTTCCGCAGTTCCATTATACAGGATGCCGGGAGCTGCGCCCAGCGTCTTTCAATGAAATTTATTCCAGTTCATGCCGCCGCTGTTGTTCCTGTTCCTTTGCAACGGTCAGCAGCGCATCCACATTTTGCTTGACGGTCTCGTATTCCTGGGCTTCGGCTCTTGCGGCTTTATATTCAGCAAGGAGCCGTTCCTTTTCTGCGTTAAGATTGGCAAGCTCCGTTTTCATGCTTTCCGTTGTCGGCAGCGGCACAGTACCCAGCCGTTTTAATTCTCTGGCGGCCGCTTCAAAAAGGATGATCTCGCTCTCATGCCCCCGCAGGAACTTTTCTTTATCATTCGATTTACGGTATCTGTCATAAAGAGGCTTTAGCTGACGGTAAGTTCCGGCGTGCTTCATCACAAGGGTAAGTTCGGCACTTCTGCTTTCTATCCGCTTGATCTCTGCATGAGCGGTATCCCTGCGTGCGGATATTGCGGTCAATTTGCTTTCCAGTTCTCCATAACTGCTTATCCCGTGTTCGGTCAGGAAATTCATGGTCTTGGCGGCCTGTTTCAGATTGTTCAGTTTCGCCCAATGGGTGAAGCCTGCGCTCTGCTGTGCCTTGATGTTGTTCTGAATGTCAATGAGTAGGCTGATCTTTCCGTCCTGCTGTTTCGGCTGGCGGGAAGGTCTGGCGTGTCCGGCGATCCGGGCAGCAAGGGATTCTTCGGTGTAGTCCGCACCCAGGGTTTTCAGACGGGTGAATCGTTCCTGATCCGGCGCTCTGGCGGAGATATACTTGCCGCGCTTGATCTCATAACCTTCCCTCTGCAGGCGGCGAAGCAGTTCTTCCAGGTTGGAACAGGCTGGCAGGAGCCGGTCGATGGCCGCTTTCAGCTTTGCCTTATAGCTGGTGCCGTTCTGCGTAGCCTGATGTTCAATATAGCTCTTGCCCTTGTCCTGTCCGGGGATGATGACAGACAGACCGTGTTCCTTGCAAAGCCGGTCGGAGGTGCGGCGGATATAGTGATAACTCCGCTTGTTGGAATGATAGTGCTTGTGATCCGCAAAGCTGACCGCATTGAAAATCAGGTGGTTATGAACATGATCTTTGTCTATGTGGGTGGTAAGGACAAACTCATACTTGCCGCCCAGGATTTCTTTTGCGAGCTCCATGCCGATCTCATGGGCCTGTTCCGGCGTGACCTCCCCAGGCTGAAAGGCTTGGATCAGATGGCGGCCCAGGTTCGTTCCCTTGTCGATGGCATGGCGGCGGGTCCAGGCAAATTCGATATCCGCAGTTTCGGCGGCACAGCCATAGGAAGAAACAAGCAGCTTTCCGTCCGTCTTTTCCGGGTTGCAGATATAGTCAATGGCTGCTTTCAGCGTTGACTTGATAGGATGTGTCTTTGTAACTGCCATATCTCGTCCAGCCTTTCCCGTATCTCGTCCATGTCGGCCTGATACGCAGGACCTCCGGCGTTGATCCGCTTGGCAATCTGGTTGATATTCCGACCAATGGCGGAAAGCTCTTTGGTAAATGCCTTGATATCTGCGGTGTCCGTATAGATGATATACCCGTCAATCGCCATCTTACGGAGGTAGGCGCCATATCTGCGTGTGGGTAACTGGCTCATTTTTTCGTCTATGAGCCGTTTTTCATCCTCCGTAACATAGAATTTCATTTGGATATTCCGCTTTCGGTTTGCCATGCGCCGCCTCCGTTCTTTATAAGGGTTTGGGACTATCCCAACAAGCAATTTTGAATTTTCGGGCAAGGGACCTGAAAATCTCAAAATTCGCAAGCGGGTACTCGCTTGCTGTGCTTGCTATCGAAACCCTACCTTCTATTTCTCCCTCTACTAATACTACAATTTGAAGGTGGGAAAATGGCTGTATCCATAAAGAAAAACAAAAAAACCACGACTGAACCTCTGTTATGGAGTGTTCTGCCGTGGCTTTTTCTTGTTCCGTAGTATTTCAACTTTTCTCTAAAGTTTTCGCTCGTCTGTATTCCAGTGGGGACAGACCAAATTGCTTTTTGAATACCGAAGCAAATTTGCTCTGGTTTATATATCCAACCTGCTCCGCTGCCTCTGCTACAGACAGCTTTGTGGTAGAAAGTAATTCTGCGGCTTTTTTCATACGGGTTTCACGCAGATACACGGAGATGTTCTGTCCAAAAACTCCCCGGAAATAGTTTTTCAGGCTGGTTTCACTGATGGAAAACTGTGCAGCCAGTTCCCACGCAGGATGGTGCTGGCGCAGATCAGAAGTGATGATTTTTTCCACACGCTTTGCAATATCTACCTGTGTTTCTGTGAAGAATGTACAGGCTTGAGAAGGCGGTATTTCTTTCAGATTCTGGAGCAGCGAAAAAAGCGCCAGGGTATAGATTTTCATTTGCATAATGGAAAGCGGCACAGAGATATCCAACAAGGACCACAGTTTTTTTAGTATTTCTTCTATTTCGGGAGAAATGGCCGAGATATAAGTGCTTCCAGCCGGGCAGTAAAGCTCTCTGATTTTGTGGAAATCAATATCAAATTCCGTTTGTATCCAGGTACTTTGCTCTGCTGCGGCATCCATATCAATAAAAAACTCCATACCTTCATAAATTCGGCGGAGATAAACATATTGCTGTCTGGCAAAGCGTTCTGTCAGAGATATTTCACCGTCTTTCACATACACAAAGTTTCCGTTATTCAGAATGAGCTCACACCGCCCGGTTACGCAGTAATTTAAGAGCAGCGGGCCTGTTTCTATGGAGCCATTATCACGAAAGTCCGGAGCTGCCCATGTGGGTGAATTTATAAAAATATAGGCTAAGGTGAGTCCGGGAAACAATGGGAAAAAGGTCATAGCGCCTTTTCCATCTTTCTCTTTTAAGATGAGCTCGGCGCTATATTCACTGCGTTTTATGGATATACCGGGGACTTCAATGCTTTTCTTAATGATTTCATCTATCTTCATTTCATAACTCCTACTATTCGGTTTTTTGGCGGGTCTGCTTGAATTGGTAATTCTATTATAAAAGCAGGAACCCAGCCGGTCAACCTTAAAACTCGTTGCTGTTTGGAGCTAAAAAGACGATTGGTTGTAGAGAACTGTGTCGTACTATGGTATCTTATAGAGAGGTTAGTAAATGCTAACCAGCAAATGAATGGAGGTATTCGTTATGAATAACAAGTTACAAACAAAAGACCTGATTAACCTCGGTCTGTTCACGGTTCTTTACTTTGTCATCGGGTGCTGTGTTGCTATTCCCATTGGGTTTGTTCCGATCTTTCTTCCTGTCCTCGGAAGTCTGTGGTCGCTGATTACCGGCATCCCTTTCATGCTGTTCCTCACCAGGGTTAAGAAATTCGGCATGGTTACAATCATGGGCGTTTTGAGCGGCCTGCTGATGGGGCTTACCGGCATGGGTTTCTGGGGTGTGCCTATGGGGCTGATTTTCGGCTTGCTTGGAGACCTGATTTTGAAATCCGGCGATTATAAAAGTGCAAAGAAAAGTATTCTTGGTTATGCAGTATTCAGTCTGTGGATGGTCGGTACATACATCCCCATGTATTTTATGGTCGAGGACTCCTGGGCCAGCTTTGCCGCCAGTTTCGGTGAGGAATACGCCGATCGAGTAATGGCGGTCATGCCGATGTGGAGCATTATCCTTGTGGTTGCCGGGATTTTTGTCTTTGCCATTTTGGGCGGTCTGCTTGGAAAAGCACTCCTGAAAAAACACTTTGCGAAAGCGGGAATTGCATGATGGAGGGGGTATCCTTCTCTGCCACAACGGACAATCGCAGAGGGATTCGGCTTGATCCGCGCACGAAGTTGATTTTGCTGCTGGCGGTTACTACATTGATGTTCAGCACCAGCAACGAAGGGATTATGAATTTTATAAAACCTGTGTTAAGCCTGATCCCCTTTGTGCTGATCCTGTCGGAACGCCGCTTCAAAACGGCAGGCAAGTATCTGTTTTTATATCTTGCCTGTTTTGTATTGGAACGCATAGCTCTGACGACATTAAGTGGTCTGTTGTCCTTTGTGGTTTTGGCAATTACATCCATTATGACGCGGTTTGCCCCAGGCATTATGACGGGGGCCTATCTGCTTTCTTCAACCTCAGTCAGTGAGTTTATCGGTTCTATGGAACGTATGCACCTGACAGAAAAAATTATAATTCCTATGTCTGTTATTTTTCGTTTCTTCCCCACAATCAGCGAAGAATACCAGGCAATCCGGGACGCAATGAAAATGAGAGGCATACGATTTGGTGGGAAAAACCCATTTTTAATGGTGGAATACCGTCTTGTACCGCTGATGGTGTCCGTTGTAAAAATTGGGGATGAACTTTCCGCCGCTGCACTGACGCGGGGGCTTGGCGCTCCGGTCAAACGGACCAACGTATGTCAGATTGGTTTTCATATTCAGGACATGATTGCTGTTCTGCTCTGTGCTTTATGTTTTGCGCTGTTTTTGATGGGACAGTATTTTGCTTTTTAAGGGGGTGAGCTTATGATAAAGATTGACCATATTTCATTTTCCTATGGAGAAGAAAACGAAAATACCGGGGGCGTCCGGGATATTGATCTAAATATAGAAGATGGTCAGTTTGTTGTCCTCTGCGGTGAAAGCGGGTGTGGAAAGACCACGATTACCCGCCTGATTAACGGGTTGATCCCTCATTATTATGAGGGACAGATGGCGGGAGAAGTATGGGTAAATGGGGAAAAGGTTTCCGAGCAGCCTCTTTACGATACAGCCGCAGTTGTAGGCAGTGTGTTTCAAAACCCCCGGTCCCAGTTTTTCAATGTGGATACAACCAGTGAAATTACATTTGGCTGCGAAAATCTTGGACAGCCAGAAAAAGACATCCGAGAACGGTTTGCAAAAACGGTTCGGGATTTCCGGCTGGAGAAGCTGATGGATCGTAATATCTTTCACTTATCCGGTGGAGAGAAACAAAAAATTGCCTGTGCCGGAGTATCCATTATGGAACCGGATGTTCTCGTTATGGACGAACCCTCGTCCAATTTGGATGCAGCGTCCATCCTTGATTTGAGAAAGATTCTTGCGTTCTGGAAGTCGCAGGGGAAAACAATTATTGTATCGGAACACCGGCTTTATTATCTCCGTGGTCTGGCGGATCGGTTTATTTACCTGGCAGAGGGGCAGGTGAGCCGTGATTATTCTGCGGCAGAATTTGAGCAGCTCACGGAGCAGCAGCGATCTAATATGGGACTGCGCACATTTGCTTTAGAGCGTCTCCTGCCTCCGGTTCTACCGCAGCAGGAAAAGACTGCCCTTGCGCTCCATAATTTCCGCTTTGCCTATAAAAATGAACCGGAAACCTTACATATCATGGATTGTGAAATTCCCACAAACCGAATTGTTGGGATTATTGGGAATAACGGTGCCGGTAAATCCACATTCTCTCGCTGTTTCTGCGGCTTGGAGAAGCGCTGTGGGGAGATTGTCTGGAACGGAAGAAAATACCGTCCGAAAGACCGGCTGAGTACCTGCTATATGGTCATGCAGGAGGTAAATCATCAGCTTTTTACCGAGTCGGTTCTTGATGAAGTGCTGATTAGTATGGAGGAAGAAAACCAGGAGCGGGCAGAGGAAATCCTGAACCGGTTAGATTTGCTGGCTTTTAAGGACAGGCATCCCATGTCCCTTTCCGGCGGCCAAAAACAGCGGGTAGCGATTGCCTCGGCAATCGCTTCTAAACGCTCTATCTTATTTTTTGATGAACCGACCAGCGGCCTTGATTATAAACACATGAAAGAGGTTGCAAATGTCCTGCGACAAGTCAGGGACACGGGTATTACCGTGTATGTCATTACTCATGATCTTGAGTTGATATTAGACTGTTGTACGGATATTGTCCATTTTGAGAACGGTTCCATCATTGACCAATTCCAAATGGATGAGGCGGGTCTTGAAAAAATCAGAAACTATTTCATAAAGGGGGTATCTGTAAAATGAAGGAGGAAAAGAAGGAGTCACCCATAGGCATCTTATGGGGATGGGGCAAACCCTATCACGGGAAATTCATCGGCAGCATTGCCCTTGCGGTATTAGGCGTAGCCTGCCAGATGGTGCCTTATTTCTGTGTAGCTCATATTGTTACGCTGATGTTGTCCGGGGATCAGAATTTTTCGCACTATACAGCAGCTTGTGTTATTGCGCTTTGCGGTTATTTGGGAAAAGTCATATTCTCAAATCTTTCCACAACAATTTCTCACACAGCGACCTATTACACGCTGCGTGATCTGCGGGAGAATATCACCGCAAAGCTGGCTCGCGTCCCGATGGGGGCGATTTTAGATACTCCGTCCGGCCAGTATAAAACGACGATTGTTGACCGGGTAGAAGGGATGGAGCCAACCTTCGCGCACCTGATCCCGGAAATGACTGCAAATGTGCTGGTGCCTTTAGTAATTGTCGTGTATCTATTCGTCATGGACTGGCGCATGGCTCTCCTGTCCCTTGTCACGCTGGTGGTGGGCCTTGCTGTTATGTCTGCTGGCATGAAGAACTATCCCGTTAAGTGGGAGGGCGCGGTTAAAGCGGGAAAGCAGATGGCAAACGCCATTGTAGAGTACATTGGTGGGATTGAGGTAGTCAAAGCATTTAGTCAATCCGCCGGTTCCTACAAAAAATATTCTGACGCGGTGAATTATAACGCCAACTATTATGTGGACTGGATGCGTGAAAACCAGAAAACCATGAGCGCCTACAACGCCATCCTGCCCTCAGTGCTAATCTGCGTGCTGCCCTGCGGCTTCGCGTTCTGGCTCTCCGGCAGTCTGGAGCTTTCCACCTTCCTGTCCATTGTGATTTTCTCGCTGGGGCTGATCGGGCCGATTATTGCGGCCTTTACCTTTACGGACGATTTGGCTGTACTGGGGACAAATGTGGAAGAAATCAGCCAGCTTCTGAACGCCGAAGAACTGAACCATAAAGAAGCGCCGATCAAGCTGGAAGATACCGGCATTTCTCTTAGGTCTGTGTCGTTTTCTTATGACGGGACAACAGAGGTTTTGCATGATGTGAATCTCGCCATCCACCCCGGAACCATGACCGCCCTTGTAGGGCCGTCCGGCTCCGGCAAGTCTACGGTGGCGAAGCTGATTGCCGGGTATTGGGATGTTACATCCGGCAGCATTACCCTCGGCGGCCATGAGCTGAAGGATATGCCGCTGTCTGAAATTGCAGACCAGATTTCCTATGTATCTCAGGACAACTACCTGTTTAACCGCAGTATCCGGGAGAATATCCGCATGGGAAGACCCAGTGCCACGGACGCAGAGGTGGAGCAGGCAGCCAAACAAAGCGGCTGCGACGCCTTTATCCGCAAGCTGGATAATGGCTATGATACGGTTGTCGGCAGTGCCGGTTCCCATCTTTCCGGCGGTGAACGCCAGCGGATTGCCATCGCCCGCGCCATGCTGAAAAATGCGCCGGTTGTCATTTTGGACGAGGCAACTGCCTATATCGACCCAGAGAATGAGGCGCTGGTGCAGAAAGCCATTTCCACTTTAACTGTCGGCAAGACCCTGATTGTGATCGCACACCGGCTGTCTACCATTGTTGGCGCAGATAACATCGTTGTGGTGAAGGATGGAACCATCCACGCACAGGGTACGCATGAGAAGCTGCTGGAAACCTGCCCCCTCTACCGGGATATGTGGCAGGCGCACATCGGCGCGAAAGACCAGATGTAAGGGGGTGTTGTCAGATGTATGGAACATTGAAAAAAATCTTTGCTTTTGCAGGCAGCAAAAAGGAGCTTCTAAAAAAATCCCTGTTATTCTCATTCCTGTCCGGGCTGTTTTCAGCCATGCAGTTTGCCGCCCTCTTTGTGGTAATTGGTGCACTGGTATCTGACAACCGGGACGGAAAGTTTATCTGGCTTTCGCTGGGGATTATGGCCGTTTCCCTCATTGGGCGTATCATCACGACCTATTTTTCCACGATGGAGCAGACGGAAACCGGCTATTGCATGGTGGCGGAAAAGCGTATCCACATCGGAGATCGGCTGCGCTACATCCCGATGGGCTACTTCAACAAGAATAGTATCGGGAATATTACCGCCATTGTCACAACAACTTTGGGTGATGTAGAGAACTCAGCAGCCCGTGTCCTGGTGTCAGTGCTGGGCGGTTTTTTCAACTCGGTTGCCCTCGTCATCGTCCTGTTGGTATTTGACTGGCGGATCGGTCTTGTGGCCGCTGCCGGTGTCCTGATTTACCTTGCGGCGGCGGAACTGGCGCTTCGTAAATCTGCCGCGCTCAGCGGGGTGCGTCAGCACACACAGGAGTCCCTTGTAGAGTCCGTGTTGGAGTACATTCAGGGCATGGGGATTGTTAAAGCATTTGGTCTTGAACGGGACAGCACGCAGTCTATCGGCAGTGCAATTAAGGCGAGCTGCCGGGATAACCTGAAATTGACAAAGGCCAGCGTTCCCTATGACGCTATCAAACAGGCTGTTGTCCGAATGTTCAGCGTCCTGCTGCTTTTGGCCTCGGTTTGGTTCTGGCTGGACGGCTCTCTGCCGCTGGCCTATGGTCTGATTTTGGTGATTGCTTCTTTCATGGTGTTCAACGATTTGGAGAACGCCGGGAATATGGCCTCTCTGCTGCAAATGCTGGCGGCCTCGATGGATACGGCAAACTCCATTGATGACACGCCGGTGATGGACGAGAAAGGCGCTGACATTACGCCGAAGTCCAGCGAGATCGTGTTTGACAAGGTGGATTTTTCCTACGCAGACCGCAAGATATTAGATCAGGTCAGCTTTACCATTCCCGAAAAAACGACTACGGCCATTGTCGGCCCTTCCGGGGCAGGAAAGACAACGATGTGCAACCTGATTGCCCGTTTTTGGGATGTGAATGCCGGGAAGATTACCATAGGCGGTACGGATGTACGAGATTTCAAGCTGGACAGCCTGATGAAGAATATCTCGATGGTGTTCCAGAGCGTATACCTCTTTGCAGATACGATTGAGAACAATATCAAGTTTGGCTGCCCGGACGCCACCCATGAGCAGGTGGTTGAGGCGGCGAAGAAGGCTTGCTGCCATGACTTTATTTCTGCCCTGCCGGATGGCTATGACACTGTGATTGGCGAGGGCGGCGGCACTCTGTCTGGCGGCGAGAAACAGCGGATTTCCATCGCCCGCGCCATGCTGAAGGACGCACCCATCATCATTTTGGACGAGGCGACAAGCAGTGTTGACCCGGAGAATGAGGATGAATTGCAGCGTGCTATTGAGGCACTGACCCATGACAAGACTATCATCATGATTGCTCACCGGCTGAAAACCGTTCGCAACGCCGACCAGATCCTTGTGCTGGATAACGCTCATATCGTCCAGCGCGGCACTCATGCGGAGCTGATCCAGCAAAAGGGCCTGTATGCCGATTTTGTATCGGCCAGACAGGAGGCCATCGGCTGGAAGCTGGCTCAGTAAAGGAGGTTCAGATGAAACTTCATGCGTCCGGGGAGGACTACCTGGAAACCATCCTTGTTCTCCAAAAGAAACGCGGTATGGTGCGCTCCGTAGATGTGGCCCGGCACATGGAGGTGTCAAAGCCCAGCGTGTGCCATGCAGTGGCTACCTTGCGGGACGGCGGCTT
>OHRM01001246.1_pt1 | contig 9925 bp, 5 predicted proteins | sample 1578361 | NCBI WGS metagenome assembly OHRM01 (sample SAMEA3879590, study PRJEB24766) | human gut metagenome | biome: human-associated habitat; feature: feces | place: USA | collected 1985/1987 | reverse complement strand
CTTATCCTATTACTTAGCAAAAGTTGGAATATAAGTTGTAGAGCCGTATACGAGATCCGTACGTACGGTTCAATGGGAGGGGCGAGATAATTATTCTCCCTCTACCCTATTAAAATGCCAATTATAATTTTACTCGTTCACCAGAAATCTCAATATTCGTATTTCTTAAATCCGCCTTTCCACCAGAAATAGAATTTTTCTTAATGGTAATTGAATATTCTTTTACAGAGTGTTTTGGAACATTTACTTTAAAAGAATTATTGGAATAAGAAGCTATTCCTTTATTTTTTTGATTGATTACAGAAACATGAAATTTCGGAATAGCGGTGATTTTTTTATTCGTACCGTTGGCAATTCTAAATTTTATAACCATATTTCCATTTGCTTGATAAGCTGCATGATATGCACGAATTGTATATTCATTGATTCCGGAATCCTCTATGGTAATTTTCTTACCTGAATACTCATTTGCTTTGATTGTGACTTTACATTTTAAGGATTTTCCGTCACTTAAGTGTGCAGTAACCGTTGTTGTTCCAATTTTTTTACCAGTAATTTTTCCTTTCCTATTTACAGAAGCAACTGAAGAATTGCTTGAAGTCCAGGAGGTAGCAACTCCATTGTTTACTTTAAGTGTTTTAACAAATCCTTTAGTGATGGATAATTTATTGCTGCTTAAACTGACATTATTCGAAAGTTGTACAATTTTGGCATCAAATTTAGTTTCCTGATCAAATACATACTCAACAGAGTAACTTCCTTTTTTTAATTGATTAACGACGTACTTGTATGTATACCATCCACGTCCATCTAATATCCATGAGTCGTCATAATTTGTTAATACCATGGGATTGCCAACTACTTTTCCAGAACTGTTTTTAATGGTGAAAGTGACACCAATAGGAGCTGGAACAAAAACATTAATTTCAAGATCAGCAGTTACATTCAATTTGATAGAATATTTATTACTTGCCAATATATCTGCATTTTTTGATTGCTCATAAACCAATGTCTTATTTGCAGCATAAGTTTCCATTGGTTGATAGAATGAGAAGGTCAATATTAAAATCAACAATGCTGTAAATATAATATGTGTTGTTTTTGACCCCTTTTTTATATACATAATCGTTTTCCCTCCTAAACAAACAAGGCCGGAACAAATGTTCCGACCTTGTATTTTTTCATTTAAAACGAATCGACCGAATCGACTTATTTTAAAGTAAATGCTGTGTTAATAGGGCACTCTACTACAATTGAAGCACCAGCATCATTTACAACAACAACCTTAACAGATGTGATATAAAGAGCCTTTCCATTCTCTTTAGCATCAGCACTTACGATACTGAAATTCTGTTTTATTCCGTCATAAGTATAACTAAACTTATCAGAATTATTTAACTCTCTAAGTAAACCAACAGCATCAGCTGCAGCATCTCTAGTAGCTGTCTGAGAACTTGCAGCCTTAGTATCAATTTTCGCGATAGCTTTTGTCTGAGTATTGTCTAATACAAATGTAGTATTAAATTTCTTATCAACACCACCAATTGTTGCAGTAGCGGATACAGAATATGTTCCTGCTTTAATATCTGTTGCAAGTTCGTATGCATTTACAGTAGAATTTAAACTGTAAAGAGACATACTACCATCCTGACCAACAACCTTTCCATCTGGATTCTTAATTGTAATAGCTGCATTAGAAACAACGCTTACCTTCGCACCCTTTTGGTACTCACTTACAGATGTTGAAATGGCTTTGTTAGCAAAATCAGCTGCAACAGCGTCAGATGCAATCGCAAGATCTGCTTTCTGATCTGATACAGAAAGTCTGTAAGATGCAGTAGAAGGAGTATCTGTTACATTTACAACATTTACTGTCAATACACGAGATACAGTTGCATTAGTATCACATTTTCCATCAGTAGTATGTGCAGTAAGTTTTACCTGATAAGATCCTTCTGCTAAGCCCGAAGCATTAACCGTAATCATACTTCCTGTTGTTGTATAAGTTACAGGGAAATTCGTAGTACCTTTCTTATGGTTTGTCTCAGCTGAAGGAGCACTTAATACTTCATTGTCAACTGTACTGATAGAAATCTGGCTCTCGTACTGATCATATGCTTTAATTGTTTCACTATCAGATGTAAGCAATTGTCTTGAACTACCAGTTGCATTGTTATTAACAGTCATTGCATCAAACTTAAGGTTTGTAAGCTTTCTGGTTTCCTGAACAATTACAGGTAAAGACTTAACAACTTTTCCATCTGAATTAAGAACATTGATATAAGCAGTTCCGGCCTTAACACCTGTTACAGCAACTCCAGTAGATCCTTTTGCATCACCAGCAGATGTAAGAGGTGTCTTGTCAAGAAGTAAAACACTCTTATCGCTGGACTCAACACTGTACTGTGATGTCACATCAGCATCACTGGAATTTTTGATATAGAAAAATGCATATGCAGTATCTTTTACAGCAAGTTTATTATCAGTCTTAACATCAATATTCCAGTTTACCTGTGTATTCTTTGCATTGATTGTGTAGTTGAAGTTTGAAAGTGTTGCATCATCTTCAACAGCTGTAATTGTAAACTTCTTTGTGATCTTGCCAGTCTCAGCACCAGTTGTCTGATCATACTTGTTTGTATGATATGTAACCTCTGCTGTAGCAGTATCGCCAACATTTAATAATACAAGTTTGTTTCCATCTGTGTAACCCTTATTCTCTGTAAAGTTAAAATCTACAGATCCATCATTGCTTGCATCAGAAAGAGTAAACTCTTTTACAACTACCTGATTCTTGTCAAGGAACTGAGCCTTTACTTCTGTTCCAGCTGTGCCCTTAACGATTGTTGTTGTGCTTACACCAACATCTGCAACAGTACCATCTGTAGCAGTAAATGTGACCTCTGTTCCATCATACTTTACAGAGTATTCTTTTGCATCATTCATCTCAGAGTAAGTATCAATTTTAACTGTCTTCTTGTCAGCAGCAACGCTGATTGCTTTTACAGGATATACAACATTGTTAGCTGTATTTGTAATAGTGATATCCTTCTTATCAAGTTTAGAAGTATCACCAGCGAATGTTGCTACAATCTGTGAAGCCTTCTTCTGAGCAGCGGACTTTAAAATAACATTCTTTACTTCTACATCCTTAGTAGTTTCAGCTGAATCCTTACCAACGGTAATCTTAGCTGTGATTGTTGCCTTACCAGCCTTAACACCAGTTACTGTACCGTCAGCTGCTACTGTTGCAATAGAATCATCGCTTGATGTGTAAGTAATCTTAGCTCTTGAAGAATTTTTCTTAGTATTTGTTAACTTAGTTGTGCTTCCAACTGCTACTACTGAATCTCCAGATAAAGCAACACCTACCTTAGCAACTTTCAGTGTGTAAGTAAGTTTCTTTGTCTTTGTCTTAGCACTCTTCTTTGTAGAAGTCTTGTAAGTTACCTTAACCGTAACTTTAGCGGTACCTGGCTTAACACCTGTAACCTTGATCTTCTTTGCTGCTGTCTTCTTAACTTTTGCAACAGACTTCTTGTTGCTTGTTGCAGTTACTTTAACAGACTTCCAAGACTTTGGAGTTTTAACTGTAACTGTCTTGTAGCCCTCAGAATAAACTGTGGCTTTTTTTGCGCTAAGCTTTGCTGTAGAAGCTGCCTGTGCGTTTGTAGCAGGAACTGCTGTTACAACCATAGCTGCAGCGAGAGCAAAAGCTAACACTTTTTTGCTTGATTTCATGTTTTTTCCTCTCTTTCTTTTTGACCAACTTCCATCTCATCTACTCGTTTAACCCTGCATGTTTAAGTTCCTTCATCTTCTCTTCCAAACCGCTGCGGACGATTCTTCCAATCCAATGTTCTCGCTAATTGCCTCCACTGACCTTCCTCGGTCTTACTGTTAAGTCCATCGTCAGTTTCATCTACAGACACACAAATCATAAATGACCAGAAACTTTCGTGCATCAGACGTCGGCGTAGAGTGTGATATCAACGTTGATTGTCCAGCATCAAGATCAGCAAGCTGAGGTTCCGATGACTTATATTTCTAATATGTATCTGCAATTGTAAGGTCTGTCTGGAATAACTTCCAGTTTCCATAGCCTCGATAGTAGTTCATCGCTAGTCGTACTATTTATAGTACACTTTTAACTACTCTACGTGCATATCATACACCAAGTATTGTATCTTTGCAACACCAAAATTACATTTTATTGAAAAAATTCTTTAATATTTTCTTAAGCATTTAAGAGTTTTTTCACTTTTTTCTATTATTAAAACTATTTCACGCGTAGTTCGAGTGAAACTACGCGTGAAGATAAACAATTCTATTTAAAGTAAGCAACTCCGGATTCGAAGATCTTCATATCCTGCTCTCCGTAGATGTTCATGGCAACGGCCTCACCGCGGCGCTCGCTGTGTGCCATTTTTCCAAGTACACGTCCATCCGGACTGGTGATACCCTCGATCGCCATGTACGAACCATTGACATTCCACTCTTCATCCATGGTTGGCTCGCCGGCTTCATTGACATACTGGGTGGCAACCTGTCCGTTTGCAAAAAGCTTGTCCAGCCATTCCTTCGGAGCTACGAAACGTCCCTCTCCATGGGATGCCGGGTTGCAGTATGTTGCACCAAGCTTTGCCTGCTGCAGCCATGGGGATTTGTTTGTTACGACCTTGGTATATACCATCTTGCTGATGTGGCGGTTGATGGTGTTATAGGTCAGTGTCGGGGAATCCGCACTCTGTGCCTGGATCTGTCCGTAAGGAACAAGTCCCAGTTTGATCAGTGCCTGGAATCCGTTGCAGATACCAAGTGCCAGTCCGTCACGTTCTGACAGCAGTTTGTTGACTGCCTCTGTCATCTTTGCATTCCGGAATGCTGTTGCAAAGAACTTTGCAGATCCTTCCGGTTCATCTCCTGCGGAAAAGCCGCCCGGGAACATGATGATCTGTGACTGGTTGATTGCCTTGACAAATTCATCGACAGAATCACGGATGTCTGCTGCACTCAGATTCTTGAATACTTTTACAATGGTATTGGCACCTGCACGCTCAAACGCTTTCGCACTGTCGTACTCACAGTTTGTTCCAGGAAATACCGGAATGAATACGGTCGGCTTTGCGACTTTGTTTCTGCATACATAGATGTTCTTTGTATCGTATACGTCACTCTGTACTTTTTCCCTGTCCTCGGTCGCGCGGGTTGGGAATACACGCTCGAGTGTTCCCTGCCATGCATCAAGTGCCTCATCCATGGAAAGAGCCATGTCTTTGTATACGAATTTCTGTGCATCATTCACTTCTCCGATAACGACTGCGGATGCTTCTTTTATAATAGGAAGAAACTCTTCTTTTACTTCTGCAACAATATTACCAAATCCCGGTGCAAATAAGGTTTCTGCAGTCACATCATCGGCGATGGTTACACCTAATTTGTTACCGAATGCCATCTTGCTGACTGCTGCTGCCAGACCTTTTCCGTCAAGTGCATAGGCACTGCGGATTGCACCCTTGCCGATCAGCTCATGAATCTTGTCATACAGTTTCATCACCTGCTCATATACCGGCAGATCATATGCGTTCTTTTCGATCGTAAAGAGTAACAGCTTATCTCCTGCTTCTTTCAGTTCCGGTGTGATCACGTCTTTTTCTCTTGCCACATCGACTGCGAAAGAAACGAGTGTCGGCGGTACATCAATATCGTTGAAGGTTCCGGACATGGAATCTTTTCCACCGATGGACGGCAGGCCGAAACCGATCTGTGCATCAAATGCGCCGAGCAGTGCTGCAAACGGCTGACTCCATCTCTTTGGATCTTCACTCATTCTGCGGAAATACTCCTGGAAGGTGAAGCGTACTTTCTTGTAGTCACCACCGGCGGTCACGATACGGGAAAGGGATTCCAGTACGGCATATACCGATCCGTGGTATGGACTCCAGGAGGATAAGTACGGATCAAATCCGTAGGACATCATGGTTACGGTATCGCATTTTCCTTTCAGAACCGGAAGTTTGGCAACCATGCTCTGTGTCTCGGTCAGCTGATAGCGGCCGCCGTATGGCATGTAGACACTTCCCGCACCGATGGAACCGTCAAACATCTCGACAAGTCCCTTCTGGGAACATACATTAAGATCCGCAAGCATGGCAAGCCATGCTGATTTGTTGTCGTTTTTCTGTAATGCATCTGCAACTTTCGGAAGTTCGATCTTTTTAAAGAAGTTGTCTTCCTCTTTTGGCATCTCGACTTCGACATCTGCTTCCTGATGCGCACCGTTGGTATCGAGGAATGCACGGGAAATATTGACAATGTCTTTTCCTCTCCACTCTAAGATCAGTCTCGGCTCCTCGGTAACAACTGCCACCTCGATTGCCTCAAGGTTTTCTTCTTTTGCATAGGCAAGGAACTGCTCGACATCCTGCGGAGCGACAACCACTGCCATACGCTCCTGGGACTCGGAGATGGCGAGCTCGGTGCCGTCCAGGCCGTCATACTTCTTGGTGACCTTGTTCAGGTCGATATACAGGCCGTCGGCCAGCTCACCGATGGCAACGGACACACCGCCTGCGCCGAAGTCGTTGCAGCGCTTGATAAGGCGGCAGGCGTCCTCGCGGCGGAACAGGCGCTGCAGCTTGCGCTCGATGGGCGCATTGCCCTTCTGCACCTCGGCACCGCAGTGCTCAAGGCTGTCCAGCTTGTGGGCCTTGGAGGAACCGGTGGCACCGCCCACGCCGTCGCGGCCGGTGCGGCCGCCCAGCAGCACGATCACATCGCCGGGAGCGGGGCACTCGCGGCGGACGTGGGAAGCGGGCGTTGCGCCCACAACAGCGCCGATCTCCATGCGCTTTGCCACATAGCCGGGGTGGTAGATCTCATCCACCTGACCGGTAGCAAGGCCGATCTGGTTGCCGTAGGAGGAATAACCGGCGGCGGCAGTGGTCACCAGCTTGCGCTGGGGCAGCTTGCCGGGCATGGTCTCGCTGACCGGCTTGAGCGGGTCGCCTGCGCCGGTCACGCGCATGGCCTGATAGACGTAGCTGCGGCCGGACAGCGGGTCGCGGATGGCACCGCCGATGCAGGTGGCCGCGCCGCCGAAGGGCTCGATCTCGGTGGGGTGGTTGTGGGTCTCGTTCTTGAACAGGAACAGCCAGTCCTCATCCTTGCCGTTGACGTCGCACTTGATCTTCACGGTGCAGGCGTTGATCTCCTCAGACTCGTCGAGGTTCTTCAGGATGCCCTGCTTCTTCAGCTCCTTGGCACCAATGGTGGCAAGGTCCATCATGCAGCGGGGCTTGTTCTCGCGGCAAAGGTCGGCGCGCATGGCCATGTAGCGGTCAAAGGCCTTCTGCACGATGGCATCGTCGATCTGCACATCGTCCAGAATGGTGCCGAAGGTGGTGTGGCGGCAGTGATCGGACCAGTAGGTGTCGATCATCTTGATCTCGGTGATGGTGGGGTCGCGCTGCTCGGTGCGGAAGTACTCCTGGCAGAACTTGATGTCCCCCAGATCCATGGCCAGACCCTTTTCCTCGATGAACTTGGCAAGGCCTGCCTCATCCAACTGGTTGAAGCCCTCCAGCACTGCCACGGCAGCGGGCACAGGGTAATCCATCTTCAGGGTCTCTTTGGTCTCCAGAGAAGCCTCGCGGGCTTCCACAGGGTTGATGACATACTTCTTGATCTCGGCCACCTGCTCGGGGGTCAGAGCACCCTCCAGCAGGTAGACACGGGCAGAGCGCACCAGCGGGCGCTCGCCCTGACTGATGAGCTGGATGCACTCGGCGGCAGAGTCGGCGCGCTGGTCGAACTGGCCGGGCAGATACTCCACCGCGAAGGACACGCCCTCGGCAGCGGGCAGCTCGGCGTAGGTGTTATCCACCGGCGGCTCGCTGAACACGGTGCTGACGCACTGGTCAAACAGAGCCTGGTCGATGCCCTCCACGTCGTAGCGGTTGAGCAGGCGCAGGCCGCTATGCTGAGTCACTACAAGGTGACACCTAAGCGTGGAGACTTCCGGTATCGTATCTTTGAGGAGGAGCTGGAAGAGATCAATAAGAGCTATACACCGGCTGAATTGAAAGCCCTGGTAGAAAGTGAGGCATAATATATGGAACGGACGGATAAGCTAAATCAACTCAGGCAATTCAATAGACCGTGGGAATATGATTGCTGTGACATGGCGGAAAAGCTGGTTGAGCTGTCAAATCTGCCGGATGACGGGCAGTTGAAAAACGAGCTGACCGATGCTCTATACTATCTCAAAGCTGTGGCGGAGAATCCTTATAACAGCGACTATCATCGTGTGCTATTCAATGTGTTGCTGGTCATCACGGGGTTTGAGTGTTTCTAAATCAGGGAGAGGGGCAATCCTCTCCTTTTTTATTTTTATGGTTAGCAATTTTTCAAAACGGTCTGTAAATATAGTGGAGGTGCTGAATATGAAAACCTGCAAAATCTGCGGATGTTCTTTCGATGAAGAAAATTTTGAAGGTGTTGTTGTCAATGAGGGCATAGACAATGAATACCATGTTTGTTGCGATTGTGTCCCGTCCGAGTGTAACAACGGACATATTATTTCCTGTGAAGCCTGCGGTTCATATTTTTCGGCGGATAAACTGCACGACGAAGAGATCGAGGGGCATTCCTTTACCGCGTGTCCGGCCTGCGGGAAAGATGTGGTAGAGGGGTTGAGCCGTGCAGAATTTGAAGATGAATACTTTCGCCCGCGATATTCTGTTGTCGTTCGTCAATTCAGCGGTTCAGTTCGTGGATATATCGTGAGCGCAAATAGTCGCCACGAGGTCATGAAGCGGCTGCTGGAAAAGCTGGACTTCAACTATGTCGCAGAGGTATCCATTGGGGAAATCCTTGTGAAGGAGGACGAGTTTTAATGTACATGAGCAAAAAGAAGTTCGATGAGATCAAGGCCAAGCATAGCACCACCATTGTGGTGGATGCTGATGTGGGCGAGGCTCTGGCTTTTGTCCAGGATTTGCTGGAGGCTGAGGCGGACGCAATCAAAAACCGCGAGCCGCACGCAACTGCATCTATCGGACGCCTGAATGAAGCCGCCTATGAAGTGTTCTCCATCTCCAACGAGATCGACGCCGGGGAATTTGATGACGGCAAATAAAAAAGTAGCCTCCCGGTTAGCAAAACTGGGAGGCTATCTGTAATTATAGTACAAGCACAAGCAACCAACTTTAAGGAGGATGACAAAATGAGCGCTGCTAATTTCTGTACCATGAGGGACTTCCCTTTGTTCGCCAAGGACTACTATGAGGACGCCAAGCGCTGCCCGGAATGCGGCACAATCCTGAGCGCAGACGATACGGAATGTGAGTTCTGCGAGTGTAACGAGCTGGAAGACTACCAGTATTATGATGAGTGCGCGGCCTACGACGAGCGCCAGGAGATCGAGGACAAACTGCTGGACTTCAATCGTGGCCTGCTGTTCCATGAAGTTAAGCTCCAAAGCGGATACTATTCTGGTGTCCAATTCTATGTGGAAATCAATCACGATCTGACCGAAGATCAGGATTATTCCAACGATGACTGCCATTACTATTTTGACTGTTGTCGGAGTGTAGCCTATCGGAAGTATGCGTCGGAAGTTCGGAAAATCAACCGGAAGCTGGCCGAGTTTGCCAAGGCATATGGATTCCAGGAATATGTGTGTACTGCCAGATTTTCAAATGGTGAGGCGTGGTATCAGCTTGCCTCTAATCCCCGTGCCCGCTTGAAATCTGTCGTGGCCTAATAGATTGCCCGCCGTTTTTACGGCGGGCTTTTTATTTTAGAGGTTAGCAAAACTCGCCCTGGCTCTGTAATTATAGTGAAGCAATTCTAAACAACTTTTTGAAAGGACTTGAAGAGATGAACAACGCCAACGAGCAGAAGACCTATGTATGCAAGCGGG
>OHRM01001235.1_pt1 | contig 10003 bp, 9 predicted proteins | sample 1578361 | NCBI WGS metagenome assembly OHRM01 (sample SAMEA3879590, study PRJEB24766) | human gut metagenome | biome: human-associated habitat; feature: feces | place: USA | collected 1985/1987 | reverse complement strand
CAACGGGAAAAGCTACCTTGCGGGCTGTATCGCAAACGCCCTCATGGAGAAAGAAATCCCCGTCCGCATGACGAACTTTGCTCTTATCCTCAATGACCTTGCCGCCAGCTTTGAGGGGCGCAACGAGTACATTTCCCGCCTTTGTCGTTATCCGCTGCTGATCCTTGACGACTTCGGCATGGAACGCGGGACGGAATACGGGCTGGAACAGGTGTTCAATGTGATTGACAGCCGTTACCGCAGCGGCAAGCCGCTGATCGTCACGACCAACCTTACGCTGGACGACCTGCACAACCCGGAGGACACCGCCCATTCCCGGATTTATGACCGCCTGCTTTCCATGTGCGTCCCGGTACGCTTTACCGGCGACAACTTCCGGCAGGAAACCGCCAAGCGGAAAATGGAGAGCATGAAGAAACTGATTACCGACTGAAAGGAGTATTGCCTATGGCAGATAACAAGCAGCACGACACCCGCACCACCCGCCGCCCTGACTGTGTGACGGAAATCCGCATGGGCAATTCCGTCCTTGTCGTGTCCGGCTATTTCAAGAAAGACACCACAACCACAGCCGCCGACAAAATGGCGCGGGTACTGGAAGCGGAAGCCGCTGCTACACAGGAGCCGACTTATCCGGCGTGAACCGGGGCATGGAAAAGCGGCCATGCCAGGGAGCATGACCGCTGGAACGAAAATCGGAAGTGCTTTAGCAATTCTTAATCTCATTCTCTATAAAATAATTTGCAATTTCAAAGGCTTTTATTCTTCTCTTTGCCAATGTGATTTGTGATTTATAACGCTCGGAATTATCCTTTGATTCAAATGTTTTTACTGTTTCTCTTAGCTTGTGCAGAGTTGAATCAATTTGCCTTTTGGCCGCGGTTAATTCATCTATTGTATACTTCATGTTTTCTCCTTTAACTTCTGATTTTTTTGTTAAATCAGAGTATACCACGGAGTTATGAACTTTTCTACTGCAAATATGGGACGACAACCCATACCATAAAAATCGGAAAATTGAAAAGCTGTAAAGAAGCAAATTTAACGCTTTTGCCGCTGTACAGCCCCCGCCGTTCCGTGGTACAATGAAACCACGGAATAGTGGGGCTGGCTGTCGGAAACGGAGGATTTTATGTTAAGACAAGCCACCCAAAACCTCATTACCGCCCTTTATCCGAGATTGTCCCACGAGGATGAATTGCAAGGCGAGAGTAATTCCATATCGAACCAAAAAAGGATACTCGAAACCTACGCAAAACAGAACGGCTTTACCAATCTGCGCTGGTACACCGACGACGGTTTTTCCGGCGCGAACTTCCAGCGGCCCGGATTTCAAGCCATGCTTGCGGACATTGAAGCCGGGAAAGTGGGTACGGTCATCGTCAAGGACATGAGCCGGTTAGGGCGAAACTACTTGCAGGTAGGGTTTTACACGGAAATGCTGTTCCCTCAAAAGGGTGTGCGTTTTATCGCTGTCAACGATAATGTGGACAGTGCCAGCGAGGGCATGGACAACGATTTTACCCCGCTGCGAAATCTGTTCAATGAATGGCTGGTGAGAGATACGAGCAAGAAAATCAAGGCAGTGAAAAAGTCAAAAGGCATGAGCGGCAAGCCTGTTACCAGCAAGCCGGTTTACGGCTATGTGATGGACGAGGACGAGAATTTTATTATAGACGAGGAAGCCGCCCCGGTGGTGCAGCAGATTTACCAGCTTTGCCTTGCCGGGAACGGCCCGACCAAGATTGCCCGTATGCTGACGGAGCAGCAAATCCCCACGCCGGGGACGCTGGAATACCGCAGGACGGGCAGCACACGCCGCTACCACCCCGGCTATGAGTGCAAATGGGCGACGAACACCGTTGTTCATATCCTCGAAAACCGGGAGTACACCGGCTGTCTGGTAAACTTCAAGACGGAGAAGCCCTCTTACAAGGTCAAGCACAGTGTAGAGAACCCCGTGGAGAAGCAGGCCATTTTTGAGAACCACCATGAGCCTATCATAGACCGGGAAACATGGGAGCGCGTGCAGGAGTTACGCAAGCAGCGCAAACGCCCGAACCGCTATGATGAAGTGGGGCTGTTCTCCGGTATGCTGTTCTGCGCCGACTGCGGCCATGTGATGTACCAGCAGCGGTATCAGAACAAGAACCGCAAGCAGGACTGTTACATCTGCGGCAGCTACAAGAAGCGCACCCGCGACTGTACGGCGCACTTTATCCGCACCGACCTGTTGACCGCCGGTGTCCTCTCCAATCTCCGGCAAGTGACCGAGTATGCCGCCAAGCATGAGAGCCGCTTTGTGAAGCTGCTTATCCAGCAGAACGAGATCGGCGGCAAGAGAAAGACCGCCGCAGCCACCAAGCAGCTTGAACAGGCACAGGAGCGCATTGCCGAAGTGAGCCGCATTATCAAGCGGCTGTATGAGGACAATGTGAACGGCAAAATCAGCGACGAGCGTTTCATGGAACTGTCGGCAGACTATGAGCAGGAACAGCGGGAACTGAAAGACCGCGCCGCCGCTTTGCAGGCCGAACTGGACAAGTCGCAGGCCGCCACCGTCAACGCGGAAAAGTTTATGGGTATCGTCCGAAAGCACCTTGCCTTTGAGGAATTGACCCCCACCCTCTTGCGGGAAATGATTGAGAAAATCGTCGTGCATGAGTGCAGCTATGACGAGAACGGCACCCGCAGGCAGGACATTGAGATTTATTACAGCTTTGTCGGCAAGATTGACTTGCCCGAATAACCGCCCGACCTATCCGACACAATGCGCAAGTGCCGGATAGGAACGGCAAAATTTTTTACACTTCTATTGCTTCTTTATCACACATCAATAAAATCCCAGGGCATGAAGCAGCTCATGGCTGGCGGCGGTGTTGCCCTCATCGGCACCACCCTTGTACCTCTGCTCTCCGGACTGTTCGGTTAATCACAAAACAAGGAGGTAATCGCCTTTGGACAGCATACTCCAACAGATCACAGACTGGCTGAAAGAAATGCTCGTTTCAGCCATTATGGGAAATCTGTCGGGGATGTTTGAGTCCGTCAACAACCAGGTTGGCGAGATAGCAACCTCCGTTGGCATGACCCCGGCGAATTTTTCGCCGGGTGTCTTTGCCATGGTACGAAACATCTCCGAGTCAGTGATTATCCCAATAGCAGGCTTGATTCTGACTTTCATTGCCTGTTATGAGCTAATTCAGATGATTATTGACCACAACAATCTGGCGAATTTTGAAACCTGGATCTTCTTCAAATGGGTGTTCAAGACTTTTGTTGCGGTCATGTTAATCACAAACACATTCAATATCACGATGGCTGTGTTCGATGTGGCACAGCACGTTATAAACGCAAGCGCCGGTATCATATCCGGAAATACTGCCATAGATGCTTCGGCATTGGAAACAATGGAAGAAACGCTGATGGCAATGGATTTGGGGCCTTTGCTTGGCTTGTTCCTACAATCCTTTATCGTACAGGTCACGATGTCCGCTTTGGCAATCATCATCTTTGTGATCGTCTACGGTCGAATGATTGAAATTTATCTGATGGTCAGCCTTGCCCCGATTCCGCTTTCCACCTTTGGAAACAGAGAGCAAAGCAATATCGGACAGAATTATCTGCGTTCGCTGTTTGCAATCGGATTTCAGGGATTCTTGATTATGATCTGCGTAGGCATTTATGCGGTGCTGATTCAGTCTATCGCATTCAGTGATGACATCATCGGCTCTATCTGGGGTGTTATGGGCTACACTGTCCTTTTGTGCTTCACCCTATTTAAGACCGGTTCGCTTGCGAAGGGTGTATTCAGCGCTCATTAAAGGAAGGAGGAAATTGTTTGGCAGCGTATATTCCCGTACCTCGTGACCTGACGAGGGTAAAAACAAAAGTGTTCTTCAATCTGACGAAACGGCAGTTACTTTGCTTTGGTGCGGCGGCACTCATCGGAGTGCCGATTTTCTTTCTGGTGAAAGCAACCGGAAATGTGAGCCTTGCTGCACTGTCCATGATGATCGTCATGTTGCCGTTGTTCTTTCTGGCAATGTATGAAAAGGATGGTCAGCCGTTGGAGGTGGTTGTAGAACACTTCATTCAGACTAAATTCGTTCGTCCCAAGGTTCGCCCTTATCAGACGGACAACTATTATGACGCCTTGATGCGTCAGTACAAACTGGAAAAGGAGGTTGAACGAATTGTTTTTCAAAAAGAAGCCGCAGGCAAGAAACATCAAAATGCCTGCAAATCTGAATCGGAAGCAGCAGCGAGAAATTAAAGCTGTTGTGGAACGGGCAAAGAAGGACAATGGTATCCCACAGACTGCACAGCAGTCCATTCCCTTTCAGAGAATGTTCCCGGATGGCATCTGCCGTGTCACCGACAGCTATTACACCAAGACGATTCAGTTTCAGGACATCAACTATCAGCTGGCACAGCAGGAAGATAAGACTGCCATCTTCGATGAGTGGTGCAGTTTCCTGAATTTCTTTGACAGCTCCATTCACTTCGAGCTTTCCTTTATGAACCTGAGTACCGATGCTGAGAGCTTTGAAAAGAGTATCCGTATCCCGTTCAAGAAGGACAGCTTCAATCCTGTCCGTGCCGAGTATAGCCAGATGCTGAAAAAGCAGTTGGCGCAGGGCAACAACGGCTTGACCAAAACCAAGTACCTGACATTCGGCATTGAAGCCGAATCCATGCGGCAGGCAAAGCCGAGACTCAACCATATCGAAAACGATCTGCTCAATAACTTTCGGCGTTTGGGTGTCATTGCCACTACCATGAACGGCAAAGAGCGGCTGCATCTGATGCACTCCATGTTCCACATGGGCGATAACGATAAGTTCTTCTTCGATTGGAAGTATCTTGTGGAGTCCGGGCTGTCCGTAAAGGACTTCATTGCTCCGACGGCATTTGCCTTTAAGACCAACCGCACCTTCCAGATGGGCAGCATCTTCGGGTCGATGTCCTATCTGGCAATTACGGCATCAGACCTGTCTGACCGTATGCTGGCGGACTTTCTGGATATGGAATCCACGCAGATCGTGACCATGCACATCCAGTCAGTTGACCAGACTGCGGCGATTAAGACCATCAAGAGAACCATCACCGAGCTTGACCGTTCCAAAATCGAAGAACAGAAAAAAGCGGTGCGTTCCGGCTATGACATGGATATTATCCCGTCTGACCTTGCTACCTATGGCAAAGATGCGAAGTCGCTTTTGAAAGAATTGCAGAGCCAGAACGAGCGAATGTTCATGGTGACGTTTCTGGTGCTGAACACCGGACGCACCGAGCAGGAACTGGAGAACAATGTGTTCCAAGCCCAGAGCATCGCCCAGAAGCATAACTGCAATCTGCGCCGTTTGGATTTTCAGCAGGAATCCGGGCTGATGAGCAGCCTGTCATTGGCACAAAACCTGATCGAGATTCGTCGTGGTCTGACAACCAGTTCCACGGCGATTTTTGTACCCTTCACGACGCAGGAGCTGTTCCAGAATGGTGGAGAAACGCTCTATTACGGGCTGAATGCTCTGTCGAACAACCTTATTATGGTGGACAGAAAGAAGCTCAAGAACCCCAACGGGCTGATTCTGGGTACTCCCGGTTCCGGTAAATCCTTTTCCGCAAAGCGTGAAATCACCAATGCGTTCCTGGTTACGGATGACGATATTATCATCTGCGACCCCGAAGCGGAATATGCGGCTCTGGTCCACAAGTTCAATGGTCAGGTGGTAAAAATCAGCTCCTCCAGTACCAACTATATCAACCCTATGGACATCAACCTGAACTACTCTGAGGATGACAACCCGGTAGCCCTGAAAGCCGATTTTATCCTGTCCCTCTGTGAGTTGATTATGGGCAGTAAGGATGGCTTGCAGCCTATCGAAAAGACGGTTATTGACCGTTGTGTGCATCAGATCTACCAGAGATATTTCGACAATCCTGCCCCTGAGAATATGCCGATCCTTGAGGATTTGTATGATGCCCTTCTGAAGCAGGACGAAAAGGAAGCCCACCATGTAGCGACCGCTTTGGAAATCTATGTTAAGGGTTCTCTGAAACTGTTCAACAACAGAACCAATGTGGATATTCAGAATCGTCTGGTGTGCTTCGACATTAAGGAGCTGGGCAATCAGCTGAAGAAAATCGGTATGCTGATCGTTCAGGATCAGGTCTGGGGGCGTGTAACTGCCAACCGTTCTGCCGGTAAATCGACCAGATATTATATTGACGAGTTCCATCTGCTTCTGAAGGAAGAACAGACGGCAACCTATTCCGTAGAAATCTGGAAGCGATTCCGTAAATGGGGCGGATTGCCGACCGGTATCACTCAGAATGTCAAAGACCTGCTTCGTTCCCCGGAGATTGCCAACATCCTCGAAAACTCTGATTTCATCTATATGCTGAATCAGGCAAGCGATGACCGAAGTATTCTGGCACAGCGGCTGAACATTTCGCCGCATCAGCTGTCCTATGTAACCAACTCCGGTGAGGGCGAAGGGCTTCTGTTCTATGGCAATGTGATTCTACCGTTCATTGACCGATTCCCGACCGATCTGGAACTGTATCGCATTATGACCACGAAGTTAAACGAGGTGGCACAGGAAAAGGAGGCGTAATGTATGGCGAAAAGACCTACACGACTCCGTTTTACCGAAGATGACCTTGCAGATTCTCATGTGAAGAAAGCTGCCGACCGTGCAGATAAGGCGGTTGATAAGGCTGAAAAAGCGGCAGACAAATTGGCTTCCAAAAAGGCAAAGCCAAAGCTAAAGCTGGAAACAGATGCAGCCGGTTCCCGTAAAGCAAAGCTCCGTTTTGAAAAAGCGGAGTTTACGGAAATCGAGCGCCCATCTGTGGCAAAGCACATGGCAAGCCGTGGAGCCGCAGTCACGCTCACTTCCAAAGCACATCAGGCGGTGTCAGAATATGAGGATGATAATATCGGCGTTCAGGCTGTGCAGGAAACGACCAAGGCTGTTGAATCCACTGCCTATACTGTCGATCATGCCGTTTACAGCCACAAGCTGAAAGCCTACGACAAGGCGGAAAAGCTGGTAGAAAAATCAGATAAGGCAAATGTAGATGCCCTGTATGAGAAGTTCAAAAAGGACAACCCCGATGCCGCTTCTAATCCCATTTCCCGATGGAAACAAAAACAGGCAATCAAAAAGGAATATGCAGCGGCAAAGGCAGGCAAAGGGACAGCGAAAGAAACTGCCGCTAAAGCAACAAAGAAAGCAGCCCAAAGCACCAAAACGATTACAGAGAAAGCAATGGAGTTTTGCACCACACACTCTAAAACGATTCTGTTTGTTTTGCTTGCTGGACTGCTTTTTATGATCCTCTCAGGGATGTTCTCGTCTTGTTCGGCTATGTTCCAAGGTGGCACACAGATCATTCTGGGAACTTCTTTTACCGCAAAAGAGGAAGATATTATCGGTGCGGACAATGATTACAAGGCTTTGGAAGCTGCGCTCCGCAATGAAATCAATAATATCGAGCGCACTCATAGCGGATATGACGAGTACCGGTATGATCTTGATGAAATCAACCACAATCCTTATGAGCTTGCGGCATATCTGACGGTAAAATTCGAGGACTACACCAGAGATGAGGTGCAGGCTACCCTGCAATGGCTGTTTGAGCAACAATATGAGCTGACCCTCACAGAAATAGTAGAGATTCGTACACGAACAACATCTTCTACTGATCCCGAAACGGGAGAGACAACAACAGAGGAAGAAGATTACGAATATTATATTCTGAAAGTGAAGCTCAGAAATAAGGGCTTGGACAGTGTGATTTCAAATTCCGGATTGTCGGAAGATGATATGGAGCGATATAGAATTTTGCTTCAGACAAGGGGCAACAGACAGGATATTTTCGGAAATGACATTTACGCTACCCCTGGCGGCGAGTACACCGATTATGACATTCCGGGTGAAGCTCTGACAGACACAAGATTTGCCAATATGATTCGGGAAGCAGAGAAGTATCTGGGATACCCATATGTCTGGGGTGGAAGCAGCCCCTCCACTTCCTTTGACTGCTCCGGGTTTGTTTCCTATGTAATCAATCACTGTGGCAACGGTTGGAGTGTTGGACGATTGACCGCAAACGGTTTGATGGGCGTATGCGACATTATCCCGAAAAGCTCTGCCAAGCCGGGAGATTTGATTTTCTTCCAAGGCACTTATGATACCTCCGGTGCATCTCACGTCGGTATCTATGTTGGCAATGGTATGATGATCCACTGCGGAAACCCCATTTCCTACGCTTCTATCGAATCGAATTACTGGCAACAACATTTTTACTGCTTCGGCAGAATCAGAAACTAAAGGAGGGATGGCGATTGAGTGCCAAATTAGACAGAATTGGTGCAGACCTTGAAAAAGCCCGTAAGAAACGGGCAGAATGGGATGCCAAGGTGAAAGATCTGGAACGCAGATACCGTGAGGAGGAAAATTCCGAAATCCACGAGATGGTTCATGCTGCGAACCTGAATCCCGAACAGCTTTCCGAGCTGCTCCGTATGTTTGCTGCGGATATGGCTCCAAAGCCTGATACGATCAATACTATGAATGAGGAGGAAACGCAGAATGCGATTTAAGAAAATTGGAGCCGCATTGCTGGCGTGTGCAATGTGTTTTGGCGTGTTTTCTACGACGGCATTCGCCTATGTAGATGAAAGCGCAGCGACCGAAGAACCTGCGGTCGAAGAAAAAGTTCCCGAAAAAGAGCCGGAGGAACCGATGCTGCCGCTTACCCCGGACGGCAACCTGACTTTGGTTGATGATGCCGGTTCACCTACGAAAAGTGGAAAGCAGTTCATTACCGCTGTAACCAAAAACGGAAACTACTTCTATATCATCATTGACCGTGATGATAAGGGCGAGGAAACCGTGCATTTTCTGAATCAGGTAGATGAAGCCGACCTGCTCAAGTTGATGGACGAGGAGGATGTTGCAGAGTTCACCAAGCCGGTTGAGGAAACAAAGCCAGAAGTGGTTGAAACGGTTCCTGAAATTACAGAACCGGCACCGGAGGAAAAGCCGAAATCCACGAATATGCTCCCGGCGATTCTTACTCTGATTGTGCTTGCCTGTGGCGGTGGATTCTTCGTATTCAAGAAAGTCCAGGAAAAGAAGAAGGAACAGGAAGCGGCAAAGCCTGACCCGGATGCAGATTATGTGGACGATGACGAGGACTATGGGTACGATCCGGAGTTTGAGGACGATGATGCAGATAGCTCTGTCGATGAAGATGATAATGAACCTGTGTAAACAGGATAGGCTTGATGCCTGGGGCAATCTTCGGATTGCCTTTACATAGCATCTGCTTTCAAGAAATAAAATATTTTGTGTTTTTGAAAGCGACCTCTTGAATATTCTGTGTGGTAGGTGTGCATACTATTATTTCAGTCATAGTGACTGGAAAATTTATCTGCCTCATCCCATTGAAATCTCCGTCATTTTAAAGTAAAATGAGGTAGATAATCCTGAAATGAGGTAGATAACATGAGAGCTTTTGATTATATAAAAGAGCCAGAAAAGTTGCTTACTCCTGAAATTGTGCAGATGATCGGAAAAATTCATGAGCACAAAGGTAAGCAAGAGCTTTTTTTGGAAGCTAATATTGATGAATTGAAAACCCTTCTTGAAGTCGCTTTGATTCAAAGTACAGGTGCTTCTAACCGTATTGAGGGTATTTATACAACAGATAAGAGATTGGAAGAATTGGTCAGCCAAAAGGCAGAACCAAGAAACCGATCTGAGCAGGAAATCTCAGGTTACCGAGAGGTGCTTTCTACAATCCACGAAAGCTATGAGTATATTGTGCCCAGACCTAATATTATTTTACAGCTTCATCGTGATTTGTATTCCTACGCCGGTTCCGGTGGAGAATATAAAAATGCTGATAATGTAATTGCAGAAACAGATGCAGAAGGTCACCAGAAAGCAAGATTTATTCCGGTTCCTGCCTTTCAGACTGCGGA
>OHRM01001234.1_pt1 | contig 10010 bp, 7 predicted proteins | sample 1578361 | NCBI WGS metagenome assembly OHRM01 (sample SAMEA3879590, study PRJEB24766) | human gut metagenome | biome: human-associated habitat; feature: feces | place: USA | collected 1985/1987 | reverse complement strand
GACTACGATGTCATTTTGTGCACGTACGGTGTACTCAATACCGAGATCGAAGCGCTAAGTAAGGTTGAATGGAATCTGGCGGTTTTAGACGAAGCACATGCAATCAAGAATAAAGCCACACAGACTTCTCATTCGGTGATGAAGATCAACGCTCAAGGCCGAATCCTCTTGTCCGGTACGCCGATTCAAAACGATCTCTCGGAAATTTGGAATCTGTTTGAATTCGCTAACCCCGGCTACTTAGGTTCCTATCAGCAGTTCGGCGACCGCTTCATTCTTCCGATCGAAAAGAAGAAGGACAAAGAAAAACAGCATTTGCTCAAACAGCTGATCAGCCCGTTTATCCTTCGTCGCACGAAGGCGGAAGTGCTCGATGAGCTGCCGGAGAAAACCGAACTGATCGTTCCGGTCGAACTTTCCGAAGAAGAACTGGCGATCTATGAAAATATTCGTACAAGAACGCTTTCCGGTCTCCAGTCTGAAAAGATCAATCCGATTGAAGCTTTAATGGCGCTGACGAAGCTCCGTCAGGCTGCCTGCAGCCCGGAACTTGTCGACAAACATCTGACAATTCCGTCCTCCAAGATCCGAGTGTTCCTGGAGCTGGTTCGCGAGCTGAAAGAAAACAAGCATCGTGCTCTGGTGTTCAGCCAATTTACTTCCTTCCTTGCATTGGTTCGTCAGGCGTTGGACAAAGCCGGCATCGAATACCTCTACTTGGACGGTTCAGTTCCAGCGGCCCAGCGCAAGAAACTTGTGGGAACCTTCCAAAACGGCGACATGCCGTTGTTCCTGATCAGTCTGAAGGCTGGGGGTACCGGCCTTAATTTGACGGCAGCCGACTATGTGATCCATCTTGATCCATGGTGGAATCCTGCAGTTGAGGATCAAGCTTCCGACCGCGTTTACCGAATCGGACAGAAGCGTCCTGTGACGATCTACAAGCTGATTTCGGAAACGACAGTGGAGCAGAAAATTCTCGAACTGCACAAGACGAAGAAGAATCTTGCCGACGCATTGCTTGAAGGCAGCGATGTCGCTAAGAAGCTTTCGAAGGAAGAAATTTTGGAACTGCTGCAACTTTCTGCCTAACTGAAGCCATGCAAACCTCGGCGCCGGAATCTCGATTTCTTATGGTAATCGAACCGGCGCTTTTTACGGACTTAGCAGGCTCTAGACCTCTAATCTTTTGCGGATAACGGAGATCTCATCGTCATCCAAACCGTATATGTTGAAAACGGCACGGTTAATTTCTTCTTCGATATCATCGGTGAGCTTTGCCTCCGCCGCATATACCAGCGCTTTAAGTTCGTCATCCTGCTCTGAAGAGATTCGCGGGAACTTCAGCTGCAAAAGGTTGCTGCGAAGCACTTTGATTTGACCAAACAAGACTTGGTAGACAAAAGAGTAGACCTTGCTGTTTAAAAGAGCGAGCAGGGCTTCAAAAGAAAGCTCCGGAACGTTCGGAATAAGGATGTTTGCACTGTTGAGCACCAGCGCTCCGCTTCTTTCTGCCGCAAAGACGAGATGATTGGAGATAAAGCGGTAGATGATCTTTGGAGCTGTTCTATAAATTTCGTCGTCTGCTGGAACGCAGCGCGATCGAAGTGAACAAAATACCGGGGCTTGTCGATGTAAAACGGGCGAATCTCTTTACCTGTGTAGATCGGTTCAAGACCTTGTCCCGGCAGCTCTTTTAAATGCTTTTTATTGTTCCCCGTCACAATGCCCAGCGCCCATTTGCTGTCGGCTAAAGAAAGCTCTCCTTTGGAAAGGATCTTATAAATAATTTCTACTTCCGGTTCCGTCACGCTGAAAATCGTCTTTTGCTCCGTGAGTTGGAAAAGCGAAAGCGGAATTTCTCGGACTTCCCCGGTCCCAATCATCCTGAACGTTTCCGCGGGTTTTGCTTTCTCTGCGAGGATAGATACAAAGTCGGTTTGAACACCGCTGAATTTCGTGTCGAACTTACGGATCTCAAGAAGACGGCAGTCGCTAAACAATTGCTCTCTGAAAAGCCGGTGCGAAGCAATGTTCAGCATCGAAATCGGCATCAGGAAGGCAAGTTTACCGCCGGATTTAAGGAGCGAAAGCGTTTTCATGAAGAAAAAGCTCGAGACATCGGCGTAAACGTTTTTAGTTTTTGAGCTCCACGGCGGATTCGTGGCCGCAAAGTCAAAACGCCTTCTTTCGCTTTTCCACTGGCTGACGAAGTCCGTGACGCGGACATCCGGGTATTCTTTTGCACCCGACCGGATCAGATTTGCTTTAGCAATCATAGCGGCAATCGGATCGCTGTCTACGCCGCTGACTTTTAATCCCATAGCTTGAGCGAGCATCAAAAAGGTGCCGCTGCCGCAGCAGGGATCAAGGAAAGTTGCCCCTTGTTTTGCACCTAAAGAATCCAGCAGCTCTTGAGCTACAGATCGTACCGTGTAGTAGGATCCTGTGGAGTTCTTGACGCCTTCGGTAAGAAAAGACTGATAGGCCGTACCGAGAAGATCAAAGTCTTCGGGAAGCTCTAGCTGCGCTAATTGCTGTTCGAAAGTATGCGTGCGGCCGTATTCGGTTTTGAAGCTTTCGACGAGTTTTCCATCACAGTCGGAGCGATCCAAAAGCATACAGCTCAGCGTGTAGATGGTGTTTTGAAGAGAGGCTTTACCTTCAGAGGACAGAAGTTCTGTGATAAACCTGACGGTGTCGGGATTGGCGCAGCGTTCTTTGGGAATAAATCGCCGAGAAGAGCCGGTTTTATTGGCCCGGTAGGAGGGTTTGCCGGTCAGGTCGCGATTTAATCGCTTCCATATTTTTTCCGTCGATTTTGAGATCGGCATCTCCGCTCCGTAAAACGCATTCAAGAATCCTTCATTCTAATCAAGGAGGAGAAAGCGTTGTGCGACAAGCGGCGGAGAAATTTTGCCAAAGGAAAAGGACAACAAAAACCGGAGCTCGCAGGCTCCGGTCTTTTAGAGAAAAGCGTTTAAATTAGATCACGCTGGCAGGAACCGTGACTTCATAAGGAAGCGGCAGGATTTCTACCGGTACATCCTTAACATACAGTTCGGAAGCCATGTATTCATAAGTCAGCACGAACAGGAAATGTTCGCCGTCGCACTGAACCACACGTCCCATCGGTTCGTTTTCCATGAAGACTTCCGTGCCTTCGTCAAGACCTTTAACTCCTCTGGCTACGCCTAAGAACATACGGCGTTTTACCTTGCCGAGGTTTTCAGTCTTGGAGACGATTTCCTGACCGGTGTAGCAGCCTTTGTTAAAGGCAATACCGCCGATCAAGTCCATATTCAGTGCCTGCGGCAGCCATTCGAGAGATTCGGGTTTCTCGATTAAAGCAATACCTTCTTCCATCAGCGAGCGAGCCAGGCGGTTGTGGGCTTTGATCGGAGCGTACATGTCATCAGGGATCTTGCCGATAGCCACGAATTTGCCGTGCATTCCCTGTGCGTCATTGGAGGGAAGACGAACAACGATAACGGAATCACCGACCAAGGCCTGCATCGGTTCGCGCGGAAGGGCCGGGCACGGACGGTCGATAGCCTTGGCATCGTCGGAGCAGAAATAGGTGATCGGTTCGGGAAGAATTTCGATTTCGACTTTGCTTCTCAAAATGAACTTGCTCAGACGATCAACTTCGTCCTGAGCAATGGATTTCGGCATAAGCATTCCGAAGCCGTTCGGAATTCTGACGATTAAAGAGGTAGCGGCGGTACGTCCTTGGTGGTTGCAAGCAGCCGTCCAGCGAGCGTCTGTCGGTCCCATTGCCTTTACATTCTGGGTCAGCATTCCTTGGAGAAAGTTTTCAGCGTCTTCGCCGCGAACAGCGACAAATACAAAATCTTGTTCTTCGCTGAATGTCCAGGAATTTAGTTCAAGCATGCTCATTTGTGCATTACTCCTTAATCAAAACATGTTGATAAATTAACAGATCGAAAACAATTCCGACCGATAGCCTCGACAAAGTGAGCAGACAAACCTCAAATTGTCGCTATCATGCTGTTTGAGTTGTGTTAATTCGATAGCGTGTCAGTATGAGATTTGTGGTCAAACTGCTAGCCGCCTGCGGCCTTGTGGCCTTGCTGGCTTTCGGCCTTCTCGGCGGTGCTTACTATTACGTAAACGTGCGGCCGGTGCCTTTTGAAGGAAACCCTCCGGAGGTCGTGATTAAAGTAGACAAGGGCAGTACGATCCGCTCAATTGCCAACTCGCTCAAGCAAGCCGGGGCGGATGTTGATCCGTCAATCCTTACCCGAGCATTCTCTTTTTATGATCAGGATAAATCGGTTCATGTGGGTTACTACCGAATCCCGAACCCATCCACGATCCGAGAGATCGTCGATAAGTTCTCCTCAGGCGACGTGATCATGAGCAAGTTCACGCTGGTTGAGGGTACAGAGACCGCAAAGTTTTTGGCGCGCATTAAAAATTCCGAAGATTTAGATCACGCAGACCCCGATCTTGACCTCAAAACAGTCATGTCCGTCGTCCACGCGCCGGAAGGCACACACCCGGAGGGTCAGTTCGCTACAGATACATTTGTATTTGCTAAAGGTTCTCCCGATACGCTGGTGTTAAGACGCGCTTACCGCGAGCAGCAGGAACGTATTAAAAAGGCTTGGGAAACACGTTCCCAAAATGTTGCCGTTAAATCTCCCTATGAACTATTGATCCTCGCCAGCATTATTGAAAAAGAAACCGGTCAGAACTCCGATCGCGCCTTAGTTTCCAGTGTCTTTAACAACCGCTTGAAACGCGGCATGCTGCTTCAGACTGACCCGACGGTAACTTACGGAATCGAAAACTTTGACGGCAAAATCACCAAGAAACACTTGAGAACCGACCATCCGTATAACACGTACACGCGTCCGGGTCTTCCCCCGACGCCGATCTGCAACCCCGGCTTAGCCGCGATTGAAGCAGCCGCACACCCGGCTGATACGGGTTATTTATACTTTGTGGCCATGGGCAAGAGCGGCCAGACTAAATTCTCTAAGACACTCAAAGAGCATAATGCGGCCGTGCAGAAATATCTCAGAAGCCAGGGACTTTAAACAATGACAGAACGCGGGAAATTTATTACGGTTGAAGGCGTTGACGGCGCCGGCAAAAGCACTCAGTTCGAAGTGATCGCCAATGCGCTCAAAGAGAAGGGCATCGATTTTGTGAGAACCCGAGAGCCGGGCGGTACGGAAAGCGCAGAGAAGATCCGCGAGCTTCTGTTAAATGAGCCGATGACTGCAAAGTGTGAACTCCTGCTAATGTTTGCTGCGCGTCAGGAAAATCTCGCAAAAATCATTCGTCCGGCGTTAGAAGCTGGTAAATGGGTTCTCTGCGACCGCTTCACGGATGCTTCCGTTGCCTATCAAGGCTACGGCCGCGGTCGAAGTCTGGAAGAAATTGAGATACTCGCCAACTTCGTGCATCCGGATATCAAACCGGATAAAACCGTCATCTTTGACTTGCCCACCGAAGTTGCAGCGGCCCGTTTGTTCCGCAAACTGGATCGATTTGAACAGGAAGATGCTGACTTTCATCGAAGAGTGCGTCAAGGCTATCTGGAAATCGCAAAGAGAGAACCCGAGCGATGCGTCGTCATTGATGCTCAGGGAACGCCGGAAGAAGTCTCCGCACGAGTGCTCAAGGAGGTTGAGACATGGGTTTAGCCCCGTATCCGTGGCTTGAGCGGCCGGCGGAAGTCTTGGCCAAGATGCTCAATAAACTTCCCGGAGGCATTTTGATTTACGGTCCGCGAGGATGCGGCGTGTTTGAACTGGCTTCGCGCTTTGCCGCAGCTGTAGTGTGTCAGCACCCTGTAGACGGCGCGCCTTGCGGCATTTGCGAAGAGTGCAAACTTATTTTCAGCGGAAACCATCCCGACCTTCGCTACGTCTTAAGCGAAACTGAGGCAGCGCTTCACCCCGAACCTTGGAACGGTAAGTTCGGAGAAATTCCGAAAGGAAAAAGCCTGTCCAAACAAATTCTGATTGAGCAGGTTCGAGGTATCGGTGAATATCTCTCCGTGACCGCCCATCGTGCGGGTCACAGAGCCGTCGTTATTTATCCGGCCGACTCTATGTCGGGCGACCAAAGTTCGGCACTGCTTAAGACACTGGAAGAGCCGCCTGAAGGCGCGGTACTTATTCTGGTTGCCGACGACATTAACTCAATTCTTCCGACGATCCGTTCCCGCTGCCAGTTGGTTCGCTGCACACCTCCGACGCGGGAGCAGGGCATTGCTTACCTCAAGTCTCAGAAGGTCCGAAATCCTGAAGGAGAGCTCACGCGTTTAAGCGGCAGACCGCTTCTGATTCATGAGGCTGACCCCAACCTCACACTGGATAAAAAAGACGAAGCCAAGTATCTGGAAATGCTTGCCTTAGGTCCTGCGTTGTCCAGTGTTCAAGTGCTGTCAGCCTTTCAAAAGGATATACCGGTGGGACCTGTCGTTTCTATCATGCAGCGATGGTATTGGGATCTGATGGCGGTACTCTCGGGCGCCGAGCCGAGGTATTTTCCGGAACACATTGAAGCTTACAAACGTCAGGTGAAGGGCACGGATTTTCAGAAGCTGGTTCGTTTTAACCAGACGCTGATGCAGGCTAACCGCAGCAAGGATCATCCTTTGAGCAAACGTCTCGTTCTTCAGGATCTGTTCATCACGTGGGCTAAGACGCTTGCTGACGCTGGAAAAAATTAGGATTTAAGCTTCTTAAAACCTTCCAGGACTTCTGTCTGGTCGGGAGAGATGTACCTGGTAGTTGTGTTCACAGATGCATGTCCCATGGCTGTTTGAACGACGTTCACCGGCATCACCTCCAGGCTGGCGACCGCAAAGGTATGGCGCAGCCAGTGCAGAGAACTTCCGAGGAGCTTAGCGGCGTCGCGCGGATTTTTCTTTCGGACGTCGTTGGCTACTTCCTCTAGGAAGGTGTGCAGGACGATATAGAGCCCGGATCGCGATAAACCTTCTTTATCTGCGCCTTTATTGCCGATGCGGAAGCTCGCAATCAGAGGCACATCTTTTCCAGTAGGTTCAAAAAGCGGAGGGCGTTTTCTGGCGGCGAGATAACGAGAAATCTTGTCGACCTGCTCGGAAGACAGCGGCAGGCGTCTTTGTTTGTCACCTTTCCCGACGATATCAATGACAACGGTTTCTTCATCTCCGAAACGCGAGTATTCAATCCAGCCGCAGCGCGCGTTGATCATTTCGCTCGCGCGCATGCCGAGTTCTTTTCCTAGGACAAAAAGCACCTCGAGGCGCATACGGACAAGGTCAAGCGGCAGCTGAGCAAGATGGGTCTTAATCTCTTCCCACTGGGCCGGCGATAAGGAACGGTCGGCAAATTCTTTCGGTTTGCCTTCGCCCGGTAAAAAACGAACCTTCGCAGGAATCTGGTCAAAAGGATTGAATTTCAGATAACCGGTCTTATGAAGGAACGAAAAGAGCTGCCGAACGATTGTTGAGGCGGCCTTCCTGCTCGTGTAGGCAAGCGAAGAGTTAAAAGGTTTCCAATCCGGTGATTCTCGGGGCGTATTCTTCGGTCCGATCCAAGTTTCCTGAGGATATATCCAGGATTTCTGCCAGTTTTCGGGCGTTTCTCTCCCGATCATTTCGAGCCATTTGAGGTATTCTGAACATTCTTCTAAACGCGCGGAGGAAAGGGCGACTCTTTTCTCCAAAAGACACCACAGTAAAAATCTTTCGGCTTCCCTTCGGTACGCTGCCTGAGTGTTGGCATTTGTCCCTTTCGCTTTAAGCCAGAGGCGGATAGCTTCAATGTCTGTGTTGACGTTTAAGGCGCAGTCCTGTCGGTCCCCTCGGTTCGTTCCGGAAGATCCGTCCAAAGCCTTAGGAGGCGTTAGAAACTCAAGCGGACGAATTTCACTGTTTTTAAGCGGCTGTCCCAGCCGGCGGCCGGTTTTTTGTTTTTTATTGATTTCGGACCAAAGCGGAGCGCCGACATCTTCAACCTTTTGTCCGTAATAAGATTTGGAAAGGTCTCGGGCTCTTGTTTCTAGAACCGGTGGAAAATCAATCGGCGCTCCGCCGAGTTTTTTTGAATAAAGCCAAGAAAGGATTCCGTTGCTTCTTTCTTTGTTTAGATCCAAACGCGTTGCCCAGCGTTCCGGGTCTCCATACATGGCATCAATCAAATCATCAAGACAATTTATTCCTTTAGATTCAAGATGTTCCGCAACTTCAGATAAAAAATACTGATTGAGAGGAAGATCAAAGTCAAAATCAGAGGCCATTGGCAAACACGACAAAAAATAGAAAAATTCCGGAAGAACCCAAGTATAGAGAATTTACAAACGACCGAAAAATGTAACTATTTAGCGTGAAAAGTTCGGAATTGTAATCCTTTTTGAGAGGCCGAAACAAACTTTAACTTTTCGGAGAACTGCTTTTAGCAAGCCTGATATAGTGCAGTTAGGGCGCTGAGTTGGCGCTTATCTCAAAGGAAGGACAACGATGAATACTAAAAAGATTTTTTCTTCTGCAGCCTTAGCTGCTTCCCTTACTCTCGCCGCCGGTGCTGCATTTGCATGGGGTTGCGGAGCCGGCCCCATGATGGGTTACGGTCCTGGCTGTCAAGTCGGTCCGCAGGGTGCCTATCCCGGCTGCCAGCATGGTCCCAACGGGATGATGCGTCAGGGATATCCCTGCTGGTCCTACGGCCCGCAAGGCGCTCGGGGAGCAAAAGACTTCCGCCCTGGCTTTGAACAAAGAAAAGTTTACCTGCGCGGGGCCCTCAATCTTACCGATGCTCAAAAACCAGCTTTTGAAGCTTATTTCGGTGCCGTTGATGCCTATCATCAGATGAAACGCCCCCAAAGCGTTCAAGGTCAGACACGACAGGATATTTTGAATCAGCGTTTGGCTTTCCAGAAAACTCGTGTTGAAGCCCTGCAGAAAGCCATCGACGCTCGTCAGGAGCTCATGAAAGTTTTAACGCCCGAACAGGTTAAAGTGTTCGACGCCGTTGAATCCCGCACACACGCCAGAGGCCCGAGAGGCGGTTTTGGTCCCGGACACCGTGGTTACCATCACGGCGGCTACGGCATGATGTATCAGCAGGGTGTTCCTGCTCCCCAAGGCCAGCAGCAGGGCGGCAGACTCTAATCTCAGCAATTAGTCCCCAAACTCCCGTGAAATAGCCCGTGATTATTTTTGATCGGGCTATTTTTCTTCAACTAATTCTCTGATTCATTTAAACAAAAGATTTCAATGACAGCATTTTTATGCTAAAATAGATCGGTATTTTGATAATGTAGGTCTATTTAAATGGGTCGCCCTAGAATTTACGATACTCCGCACTTCTGCCTCCACACTTACGTTAGGAAGGGACACACTTACGTCGAGGCTTACAGAAATGAATGGGATCCGGAGAAGAAGCGCTCACGCATCGCACAAAGAAAGTACGTCGGAGTCTTGGATACAACAACCGGAAGAGTGCGGCTCGGTAAGAAATATCTTTCAGAGAACCCTCAGTACGAAGGCAAGATCCTTTATTACGAAGACAAGCAGCTTGTTGAACGAACACCGGAAGAAGTTCAGGAGGAGCTGGGCAAAAGAGTTCCGAGCCCTCTTAATGACATAGTCAGTTACGGTGCTTCCGCTGCGTGCTGGCTGGTTGCACAGAAAAGCGGAATGCTCGATGATTTAAAAGAGATTTTCGGGGCCGAGGTCGGATCAGACTTGTTAAGACTTGCTGTCTACCAGTACCTCGACGGCGGCTCTATGGATTGCTTTGAGCAATGGGCCTCTCAGCACTGGCTGCCTAAAGCCCGAACCTTCTCAGGCCAACGCATCAGCGAGATGCTCTCAAAAATAACCCATCAGGATATTACGTCCTACCTAAAACTTCGGAATCAAAGGTGCGTAGAACACTTTAATAAGGTAAAGACTCAGGCTGAAGAACTCAAAAAACCGGGCCCCAGATTCCGCTATCTCGCGTTGGACTCCACGGCGCTCAGCACCTACTCGGTAACCA
>OHRM01001228.1_pt1 | contig 10045 bp, 10 predicted proteins | sample 1578361 | NCBI WGS metagenome assembly OHRM01 (sample SAMEA3879590, study PRJEB24766) | human gut metagenome | biome: human-associated habitat; feature: feces | place: USA | collected 1985/1987 | reverse complement strand
CCTACACACCAGGACACAAGAAGGCCGCTGCCCTCATAAAAGCCATCGGCCCTGGATGAAGCACCCAGGGCCGATGCGATAGATTTTGCCACACTCGGTTTTTCTGCAATAATCAGTTTACTCATTCGATTCCTCCTAACATTGATTTGCTGTCATTTTGTGATATAATTTAATTATTCTAAGAGAAAAGGGTGATTAAATGTCCCAACTTGATAGCTATCGCAATACTCTTTTGCGAAAAAAAGAAGAGCTAACAAAACTGAGCCAGGACTTGGCAAAAGAGCAAGCGAAGTTAGCACCGCTGCAAAGTAAAATCATATCCGCTAAAAGTGCAATAAGCAGAACAAAAAATCAATCTACAATAAAATCTCGTCTCGGCGACATTGATCGCGCTACAAAGTCAATCGCCGATGTACAAAAAAAGATTGGTGACATTCAAAAGAAGATAGCCGCCAAGGAAAAAGAGGTAGCCACAGCCGAAAAAAACTACCGGAACGAAGAAGCTCGAGTTCAAAAGAAACAAGAAGCCGAAGATAAAAAACGTATGCAGGAGGCTAATCGCCAAGCACGGCAGTTGGAACAGCGGCTCCGAGAAAACGAAAGGATACAAAGACAGATGCAACAAGATATTGAGCAATTACAGACTGTACCAGAAGTCATAACCGTTTTATTCCTTGCTGCTAATCCTATAGGAACAACTTCCTTGCAACTTGATGAAGAAGCACGATCTATCCAGCAAAAAATTCGTATGGCCGATTACCGCGATTCTATCCGCTTTGAAAGTAGATGGGCTACTCGCGCTGGTGATATACTGCAAGCAATCAATGAAACAAATCCCACTATTGTTCATTTTAGCGGTCATGGAACGACCGACGGTGATCTTGTTTTACTAAATCCAGATGGTAGTGCTAAACTGGTTAGCAAAGAAGCAATCTCAATGGCAATGGCAACTGCGTCAGACACTATTAGGCTTGTTGTTTTTAATGCTTGCTTTTCAGAGCCTCAAGCCGAGAGTGTTGTTGAACATATTGACTCCGCAATAGGAATGTCAACTTCCATAGGCGATGAAGCGGCATGTGTATTTGCATCTCAGCTATATTCATCCATTGGCTTTGGTCGCTCATTGCAAACTTCGTTTAATCAAGCACTTGCCCAGCTCATGTTGGAAGGTATCCCAGAAGATAGCACCCCAAGGCTTTATGTTAAAGATTCTATGGATGCAAATGATATTACTCTTGTCCAACCAAAGTAACCATCTCAAAGCCCACCGTCAAAAGCGGTGGGCTTGTGTTATTCTTTCTGGGATATTTCCTCGTCCTCGGTCAGATATTCTTCTTCATCCTCCAGGTCGAAATCATCCAGATCAGCGGGAACTTTCTTGCCCTGCTTCGGTTTCAGCACCAGGAAATAGACTGCCGCGCCGCCTCCGGCTGCAAGGATCAGCAGCACCGCCAGGATCGCCCCGGTATTGCTTTTCTTTTCGGGTTCCGGATTCTCCGGCTCGGTGGGCTCCGCAGCTTTCTGTTCTGTGCCAACACATTCACTAAGGTTTTTTACGCAGACCGGGCAAGCGGTATTGACCGCTCCGGCCTGGCACTTCTCCGTACAGGTGCAGACAATAGGTGTTTCCGCCTTTTCTCCATCCTCCGTGAGTGCCATGAGGTCGGCTTCATCCACCTGGTTCAGAAAATGCACGGTTTCCTCGCCCTCGTCGTCACGGTCGATAATGAGATAGAACACATTGCCGTTCTTCGTTTCCACTGTGATAAACTGTTTGCCACTGGTGGTAGGGCTGCCGATATCGTCGATCAGCGAAAGGTTCCCGTCCGGCGTCAGGGCGGCACCGCCATTCAGACCGCCGCCCAGCATCCCCAGCAGATTTTCCAGCGTTTCCGTGTCCAGAGAGAAAGAACCTTCCCCGGAACCAGCCTCGCCGTCACTTACCGTCATGTAGCCGGAATAGACATAGCCGATTTTCTCTGGCAGGATGACCTTCAGCCAGTCGCCGTCCGTGCCGATCACCTTCACGGTCGTTCCGTTGGGAAGCTGGGTGAAGGCGGTGTAGTCCATTCCCGCACCCGTGCGGACATTCAGATTGCCGCCGCCCGTGGTGACGGTGCCGGTCTGCCCGGAGTCATTTTCGCCGGAACTGAACTGGATACCGTCCTCGGTGACGGATACCGTGACCTGGCTGCCGGCCAGAGCGGAAAGCAGATCAGAGACATCACCGGCCGTTTCCTGTTCAACCACGGACTCCGTGCTTTCCTCGCCGCCGCTGGCAAAGGCGGTGACAGAAAAAGCGGCAGTGCTGAGCACCACCGCCAAAAGAGCCGATACCATTTTTGTCATAAAGTTATGCTTCATCCTCGTATCCCTCCGTTTCCTCATTCTCGGTGTTGCCCTCCTGCAGCATACCTTCCGGCAGGGAGATCATACCGCTGGCATAGGCTTTCAGGAAGGCAGTCAGTTCCTTGTTGTCCATCTTCACGGCTTTCACCATGCGGACGATTTCCAGATTTTCTTCCTCCGCAAGCTGGGCCTCCAGCGCACGAAGGCGTTTCTGCTGCTCCGCGATCTTTTCTTTGGTTTTCGCAATGTCATTGCGGATCTTCTGTGTCGTTGCCATAAATCAAATTACCTCCATATCGTTTTTTAGTTGTAGGGCGGTCGCCCGAAAGCGTAAAAGTGGGATTGCCAGTAGCTTGTGTTGATATCTGCATACTGAATGGGGTCGCCGCAGTGCAGCATTTTTCCACCGCCCACATAGATACCCACATGGGAAACGCCCGGTGTATCGTAAGTGCCGACGAAAAAGATCAGGTCGCCGGGTCTTGCGTTGGCAGAGGATACCGGGGTGGAAATATTGTAGAGCCCCTGGGCTCCCAGCCTGCCCGTATTGCAGACGCCGCTTTGCGTCAGCGCCCAGGATACGAAGCCGGAGCAATCAAAAGAAGTGTTCGGATTGCTGCCGCCCCAGACATAAGGATAGCCGATGTACTTCTCCGCCTCGGTAATGAGCGCCGCAAAGGTTTCATCTTCCAGTGCGGAAGGCGGGATATCATAGGTGGTTGGCGGTTTGGTGTACTTGTCTACATAGCCGGAGCCGGGGAACAAATCTTCCCGGTTTCCCAGCGTTGCCATATAGACCGCATACAGGGAAAGCGTTTCTTCGTCCATGATGTAGACCGGCACATGGGAAAGGTCGAAGTTTTCCAGCTTTACCTTGCAGATATAGTAGTTATACGGTACTTCCACGTCATAGTCGTTTCCTTCGCTGTCTGTCCGTGTCTCCGTCCGATAGCGCACCTCCACTTCCACGGTCTGCGTCAGGATGTACTGCTTTTCAAAGAGCATTTGCAGCTCCGCCTGAACCTCGTCGATGGTGAACACCCCTTCATGGAACGCCGTGAGAATGGAGATCAGCACATAAGGGTCATGCTCGATCTCGTCCAGATCAAAACGGTATTCGTCATATCCGGGGTGCAGAGCCTCATAGTGGTCCAGCTCATATTGAAGCTCCTGCTCTAGTTCGCAGTAGGCCGCCTCCGCAGCCAGCATATCCGCATCCTCGGAGAGATAAGAGGAAGTGAATACACCGCCCACGCCGGAGCCCGCCATCATGGAACAGGAAGATACCCCGCCAAACAGCAGGGCAACACAGGCGCCAATGCCGATCACCAACAGCACCGCCCGGCTATGGTGCTTGATGTAGAGGAAAGTTTCCTTGAAGGCGTCCTTTGCTTTCTGCGCCGCACTTTTCGCCGTGGCCGCTGTGTTCTTTGCGGTTTTCTCTGCCTGCCGCAGCTCCTTTGCATAGTTCCGCTTGATCCGCTGTTTCTGCAGAAAGCGGGATACCGGGTTAGAAGCTGCCAATGCAGGATCATCATGCAGTGCCTTTTGGTAAAGGTAGTCGGCGTTTGCCTTAAAAGAAGCCTGCTCTGCCTTCGCCGCGTCACGCCAGGGCTTTGTGCGGTGATGGTGGACGGCGGCACGGACTTTGCCCTTTCCATAGGCAAACCCGCGTTCCGTCAACACCTCGCCTTTGTGTCCGGCCTCTACACCCACATTTTCCTGCTCTACCTCATGCACCTTCGCGTGGGCAGCGTGGACAATCTCATGGACAGGCCGAGAAAGCGGATTGTGCCGCAGACGTCCGTTGGGGCGTTTCTCCACTTCTTCAAAGTGAAGCTGCGTTTTGCCTTTTCCGGCTGTCTCGTCAAAAACACGCTCGGTACGGAGAACTTTCTTTGTGGGGATAGCGGCCTTTGCCGCGTCCAGCCTGTCCGCCGCACGGTCGGAACGGTCGATGTACTTTCCAAGTGCGGGATCGGCACGTTCTTCCTCGGTGAATTGCAGACGGGAGGACGGGCGCTGCCTTGCGGCAGAACCATCCCGCACCGCCTGGGTATCAGCCTTTTCAGCCTTTCGTGCGCTTTTCTTCTCATGGTGTTCCGCCGCACGCAGGGCAAGATCAGCCGCAGCGCCAGCGGATTCTTCCGAAGAAGCGGACAGTTCCGTTTCCGGCTCCCGGCTGCTGATATGTTCCACCTCTCCCGTGGCAAGGTTTTCCGATACCGCACCGTCACGGGTCATTTTCTGCGTGATCTTATCGGTCGCTTTCAGTTCCCTCATAGGCAGTCACCTTCCTTTCCATAAGGGCAAAAGTCGCCGCAGGTGCCATTCTCGATCATGGCGATATAGCGGAAAATGGGATAGGCCTGGGGCGGGCAGACCGCATTTCCCAATGTTTTCAGCCGCAGCGCCCGGTCATCCATGCGCTCGGTCATGCGGGGGATTCCTTCCGGTTCGGCGGCCCAGAGGATACGTCCGTCCATCCTTTCGGGAAGCCCATGAGCCATTCCACCCAATCCGGGTTCAGTGCTGCCGTTTCGGACACCGGCTGTTCCTGGGAGATGATCTGCGCCGACAGGTTCCCGTCCTTCTTCGCCGGATCGAAGGCCGACGGCTTCAAGGTCGAGCGGAAACCGTCCGACGCCACCGGGGTCAGATAGAATACCGCCGCCGACAGGCTGAGGCTCCAGATCGCCCCGTTTCGGTTCCTCTTGCGGAATATCCCATTGTCCGACAGGAACACATCCAGGCTTGCCGCGTCCCTGGCGGTGTTGTTGTCGGAGGCAAGGGGTGTGGGAAACATCAGCCGCGACGATAAAAGTTCGCTGGCGCTCATGCCATGCGCCGACGCCGCAAGCCGGAAATACGAATGGGAGAACAGCGTATCCCGCTTTTGCCAGGTCAAAGATCGTTTTGTCGAGCCCCATATTGATGAAGCCAGCAACATTTTCCCCAAGCACCCAACGGGGCCGCAGCTCGGTAATAACGCGGCACATTTCCGGCCACAGGTAGCGTTCATCCGCAAAGCCCTTCCGTTTTCCGGCGGTGGAGAAGGGCTGACAGGGAAAGCCGCCTGAGATAACGGTAACTGTTTCAAGTCCTGTTTTTTCAAAAAACGCCTCCTTCGTGAAAGTAGTGATATCCCGGAACCTGGGAACATCCGGCCATCGTGCGGAGAGGACGGAGTGCGGAAAATCCGCCCACTCACACTGGCAGACGGTTTCAAACCCGGCAGCCTCCGCCGCCAGGTCCAGACCGCCAATGCCGGAAAACAGGCTCACATGGGTCAGTTGAGTTGTTATTTTGTATTCACCTCCTGATTTTAGGGTATAAGAAAAGCGCCGCTTTATAGCGACGCTTGTTGATTGATATTAAACAATCAGTTCTTTATCCAAGTACTTAGTGTCAATAATTCGATTCCATTGCTCCTCAAAATATGGATTCAGTTTTTTTTGAATAGATACAGCTTCTTCAAATGACATTCTCATAGTCAACATCATCATTCGTAATCCGTGAAGCTGCGTTTCAAACCATTCGTATGTGGCGTTTTCTGCCAGTTCCCGAATTGTAGACCTTGAAACGAGGTAGTTATTAGGTGTGCCACTTGCAAATGCGCGAACTACATACAAGTAATTGTTTTCAGAGGCATACCTTCGTGAAAATGTATCTCCGCCAATTTTATTCCATGGGGGAACATCCCCCACGGCTTGCCTATATGACTCGATTAGTTGTCCCTCTGCCTGTCTAATATGTTCAAGTCCTTCTTCACCTGCATAATTAGAAATGGGTATCCCTTTTGGAACTTCTAAAAATTTTCGATAAAGTGCTTCATTTCTGTGGACGATTGGCTGGGACATGGGTGATTGAACCAATATGGAATAGCCTAATCTTTCATGGCTCAAAAAGTAATTTTCAATTTGTCGTACCTTACAAGCATTTTCCGCAATAGGCAATAGCCCATTATGCTGCTTAAACCTAACGCACAAATCTGATGCCAAACCAATATACAAAACATCCTTAGTGTAATAGTCCCAAAATGAATATATACCAGCAGAAGCCCATCCAAGAGAATCCATGGGAGAACAAATTTCATCAATGTTGTTTGCCATGAGTTCTTTTTCATCAGACTTATAGGAATCCATTATAATTGTTCCAAACATTCCCACGCACCCCCTACATATTTATAGTATATCACCTCAGCTTTCCAAAATATAGTGGCAGTCTACTAATTATTTTTACTGTGACAAGAAAATTCGCAAGTGCTTTCCAGCTCCGCAAGGACCGCCTCCATATCCGCCGTGCTTCTGGCAATCAGCCGGTTCATCACATCAAAGAAGGTTTCACCTTCCTGTTTTTCTTCTGTATGCAAATAGCGGGGATCATTCATGTTCGTTTTCTCCTTTCCCGGTTTCACCAAGTTTTGTTGTCATAATGCTGTAAAGTTCATTGTCCTTCGGGAAGTCATCCACAAAAGGCAGGATCACATTGCCGAAGAAGATCAGCCCCTCGCCGGGGCCTGCGTTGCTGATATGCGCCGCCTGCTGGTTAGAGATATTCAGGCGCTCGCAGAGAATTTTCCTGTCTCCGCTGGCCTGGTTCAGAAGGTACACAAAATCGCTGTTTTCAAAGATGTTCTCAATCTCCGGGGAGGAAAGCAGGTCCTTAATGTTCTGCGTGATCCCCGTGGGGATACCGCCCCATTTGCGAAAGCGTTTCCAAATCTCCACGCTCCAGGTACCGACCTCGCCGCGCAGCAGAAGGTGGAACTCGTCCACGAAGTACCAGGTGGATTTACCCTGATCCCGGTTTTGGGAAACACGGTTCCATACCTGGTCCTGGATCACCAGCATACCCAGGCTTTTGAGCTGCTTTCCCAGCTCCTTGATATCGAAGCAGACAATGCGGTTGTTGATATCCACGTTGGTACGGTGGTTAAAAACATTCAGGCTGCCATGCACATACAGTTCCAGTGCCGCCGCGATCCGCTGTGCCTCCGGCTCCGGCTGCCGCTTGATCTCGTCATACAAATCTTCCAACAGCGGCATATTCTCCGGGCGGGGGTCTGCGATATAGGGGCGGTACACGATCCGCACGGCACGGTCAATGACCGTTTTTTCCACTGGCTCCAGACCGTTCCGGCCGCCTTGTCGCTGCCGACGGCGGAGTTCGCCGCAGACTTGGACGGACATGCCGAGTTGCCGTAGATGTTCTGCAGGTTGCTCTTCTTGACGTATCCGACAGCTCCGCCGTACATGCCCCCGGAGACAACGGTCGCCGTTGTCGTATAGCAGTTGACGGCAAACGAGTCACTGCCACCGTAACCGATGATGCCGCCGGTATTGGGCCCCGATGAAACGAGCGACTCCATCCAGCTGTAACAGTTGATGACGAAGGCTTTTGCATTGGTGTTGCCGCCCGTGATGCCGCCGGCATTCTCGCCCGATGACGAGATGTTGCCGCCCAACACTGCGCAGTTGACGATAACCGAGTTGTTTTCGCCCGCAATGCCGCCGACACGCTTCACACCCGTGAGCGTGCCTTTCACGAAGTATACGCCGTCGAGCGTTCCGTTGTTGCGCCCGGTCATGCCGCCGATCCGGTTGCCGTTCGAGGTGAGGGTAGCTTCGATTTTGAGATCCTTGACCGTACCCGAATTAATGCGGATGACGCCGAAGATGGCAGCATCCGCGTCGATGTCGGCCTCCGCAACCGTGCGGGTCGCCGTAATGCCCTTCAGCGAGTTGCCGTTGCCGGTGAGCTGACCGGAGAAGCTGTCCCATGCGATGAAGTTCTTACCGCTGAAATCGATATCGTTCGTCACCAGATAGTAGTCCCCGGCTTTATAATCGCCCGGCTGGGTGCCGTTGATCGACTGCGCGATCTCGTTCCATCGGTCGGCGGTGGCAATCTGCCACGGGTCGCTCTCGCTGCCGGAGCCGATGCCCTCGTCGCCTGCTACGAAGATTTTCTTCGAAACCTCGCTGCTTGCACCCCGGTCATCAGTCACCTGAAGCGTCACATCGAACGTGCCGCCCTTCGTGAAGGTATATTTGACCGAAGCTTCGGTAGAGGTCGTATTATCGGGAAGGGTCCACCGGCGGGCGACGATCTCGCCATCGGAATCGACCGATGTGTCGGTAAAGGTTACTTCGGTATCCACAACCACCGTTTCCGGAGTATACGTGAAGGATGCCGAGGGCGCCAGATTGGCGGCCTTGACGACAATGGTCCGTTTGGTCGAGCTGCTGTTGCCGTCGGCGCCGTAGACCGTCAGCGTAACGACATATTCGCCGGCCTCCTTGTACATGACAGGGTCCGGAGCAGCCTCTTCCGACCAGTTTCCCAGTCCGGCGAATCCGAAATGCCAGAAATAGCCGCTGATCTCCGTGCCTTTGGCCGTTGAATTGTCGGTAAACTGTACGGCATCGACGCCGGCGATAATCTCTGCGCCGTCATCGAACGTGAAATCGGGGGTAAGGACCGAATCGAAAATCGGCCCCACCTCTTTGTCGTCGGAACATGCGGTTATCAAAACCAAACATGCGACGCATAGCAACGATATGATTCTTTTCATGGTTTCAGTCTGTTAAAATTTTTCAAATGTCTAACGGGTTGCCTCTCTACGACGGATACCCGTGCAACCGAGCAGGAATGCCTGAAGAATTAACGAGAATCTTTTCATGTCCCGAACCGTTTAATTGCTTCCGTATCCCGGATTCTGATAAAGGCCTTCGGGATTGAGAATCCGTTCGTTGTAGGGAATAGGCAGTAACAAGTCTTTCAACGAAAAATTGGAATTGATCGCGCTGAAGTGCTCCAGCATCTCCATACGATCGTACATACGCAGCAAATCCTGCCAGCGGAGCCCCTCCTGCATGAATTCGTGCAGGCGTTCATCGTAGATGCCCTGACGCAGGTCGCTCCCCGACCAATCGCCCAGCCCGGCACGCTCACGCACCTTGTTCAGCCAGATTTTCGCCAATGTTTCCTCTTTCGACCAATAATAGGCTTCAGCCAGCATCAGCGCCACATCGGCATAACGCAGCACAATCCAGTTGTTGCCTCCATACCCGTTGGCGCCGCATTCCAGATCGGCATACTTCATGGTGTGATAGTAAGTCTGCCCCGCCTTTTTCGTTGCCCGCAGGAAAGAGCGGCGGACATCGCCCGGCTCGAATGAATCATAGACAGCCTGTATCGTGACGTTCTGCATCTCGCCTTTTCTCTGCGAGGTGACGCCCGCTCCCTCAGGACCGTACATATAATTCCACACCGATCCCAGGTCGGCGTTCCCCTGAATATAGTTGACCTGGAAAATATTTTCCGCACACGACTTCTGCGTAGAGAGGTCCCAGACGGAGGAATAGGAAACCGACGAGAGTTCGCCGAACTTGCGCAGATCCCAGGCAGCAGTCAGTTTCCCGATCGCCTGTCCGAGCAATTCGGATTTCGAGCCGATGAAATCTTCATCGCAAGCCTGCTGCAACAAGGCTTTGCCCCAAAGTGCCCATGCGGCAGCCTTACTGACCTTGCCGCATGCCGAGGCAGGTTGCACATCAGGCAGGGGGCTTTCGGTCACATATTTCAGGTCGTCGAAAATGGCCTGGTAGATTTCGGCCTTCGGGCGGCGGTAATTGTTGGCCCGAACCTCTTCCGTACTCTCCAGAACCTTGAGCACCAATGGCACGTCACC
>OHRM01001227.1_pt1 | contig 10055 bp, 8 predicted proteins | sample 1578361 | NCBI WGS metagenome assembly OHRM01 (sample SAMEA3879590, study PRJEB24766) | human gut metagenome | biome: human-associated habitat; feature: feces | place: USA | collected 1985/1987 | reverse complement strand
TGCTTCATCCACGGTAAGCATCGATATCCGTATATCCTGTGCAAGCTCCAGAAAGCTGTCCGTAACCAGACGCTCAGGCGCTACATAGATAATCTTGTACACACCCTGCCTCGCTCTGTTGACCGTCTCATAAAACATATTTTCAGAAAGTGAGCTATTGATAAACGCCGCCGGAATACCAGCCTCATTCAACGCCTTAACCTGATCCTGCATGAGTGAGATAAGCGGCGAAATGACAAGTGTTATTCCGGGAAGCAGCATTGCCGGAATCTGATAGCACACCGATTTTCCCGCTCCTGTTGGCATGACGGCAAACACGTCCCTGCCCGACAGTATATTGTCGATTACCTCCTTCTGTCCCTGTCTGAACGCCTCATATCCGAACAGTGCCTTCAGCGCCTCCTCCGGTGTCCTATAGCTCTTATTCTTTTTCGGCTCATTCTCCTGAAAAGCCACATTATCACAGACCGGCATGTCATATCCCGAAGCAGCCTGCCCTTCAAAATCGCTCTCATACTCTGCATTCTCCGCCATTTTGAACAGGCTGTCCCATGCCCCATCGTCCATGCAGCTCTCATCATAACCCGAATTGTTGTTCATTATATTCTCCCTCATTCCTTTTAATTTATCTCCGCAGCAAAACATATATTCTATTTCAATTATACCTGATTTGTCAGTCAATTTCAACTTATTGTGGAGAATTATTTAGTTATTCCTTCGGTTCACCACCACAGCATCAGTTCACCACCACAGCACCGCTTCATTAAAATATCCACACAAAAAAACCGCCTGCCCTGTTCTCCTGCAGAGCAGACGGTTTTCGTCTATGTATCGATGTGAAATTTATATTACATTCCGTACCTTATTACATAATAGATAATATACACCCGGCCGGGACAACCACCGTTTTTCAACTGTTGTGTTCTCCTTTATCTTGGTCAACGTCTTTTTCTCCGAATCGGACGGCCCATATATGAGATCCTCCTCCGAAACCTCAAGTGTGCTGGCTAACATCGACAAAGTCTGTATATCCGGCTGTGTCTTTCCGGTATCACATAGTTAAAGATATTGGTGTCATTTAATCAATTTTGCCGATAAAGCGGTAGAAGATTTCTACCTCCTGTTCCCGGCTTCCGTCCTCACCTTTGACCGCTTCATGGACAACGATTTTTTCAATCAGCGTATTCAAAAGTTCGGCGGTCAGTTCTGTTGGATTGACGCACTCTTTCATCAAGGCAATCCATTTTTCTGCGTCTGCGGCGTTCTGGCTTTCAGTGGCGATAGCGGATTGAAGCTGTTCAATCTTTGTGTCCAGTTCAGCCTGTTCGCTTTGGTACTTCCCGGACAACATAGAGAAGTTGTATTCCGTGATACGCCCCGCCGCCCAGTCCTCATACATCCGGGCAAACAGGGTATCGACTTCGGCTTTCCGCTTCTCTGCCTTTTTCAGTTCTGCGGCCTGCTTCTTTCTTGCGGCGGCCTGTCCCTTATCAGTGGCATTTAACAGCCGCTTCAAAAGCCGTTCTTCATCATGCTGTACCAGCCCCGACCAGTATTGCAGACGGGAGAGGACATAGGCGTAAAGCACATCATAGCGGATATAGTGCATGGAGCATTGGCGTGTGCCCTGTCCGTACTTGCTACAATGATAATGGCCGTAAGGCTTGCTGTTCTGCCTGTTCTCCCCATAGGACAGCGACCAGCCGCAATCCGCACATTTTACCAATCCGGAAAAAATCTGTGTTGTACCGTCCTTGCATTTTCTGCGGCGGTTTGCTATCTGCTCCTGTACCTGCCGGAAAACCTGTTCGCTGATAATCGGCTCCTGCGTGTTCTCCACCCGCACCCATTCACTTTGGGGCTTGCGTACCCTCCGCTTGTTCTTAAAGGAAATGTTTGTTTCCCGGTAGTGGATGGTATGGCCGATATAGGTTTCGTCTTTCATAATGCTCTTGACCTGGGCTATCGTCCATGCGTAGCTTTTTTCCTCCGGCGCACCCGCATAGATGTTTGCAAAAGTCCCGTCACGCTGGAAATTGATAAATCCCGGTGTGGGAACCTTTTCCATAATCAGTATTCTTGTGATACTGGCCGCCCCTCTGCCATGAATGGCAAGGTCAAAAATCTTCTCCACTATCCAGCGGGTTTCCTCGTCGATTATCAGCTTGTTTTTGATTTCCGGGTGTTTCCTGTACCCGATGGGAGCATAGGCACCGATACGCTGTCCTGTGGCAAACTTCGCTTTGAAAGCGGCCTTTACCTTGCGGCTCGTATCTTTCGCAAACCATTCATTGAACAGGTTTTTGAATGGGACAAAATCGGAAAGCCCTTTTTCTGTGTCCTCATTCTCCGCAACGGCGATGTAGCGCACCCGTTTTTCCGGGAACAGAAATTCCAGATAGTAGTCCATCATCACATGTTCCCGCCCGAAACGGGAAAGGTCTTTCGTGACAATGCAGTTTACTTTTCCGGCTTCCACATCGTCCATCATGCGCTGAAAATCCGGGCGTTCAAAGTTCGTCCCCGACCAGCCATCGTCCACATACTCACCGACTACATGAAGTCCCTGTTCCTTTGCGTACTGTTGCAGGATTGTCCGCTGTGTTTCAATGCTTACGCTGTCACCATAGTTTTCATCGTCCCGGCTTAATCTCATATAAAGCGCCGTGTTGTAAATCGTAGTATTGTAAGGTTGTTTCACCGTTAAAAATCCTCCTTCTAAAGAAACAACCCACGCTTACAATACTTTTGCTCTATGGCAATTATATCATAAGCGTGGGCGTGTTATCAATGATGGGCTATCAGGTTGAAGCGGCTTTTTCTGCGGTATGCCGCACCACATCTACAATCAGATCACCGAGGGGCTTCCCGCCTGCGGCGAAGTGTTCGGAGATTTTTATACGGTTGTTCCCACATACAAAATACTGCGTGCCGTTCTCTGCTTGTATGACCTGCCCTGTCCGGGGTGTAAAAATATCGCTTTCGCTTTTTGCCATCCAGTGTCCTCCATATTCAGTTTTCAAGGTACAATGCCGCACAGGGGCGGCGAAAATTTCTGCTTATATCTATCACCTTTCCTTTACCGTGTGCCGCTGCTGACGTTTCAGTTCCGCCAGTATATCCGGCGGGATACGGTCAACCAGCCGCTGTAAATTGTCCAGTTCGCTTTTCAGCTTTGCCCGTTCCATCGTATCTTTCATCTTGCCTTTTTCGCTGGCTTTGGCTCTGGCTTCCAACTGTTCATTTTCTGCCAAAAGGTCGTTTATCGTGACCTTGTATTTTTTGAGCTGACCGGAGAAGTTCTCCATCTGCGGAAACCACTTTTTCAGCAGGGAGAGGGCTTCCTCTTTCTTCTTTCCGGCATTGAACGGGGTAATACCGTCCAGCGTGGCTTCAATGGCTCTTGCCTGTTTGGAGAGATTGACCGCCTGCTTGAACAGACGGGTGGGGATATGCTTCCTGCCTGTCTTGCTGGCACTTTCCCCACGCTCCAAGTCGGGATATTTCTCCACCATATAGGCGTGAAAATCGTCCTGCCATTTTGTGAGGTTGGCTCTATTCCCTATAATCTCCTTTGCACACAGGCGGTTGTCCTCTGTCAGCGGGACAAAGACCAAATGCAGGTGGGGCGTTTTCTCGTCCATGTGTACCACCGCCGACACGATATTTTCTTTCCCTACCCGCCCGATTAAGAAATCAGCCGCCCTCTGGAAAAACGCCTGTATCTCCTTTGGGGATTTCTTCTTGAAAAACTCCGGGCTGGCGGTTATGAGCGTATCTACAAAACGGGTGCTGTCCCTGCGGGTACGGCAGCCTGCCTGTTCAATACGGTTCTGTATAAAGTGGTAGTACCTGCCCGACCGCTTGACGATATGGAAATTGTACTTGCTCCGGCTGGCGTCAATGTCGGGATTGCTGGCGTACTGTTCCTTTTGCCGTTCGTGATGGGCTTCCAGCGGTCTTGCCGGATTGCCCTTGTGTTTTTCAAATCGCAAAATTGCGTGTTGTGCCATGAAACTCCTTTCCCCATTCCGTTCCTTTCCGGGACTTTTCCACAGGAAAATCCCGCAGAAAATATCTCGGATAGGATAGGAATGGATAAGATATAAATAAAATCGTTTTAATCTCTGTATTTCTATATACCGTCCGGTTTTCGTACTTCAAGAGGATTGATTATCGTACTTGTGGAGTGCGGTTTTCAGTCCTCCGGCGTTCCATAACCGGATTTCTTGAAGTCGGTGTTTGGAACCGCTTCATAGGATTTTGGGTAAATGCGGTTGGGTTTTCCACAGCCCTGCTTCTGGATCTCCACCAATCCGGCATATTGCAGTTCCCGCAGGGTGTTGACCGCCTTCTGCCGCCCGCAGTGGAGCAGCTCCACTACCTCGTTGATGGGATAGTAGAGGTAAATCCGCCCATATTCATCTGCCCAGCCGTTTTTCCGGGACAGGTCTGTCCGGCGCAGGATAAAGGCATACAGTACCTTTGCTTCGTTGGACAGGGGTGTGAATGTGGGGGCTTCAAAAAGGAAATTCGGAAGCCGGGTAAAGCTCAATGTCATTTAGATAAGGATTATACAAAGAACAGTGTATATAGAAATATGTACCCTGTTCTTTTTTTGTAAAATTATGTTAAGCACTTGACATGATAATCAAAATGTGCGGTCGCTCTAACTATCTTTTTTAAGATAGTTAGAGCGACCCTTGTAATTAAGAAAATATCTTGATTGCAAGGAGAATTACACGATGAATTATTCTACAGAGGTAAAACAAAAATTACTATCAATTATTACAAAAATGGATTCTTACTATTGGCTATTTACAAAGCATCCAAAAACGGACTTTTCCCGTAAAAAGAAATGGTCATTTGAAGAGGTTATGAAGTTCATGCTTACAATGGAAGGCAAAGCATTAAGAGATGAACTGTTGGAATATTTTGAATTTGATAATACTACACCATCAAATTCTTCATTCAATCAGCGTAGAGCACAGATATTGCCTGAAGCATTTGAATTTTTATTCCAAGAATTTACAAAGTCTTTTACGGATAATGTTACATATAATGGTCTTAGACTGATTGCATGTGATGGCTCGGATTTGTGCATTGCACACAATCCCCAAGATGAAACAACCTATTTTCAAACTCTTCCTGACAGAAAAGGGTACAACCTATTGCATTTAAATGCTTTTTATGATTTATGCAGCCGCCAATACACAGATGCAATTATCCAGCCTTCACGCTTGGCGAATGAAAGACGTGCAATGTGTGAAATGATTGACCGATACAATGATACATCAGCTATTTTTATCGCAGACAGGGGTTATGAGAATTATAATATATTTGCCCATGTGGAACACAAAGGAATGTATTATTTAATTCGTGTCAAAGATATAACAAGTAATGGTATAACTTCAAAACTTACAATGCTTCCAGAGAGTGGGGAATTTGATGAATGGGTTAATGTTACGCTTACTAAAAAGCAGACAAATGAAGTAAAAGCAAATCCCAAAAAATACAGAGTTATTGATAAGAAAACGCCTTTTGATTATCTTGATCTGCATTTTAATAATTTTTACGAAATGAAAATGAGAGTGATACGTTTTCCAATACCTCAAGGTTCTTATGAATGCATTATTACAAATCTGCCACAAGATAAATTTAATTCTGATGAAATCAAACGGTTATATGCAAAACGTTGGGGAATAGAAACCTCTTTTCGAGAATTGAAATATGCCTTAGGACTAACACGTTTTCATTCAAAGAAACCAGAATATATTATGCAGGAAATATGGTCAAGAATGACTCTGTATAATTTCTGTGAAATTATAGCAACTAATGTTGTTATAAATGAGAAAAAAGGCTGTAAACATACATATCAGCTCAACTATACCCGAGCAATTCGGATTTGCTGTTACTTTCTATCGATTAAAAAAGAAAAAGCTCCACCCGATGTAGAATATCTAATCGGACATGAGCTTCTTCCTATACGTCCTGGGAGAACAGACCCTCGCAAAGTCAAGCCCCAGTCGGCGATAAGCTTTCTATATAGAGCAGCTTAAACAAATATTAGTATATACCATTTTTAAGGCAGATGAAAGCATCTGTCTGTTTGTTGTGCAAATTTATTATGTTAAAAGTGTTATAAGATAGAAATACAGCAGATAAACAAAATGTTTATCCGCTGTATAAGAATTTCTGACTATAAAGCAATCCTTATCTAAATGACATTGGGGTAAAGCTGACCGCCTTTTCCGGCTGATGGATATAAATGGTGTTTGTCATATCGTGTTTTGTGGACGGTTAGAAGCCCGTTTTCTGGGGCAGACGGTAGTTTCTATTGCCTGCCCCTGTTCTGTGCTTGCAAAGCCTTGTAAATCAAGGACTTTTCAGCCCCTAACTGTCCACACAAGACCTCCTTTTCCGTTCACTTTCTGTTTTCTGCCGCCTGTGAACTCTGGCGGCACAGCCGGGGCAGTATTTTGCCCGGTTGGATTTGGGGACGAACACACCGCCGCAGACCGCACAGCGTTTCAAGTCCTTATCCCGGAAAATCTCCGCTTCCAGCGTCCCGTCCAGCGGCAAGACCGCCCAGCGGAACCACTTACAGCAGACCGAGAAAGAAATGGTCTGGGGGCAGGTGTGGGTGTCCCCATCGTCAAGGAGCATACAGTTCCCGTCCTCATAGTTGCAGCACTCCCGGCGGATCAGGGCGTTTGCCTGTTTCCTCTGTGCCGGTGTCATGCGGTAAAGGGAACCGTCCTGCCTGCGCTCTATGGGCGGCAGTCGTTTATATGGGTTCTCTCTCATGTGTTCCCTCCATTTTTCCTTAGCCGTTCTCCCCGAAAAGGCTTCCTGCCCCATTCCTGCGGCGTGTTCCGGCGTTGGCACGCTCCCCACAGCTTCGGGACAAGTTGTCCCGAAGTGACCTCTGGACAAAGTGTCCAGAAGCTGGCTCCTTGCAGTGCTTCCCCAGCCGGGGTATTCCTTTTCGGACGGTCATTCTGTTTTCAAGGTGCCGTTCATCGATGAACTACCCTAAGTCTACACCTAAATGACCGCCCGTCCCGTATATCCGAAAGGTAGGAAATCCGCCCAAAAAACTGCCTATTTCCACGCTCTCGGAATTGTGGTAGAATGAAAAAGAGATATGTAGCAGGCGGTGGAAATGAAATGTATAACCTAAATTGGTCAAGAAGTGACCTCACCCGGCAAAAGCTGGGGACGTTCTGTGAATACTACGCAAAAATGTCATTAGCCTCTTATGGAGTGAGCATTTATACTTCCGAGGTTGATGACCATGGAATAGATTTTATTGCAGAAAGCAAGAGAGGATTTTTGAAGTTTCAAGTTAAAGCCATTCGCAAAGGAACAGGCTATGTTTTTATGCGGGAGGAATATTTTGATATTTCAGACCAATCACTTTACTTGTTCTTGCTTTTGCTAAATGATGGCGAACACCCCATAGAATATTTAATTCCTGCGACCACATGGGATAATGACAGTAGTAATATTTTTGTTTACCATTCATACAAGGGTAAAAAGTCGAAACCAGAATATGGCCTAAATATTTCCGCCAAGAACATTCCGCAGCTCGAAAGATTTAAGTTAGAAAATATGATAACGGCAATATAATGAGGAACAAAATATGGCTTTAACCATACAAGAGCGATTGAAAGACCTGCGTGTGGAGTGTGGCTTGACGCTGGAACAACTTGCGGAGCAGACGCACCTCTCCAAGTCTGCGCTGGGCAGCTATGAAGCGGAGGACTTCAAGGACATCAGCCACTATACGCTTTCCTCCGGCGAGACCCAGACGGAGAGCGCCGCCCAGACCGGCACAGTAAGTACGGGCATGGGCAATATGGGCGGCCCTGGCGGGCAGAAGCCGGACGGAGCGCCGCCCTCCGGCGGCGGAGTCGGACCAAAGCCAGATGGCGATATCCCACGGTCAAAGCCGACGGGCGAGATGCCGCAGAAGGATAGCGGCAACGCCAAAGCCTGAAAAAAGCCAACTGAACGCAAATCACCAAGCCGTTGTGATACAACAGCTTGGTGATTTTGCACAGTTATTGATCTGACAGCTCAAGTCTTGCGGCAGACGCGGAAAAAATCTTGACTTGTTGCAGTTCGAGTCCTATAATCAGCCTATCTTTTTGGTATGGAAGGAGCGTTTCCCCATGAACAAAGCAAATACCCCTTTTCGCTATGACTACGTTGGCAGCTTTCTTCGCCCTGCCGGACTGAAGCAGGCGCGGGCAGACTTTCAAAACGGCAAGATCGGAGCCGATGAGCTGAAAGCAGCGGAAGATCAGGCGATCCGTGAGCTGGTTGCCAAGCAGCAGAGCGCCGGATACCACGTAATTACCGACGGCGAATTCCGCCGTGCCACCTGGCACCTCGACTTCATGTGGGGCTTTCATGGTGTGGGCCACAGCCGCACGGAGAAGGGGCTGCCGTTCCATGGAGAGAACGCAATGCTTGATGATACCTACCTCACCGGAGAGGTGGGAGTGGACAGCCATCCCTTTGTGGAGCATTTCCGGTTTGTCAAGGCGCTGGAAGACGAGAACACCGTGGCCAAGCTGACGATCCCCGCACCCGCTCAGTTTCTGGAGCAGATGGTCATGCCCTTTGCAATGGAAAATACCAGCAAATACTACCCCAACATTGAAAAGCTGGTGGAGGATCTGGCAGCGGGCTACCGCAAGGTCATTGATGACGTATATGCCGCCGGGTGCCGCAACCTGCAATTTGACGATTGCAGCTGGGGTATGCTGGTAGACCCCCGTGCCTGTCTGATCTTTGATACCGACGAGAAGGGGCTGGAGGCCATCAAGGAGCAGATGCTCGCCGCCAACAATCTGGCCATTGAAGGCAAGCCGGAGGATCTGGTCATCAACACCCATGTCTGCCGGGGCAACTTCCACTCTACCTACGCCAGCTCCGGCGCTTATGACAGCGTGGCCAAGACCCTGCTGGCCCGTGAGAACGTGACTGCCTACTATCTGGAATTTGACGATGCCCGCAGCGGCGGCTTCGAGCCCTTGGCCGCTGTCAGCGGTGAGAAGAAGGTGGTGCTGGGCCTCGTCACCACCAAGCGTCCTGAGTTGGAGGATAAGGCGGCGGTGATCGCCCGCATCCATGACGCGGCCAAGTACATCCCGCTGGATCGCCTGTGCCTGAGTCCCCAGTGCGGCTTCGCCTCCTGCGAGATCGGCAATAAGCTGACAGAGGCCCAGCAGTGGGCCAAGCTGGCGCTGGTGAAGGAAATTGCCGAAGAGGTCTGGGGCTGATCTTAAACGGATACCTGTGTCCAAGGAGATGTGGGATCCCATGGATGCCGCAAGAAAACTGATGAAACTATTGGTATGATCCTCGGACAGCAATTTGACTGATATTCTATGAGATAAAGTCCCCAAGCTGTTGTTATGCAACAGCTTGGGGACTTTCTGCATTTGCGCGGTTGAAGTGGATGCGTTTCAGGTTCTATACCTGAGAATCCGGAAAAGGGGAGGAGAAATTGCACCTGCCGCACCCTCTTGGCAGGATCGCTTTGCGTTGACGGAGCGGTATGCGGATACGCCGGTCAGCGTGGTTGAGCGGTAAGGCACTGCGTGTCAGTAGAAAAACGGTAATTCCACTGTGTCAGCCAAAATGAGACAGCATTTTGAATAAAAATGTGGAAAAATAGCCTTGCAGCGCTCCGGAACTCTTGACATTTGAATGCATTGTGCTACTATATGACAAAAAAGATGATGCAGTGGAGGGCAATCCCGGAAACGGAGAACATTCATACCGGAGGCTTCACGGCGAAACAGAGCTACCGCAAGTAAGCTTATAAGCGGAGAGACCGCGGAAACGCGGTTTTTTTAAAGCACAGCAGTTAGCCAACTCTAACAAAAACCTTGCATATGCGTAGGTTAAATTTATCTAACCGCAAAAAAGGACAGCAGCTATGAAGAAGTCTGAGAATTTCTGGGACAAAAACGCCGGACGGTACGACCGCTTCATGCGCAAGGATGCCGCGGCTTATGAGCGGTTATATGAGCTGCTGC
>OHRM01001225.1_pt1 | contig 10065 bp, 8 predicted proteins | sample 1578361 | NCBI WGS metagenome assembly OHRM01 (sample SAMEA3879590, study PRJEB24766) | human gut metagenome | biome: human-associated habitat; feature: feces | place: USA | collected 1985/1987 | reverse complement strand
CCCATGGTCAACGATTCCACGACCATCTCCTGCGGGATCTACGTGATCCGCCGCCGCCAGCTCATCGAGCTCATCGAGCGCTGCGCCAACGAGGACCGGTATGACTTCGTCCAGGACATCCTGGTACGCTATAAGAATCTGAAACGGATCTATGCCTACAAGCTGGATACATATTGGAGCAACATCGCTTCCGTGGAGGCCTATTACCAGACCAATATGGATTTCTTAAAGCCAGAGGTCCGCAGCTACTTCTTTAAGGAATATCCGGATATTTATTCCAAGATTGACGATCTGCCTCCGGCAAAATATAATCCGGGTGCAGTTGTAAAGAACAGCCTGGTTTCCAGCGGCTGTATCTTAAACGGATCAGTGGAAAATTCCGTTCTGTTTAAAAAGGTATATATCGGAAATAACTGTGTGATCAAAAACTCGATCATCATGAATGACGTTTATATTGGAGACAATACGGTCATTGAGAACTGCATTGTGGAGAGCCGCGATACGATCCGTGCCAATACCACATACATCGGGCAGCCTGATGACGTGAAGATCGTCATCGAAAAGAACGAAAGATATACATTATAATGGCCCATATGGAAGGCTGATATGGACCGGGGAGGTTATTATGCAGGTAACAGATGTACGTGTGAGAAAGATTGAAAAAGAAGGCAAAATGAAAGCGATCGTATCCATTACACTGGACAACGAGTTCGTGATCCACGATATCAAAGTCATTGAGGGAGAAAAGGGATTGTTCATCGCCATGCCAAGCCGCAAGGCAGCAGATGGCGAATACCGCGACATCGCCCATCCGATCAATTCCGGTACTAGGGAAATGATACAAAGCATCATCCTGGATAAGTATGAAAGTACTTTGCTGGAGAATGAAGAAGAAGCGCTTGCATAAGCGGCGGACCACTGGTGACAACAGGCACAATCATGTGATCACCTTAAACAAAAGATAAAAGGCAGCGACAGCTGCAGCAGGGATACCCTGGACCAGAAAATATGGCAGATGCCATGACTGGTCCGGGGTATTTTTATGTCGCTATAAATGAAAGCCAGTTGTTACATGCCTTCGGCACTCCCACAACTGCCGCCCGCATTCGTAATCCGGGCTATCGCCCTACTTGCTCATGTCTGTTTGATTGTCTAATAGATATGTGGTCTCGCCTGCAAGCAGTCATCCCACATATCTATTGACAATCTATTCACCAAAGACTGCTCTGTAATCTGCCTGGAACTTGGCAATACCGGCATCAGTCAGAGGATGTTTTACCATCTGCTCTATAACCGCGTAGGGAACGGTTGCAATGTCAGCACCAGCCAGAGCGCAATCGGTCACATGAATGGGATTACGCACGCTTGCTGCGATGATCTGGGTATCCAGATCGGTCACTGCGAAAATATCAGCGATATCACGGATCAGGTCTACCCCTCTCGTGCTGATGTCATCCAGTCTTCCCAGGAAAGGAGATACATAAGTTGCGCCGGCGCGTGCAGCCAACAACGCCTGGTTTGCTGAAAAGATCAGTGTTACATTGGTCTTGATGCCCTCTGCAGAGAGAACTTTTACTGCCTTTAAGCCTTCTACTGTCATAGGAATTTTTACAACCATGTTCGGATGGATCGCTGCGATCTCACGTCCCTCTTTGATCATGCCCTCTGCATCAACAGTTGTCGCTTTTACCTCACCGCTGATCGGTCCGTCTACGATGGATGTGATCTCTTTGATTACTTCGTTAAAATCTCTTCCCTCTTTTGCGATCAGGGATGGGTTCGTGGTAACACCACAGATCACTCCCATATCATTTGCTTTACGGATATCCTCTACATTTGCTGTGTCAATAAAAAATTTCATACTATACCTCTCCTTTTCTTTGTGTGCCCGTGCACACAACTTGTTTTACTTATGATAATCTCTTTTATTTAAAACTTCAAGCGTGTTTTTGTGTTTTCATGATTTTGCACAACTTTTTTGCGTGCATGTGCACACTTTTCACAAAACAAGTTTTTGCTTCAAAATATGCACATGCTTTTCCAGTGTTTAACGATAAAACAGTTCCCCAATCTGTAAGTCACGTTTGAAATCACGGATCTTCGTATCTTTGTCAATATAAACAGCCTCGATGCCCATTGCATTTGCCCAGTCGCCCATCTGCTCTGCGGTCAGATCGTATGTAAATGCGGTATGATGTGCGCCGCCTGCAAGGATCCATGCCTCTGCACCGGTATAGAGATCCGGCTGTGGTGTCCAGAAGTTTGTCGCTACCGGGAGTTTCGGCATCGGTTTTTCCACTTTCTTGCAGTCCACATCATTGATGATCAGACGGAAACGGTTGCCAAGATCGATCAGGGAAGTTGCGATACCTTTACCTTCTTTGGATGTGAATACCAGTCTTGCAGGATCTTCCCTGTCACCCATGGAGAGTGGCTGGCACTTGATGCTGATCGGGCCATCTGCGATGGACGGACAGATTTCCAACATATGTGCCTCTAAGATTCCTTCTTTGCCTTTGACAAAGTTGTAGGTGTAATCCTCCAACATGGATGTTCCCTTTGCATCCTTTTTGCCCTCGGTCATAATCTTCATCAGACGGACCATGGCAGCAACTTTCCAGTCACCCTCTGCTCCAAATCCGTAACCTTTTCCCATCAGACGCTGGATTGCAAGTCCCGGAAGCTGTTTTAATGCACCAAGATCTCCAAAGTGGGTTACGATCGCCTGATAATTCTTTTCGTCTAAGAAACGCTCAAAGCCAAGCTCGATCTGTGCCTGGACTGCAACATGGCGGCGGAATTCTTCCGGATCACGTCCCTCTAATAAAATGTCATATTTCTCGTAGTATTCGTCCACAAGAACATTGGTATCAGACTCGGATACTGCTGCTACGGACTCTGCGATCTCGTTGACCGGATATGCATCCACTTCCCAGCCGAATTTTAACTGTGCTTCCACTTTATCGCCCTCAGTTACCGCAACGTTTCTCATATTGTCAGCGACACGCATCACACGGATATGGCTGCTCTCGATCACGCCGACTGCGGTGCGCATCCAGGAAGCGATCTTCTCCTGTACCACCGGATCAGACCAGTGTCCGACAACCACTTTGCGCTCGATTCTCATACGGGTCACGATATGACCGTACTCTCTGTCACCATGCGCAGACTGGTTTTCATTCATGAAATCCATATCGATGGAATCATATGGGATCTCTTCATTGAACTGTGTATGTAAATGTAATAATGGTTTTCTGTACTCCTGTAAACCTAAGATCCAGGATTTTGCCGGTGAAAATGTATGCATCCATGTGATGACACCTGCACACTCTTCATCCATATTTGCCTCATTAAACGTTTTACGGATCAGCTCGTTTGTGATCAGTGTCGGTTTCCAGATGACTTCATAAGGAAGTACCCCTGACTCATTTAACTTTGCAACGATGATCTTTGCATGCTCTGCCACATGCTCTAAGCACTCATCCCCGTATAAATCCTGTGATCCGGTGCAAAACCAGAATTTATAATTTTTTGTTTTTAACATGTGCAAATTCCCTCCTGATACACTTTATTTTTTTATTATTTTTATAAGATCGGCATCGTCTCTACCGCTGCCTTTTCTGCTTCCAGTGCCTTTTTATAGTTTTCAATATAAGCATCAAATCCTGCCACATCCGCCGGATCCGGCTCCATGACAGTTCCTGTTTCCCCGCCAAAGATCTTACCGGATAAATACTGCTCTAATGTTTCGCCTTCTGCTTTGTGTACCATGTATGATGCAAGCAGTGCCATGCCCCATGGGCCGCCCTCGCCTGCAGTTTCCATAACTGCTACCGGCGCATCCATTGCCGCTGCAAGGATTCCCTGTCCGACCCCTTTTGTCTTAAACAATCCTCCATGCCCGTAAATGCGGTCTACTTTTACTTTTTCCTCTTTTAACAGGATATCCAGACCGATCTTTAACGTGGCAAGTGATGCATAAAGATGGCTTCTCATAAAGTTTGCCAGTGTAAAATGTGCATCCGGTCTGCGCACGAAAAGCGGACGGCCTTCATTTAAACCGGTTACCGGCTCACCGGAGAAATAATTGTAGGCAAGCAGACCTCCACAGTCTTTATCTCCCTCTAATGCTTTCCGGTAAAGTGTTCCAAACAACTCATTCATATCCGGTTTCATGCCAAATGCTTCTGCAAATTCTTTGAATAATCCAACCCATGCATTCAGGTCTGATGTACAGTTATTGCAGTGAACCATCGCAACGGTATCACCGGACGGTGTGGTTACCATGTCAAGCTCCTCATGTACATTCTTTAAATCTTCCTCGAGAACGACCATCGCAAACACGGATGTTCCGGCCGATACATTTCCTGTGCGGACTGCAACGGAATTTGTCGCAGCCATACCGGTTCCTGCATCTCCCTCCGGCGGGCAGATTGGAATGCCTGCGGAAAGATTACCGCTCTTATCCAACAGTTTTGCTCCCTCAGCAGACAACGTTCCTGCTGCCTCCCCTGCAACTAAAACTTTCGGCAGGATCTCACGCAGTTTCCACGGATATCCTTTTGGTGCGACAAGTGCGTCAAATTTATCGATCATTGTCTGATTGTAATCTCTTGTCTTTGCGTCGATCGGGAACATACCGGATGCCTCTCCGACACCAAGTACTTTCTCTCCGGTCAGTTTCCAGTGAATGTATCCGGCTAAGGTTGTAAAATACGAAATGTTTCCTACATGTTCTTCCCCGTTTAAGATCGCCTGATATAAATGTGCGATGCTCCAGCGCTGTGGAATATTAAAGGAAAACTCCTTTGTAAGTGCTGCCGCAGCCTCCCCCGTGATCGTATTGCGCCAGGTGCGGAACGGTACAAGTAACTCCCCGTCTTTGTCAAATGCCATATAGCCATGCATCATTCCGGAAAATCCGATCGCTGCGAGTGATGTGATCACCGTATCGTATTTTTCCTTTACATCCTCTGCTAATCTGCCATAACAGTCGGTAAGTCCCGTCCAGATATCATCCAGACTGTATGTCCAGATGCCATCCTCCAAACGGTTTTCCCAGTCATGTGCACCGGATGCAATCGGCTCCCCCGTCTCATTTACAAGAACCGCCTTGATCCTGGTTGAACCGAATTCAATACCAAGTACTGCTTTTCCGGTTTCAATCGTCTGCTTTGCGTTACTCATTATCCCTTCTCCTTTCAGATGTAAACCACTTTTTCTATACTTTCAGCATACAACTTGTATGCATGTGTTAACAAGTTGTTTTTTCTTAAAATACTACTTTATAAAATCTCTATAAATTCGCTTTATTCCTGACCATGTATGGTATAATGTATTAAGCTATGAGCAGTGCCAGATAAGAAGGAACACTGCGGAATAAAATACAGACCAGCACGAACTAATCACAACGTAAAAAGAAAGAGATTTTCCCATGCCATCAGAACATAAAACAAATGAAACCATCAAATACAAACTTGCCACCGCAATGAAAGAATGCATGAAATCCGCCTCCGTAGAGAAGATCACCGTCACGGAGATTGTGGAGACCTGCGGCGTGACACGCCAGACCTTTTACCGGAATTTTAAGGATAAGTATGACCTTATCAACTGGTATTTTGATAAAATTTTACTGGAATCTTTCGAACATATGGGTGAAGGGAAAACTGTGTATGAAGGACTGGTAAATAAATTTCATTATATCCAGCAGGAAAAGCTCTTTTTTAAAGCAGCTTTTAAAAATGACGATCAGAATTGTCTGAGAGATCATGATTTTCAACTGATCTGTGCCTTTTACACCGAACAGCTTGAGACACGCATGGCGTGCAGACTTTCCCGTCAGCTGCAGTTTCAGTTAGAAATGTACTGCCAGGGTTCCATTTATATGACCGTACAGTGGGTGCTTGGCTATCGCAAATGCTCTGCCGAAGAACTCGCACATGCCCTTGCATCTGCCATGCCGGAAGAACTGCAGACTGTATTTCATAAATACGGGTTGGTTTGATGCAGGAAAATGTTACATTCATAAACATTTCTGTTACAAAAAAACCTTCCAGGCAAAACAATTATGCCTGAAAGGTTTTCTTTTACTTATGACAATATACGAATCATAAAGCATACATTCTATGATTTCACCGCTGCAATTACATCAGTTTGCGGAAAAGATTCTTAAGATCTTCCACACTGGCATCTTTCGGGTTACCCGGAGCACATGCATCTGCATGAGCAGATTCTGCAAGAAAATCAAGATCTTCTTCTTTTAATGCCTCAAGTTTTGTCGGGATTCCCACATCAACAGAGAGTTTCTGTACGGCATCAACTGCTGCTTTACGATATTCCTCCACAGACATATCGTCCACACCTTTGACTCCCATTGCACGGGCGATCTCACGGTATTTCTCTCCGGTGCAATCCGCATTGTACTCCATAACGATTGGAAGCATCATGGCACATGCAACACCATGTGGTGTATCATAAACAGCACCTAAGGTATGAGCCATGGAATGTGCAATTCCAAGACCTACGTTAGAAAATCCCATTCCGGCAATGTACTGTCCAAGTGCCATTCCCTCACGTCCCTCTTTCTTGTTGTCAACTGCATCACGCAGGGATCTTGAAATAATTTCAATCGCTTTCAGATGGAACATATCTGTCATTTCCCATGCAGCTTTGGTTGTATATCCCTCGATCGCATGTGTCAGGGCATCCATACCGGTGGAAGCTGTCAGTCCCTTTGGCATGGAAGACATCATATCCGGATCCACGATTGCAATGACAGGCATATCATGTGGATCGACACAGACGAATTTTCTCTTTCTCTCCACATCTGTGATAACATAATTGATCGTAACCTCTGCTGCCGTACCGGCGGTCGTAGGTACTGCAATGATCGGTACGCATGGTTTTTTCGTGGGTGCAACTCCCTCAAGACTTCTGACATCCTCAAATTCCGGATTGGCAATAATGATTCCGATCGCTTTTGAGGTATCCATAGAAGATCCTCCACCGATTGCGATCAGGTAATCAGCTTCCGCTTTCTTAAATGCCTCAACGCCGTGCTGTACATTCTGGATCGTAGGGTTTGCTTTGATATCTGAATAAATTTCATAAGCAAGTCCGTTTTTGTCAAGAATATCCGTTACCTTTTTTGTAACACCAAATTTGATCAGATCCGGATCAGAACATACAAATGCTTTTTTGAAAGCACGCGCCTTTGCCTCTGTTGCGATCTCTTCGATCGCCCCTGCTCCGTGGTAAGATGTTTCGTTTAACATAATTCTGTTTGCCATAATAACCTTCTCCTTTTTCAATACTTATGATACTTTGATTGTAACAGGATCCTATCGTTTTCGTAAGTGACAAAACAGCAAAATTGTAACAAAAAACCTGTATCAGCAAATTACTGATACAGGTCATGTTATGATCCATTATTATACATTGATTTCCGCTTTTACACCAAGTTCTTCCTTGTTTGCATCCAGAATCGGTTTTACCACATTTGCAATGAATTTATCCACCTGGATCGGTGCACGTCCCACATATTTTGCCGGATCCATCGTGGACTGCAGTGCCTCTAATGTCAGGTTAAATTCAGGATCTGCAGCGATCAGTTCAAGCAGATTGTTGTCTTTTCCTTCCTCTTTGACAGTCTTTCCTGCCTGCATGGATAAGGTACGGATCTTTTCATGTAACTCCTGACGGTTGCCGCCATTCTTTACAGCGTCCATCATAATGTTTTCCGTTGCCATAAACGGGAGTTCTGCCATTAAATGTTTGGTGATTACTTTATCATATACAACCAATCCATCCACTACATTTAAGCACAGGTCTAAGATACCATCGATTGCAAGAAATCCTTCCGGAATGGAAAGTCTCTTGTTTGCAGAGTCATCTAAGGTGCGCTCAAACCACTGTGTTGCGGAAGTGATCGCCGGGTTTAAAGCATCGATCATGACATAACGCGATAAGGATGCGATACGCTCGGAACGCATCGGATTGCGTTTGTATGCCATGGCAGAAGATCCGATCTGGTTCTTCTCAAACGGCTCTTCCACTTCTTTTAAGTGCTGTAACAAACGGATATCATTTGACATCTTGTGTGCACTTGCCGCAATACCTGCAAGAATATTTGCAACGCGTGTATCCACTTTTCTGGAATAAGTCTGTCCTGATACTGCATAGCACTCTTTGAATCCCATTTTTGCAGCGATCATCGGGTCGATCTTGTCAATCGTCTCCTGATCTCCATCAAACAGTTCTAAGAAACTTGCCTGTGTTCCGGTCGTTCCCTTGGAACCGAGCAGTTTTAAAGATCCCATGACATACTCTAGGTCCTCAAGATCCATGATAAATTCCTGTGCCCACAGTGTTGCACGCTTTCCAACAGTCGTCGGCTGTGCAGGCTGGAAATGGGTAAATGCCAGTGTCGGCAGATTTTTGTAAGTATCTGCAAATTTTGCAAGTTCTGCGATAACATTGACCAGTTTTTTATGAACCAGCTCCAATGCCTCCCTCATTAAAATAATATCGGTGTTATCACCAACATAACAGGATGTTGCTCCAAGATGGATGATTCCTGCTGCCTTCGGGCACTGCTGTCCATATGCATATACATGACTCATAACATCATGACGAACCAGTTTTTCACGCTCTCTTGCTACATCATAATTGATGTCCTCAGCATGTGCCTTTAACTCGTCGATCTGTTCCTGTGTAATAACCGGCTTTCCATTCTCGGAAAGTCCTAACTCCATCTCTGTCTCAGCTAATGCAATCCATAATTTTCTCCAGGTACGGAACTTTTTGTCCTGTGAAAAAATATACTGCATCTCCTTGCTGGCATAACGCTCAGATAACGGACTTGTATATCTGTCTGTACTCATTTCTGTTCTCCTTAACATTTGTTATTATCTATCTCTCAAAATCGCCCCGGATGTCTTCTTTCGGCGGTTCCATCGGGTAGGTACCCGTAAAGCATCCCTTACAGATACTTAATCCGCCGACCATTTCCTCTAAACGCTCAACTCCAAGGTATCCAAGGGAATCTGCACCAATGATCTTACGGATATCCTCGATGGAACGATTGTATGCAATGAGCTGTTCTCTCTCCGGGATATCTGTTCCAAAGTAACACGGCCATAAAAATGGTGGGGAACTGATCCTTACATGCACTTCGGTTGCACCGGCATCACGCAGCATTTTTACGATGCGGTCTGATGTCGTACCGCGGACAATGGAATCATCGATCATAATGATACGTTTTCCATCGACCGCCTCTTTTAAAACATTTAATTTCACGCGCACGCTGGACTCTCTGCTGCTCTGTTTCGGCTTGATGAAAGTTCTTCCGACATAGCCGTTTTTCACAAATGCAGTGCCATACGGAATCCCCGACTGCAGGGAATAACCGAGTGCTGCAGCATTTCCGGACTCCGGAACACCGACGACAAGGTCTGCATCCACCGGTGAATCCATGGCGAGGAAACGTCCTGCCTTGATCCTGGATGCATAGACACTGACACCGTCGATATGGCTGTCCGGTCTTGCAAAGTAAATATATTCAAAAATACAGCGCGCCTCTTTTTCTTTTGGCAGTGCTAAAGAAAGGTCAGACTGAATGCCGCCCTCCGGTGTGATCGTAACGATCTCTCCCGGCAGTACATCACGGACATACTCCGCGCCGATCGTATCAAGTGCACAGGTCTCGGATGCCAAAATGTAGGCATTGTCACGTTTTCCAATACAGAGCGGTTTAAAACCGTACGGATCACGCGCTCCGACTAACTTTCTCGGGCTCATCACTACCAGTGCAAACGCACCCTTGATCTTCTGGCAGGCACGTCCCACTGCCTCTTCCACACTGTTTGAATTTAAACGCTCACGGGCAATGTGATAGGCGATGACCTCAGAGTCGATCGTCGTCTGGAAAATTGCTCCGGTATACTCTAAATCCTTGCGCAGTTCCATTGCATTGATCAGGTTTCCGTTGTGTGCGAGCGCTAACGTTCCCTTTACATAATTAAGAACCAATGGCTGTGCATTCTCACGGGTGGAAGCTCCTGCCGT
>OHRM01001218.1_pt1 | contig 10106 bp, 9 predicted proteins | sample 1578361 | NCBI WGS metagenome assembly OHRM01 (sample SAMEA3879590, study PRJEB24766) | human gut metagenome | biome: human-associated habitat; feature: feces | place: USA | collected 1985/1987 | reverse complement strand
TTATATTATTTCTTTTCCCCTGAATCAATCTCCATTCCAGATTCTTCTAAAAAATCTTTCTCCAATAAGGTCATTGGCTGTTGCTTTTCTACCTTATCCAAAAGTGCAGGAAGCAGCTTTTTTCGTATCTTCTTTAGCATTGTGCCACGCACCTTGCGGATATTCCGGTCGCTTTGATTCCGTATTTTAGCGATTCTTGTTGAGCTAAACAGCCGGACAGCGCAGAGAAAGAGTAGCTCCTTGTGTTCCTCATTCAATTCCCAGAGGATTTTGGATAGGTATTCTTCCGTTACCAGTTCATGGATGTCGTAAGGACAGTAGAAAATGGCGTCAATAAAATCTCCCTTTCGGAGCTGCTTTTCCAGTACGTCGTTTAGCATATCCGGGAAAAAGAGTTCATTGGCAGATGCACCATAGTCAAGCGGAACATCGTCACCGCTGCGACTGAGTTCATGATAGCGTTCCCTACGCTCCCGATTGGCATCCAGCCTGTCCCACCATGCAATCACATTTTCAAACTCCCGTTGTGTTCTGGCGGAATCCTCCAATCGTGCAAGGGCTTCTGCCCGCAGTTCTCGTTTGAGCTTCTTACGCTCCGGTTCTCCCTCGTCAGTACCATCCTCAAAGGGATGTTCCTCGGCGTCGGCTTCCAGTTCTTCGATGAGCTGTTTTTCTTTTGTAATCTGCCGTCTGACCTGTTCGGATAATTCGGTTTCTTCGGTATCTGTATCATTGTCAGCAAGAACAACTTGGTTCTTCCGCTTCCTTCGCTTCTTTTCGGGAAGATCGTCAGCGGCTTCTTCCTCATCGTCCCAAAGGGCATTTTCATCCTCTTCGTCATCGACTATGTAATCGAAATCGTCCGTTTCATATTCATCTTCATAGTCAGTATCTTCTTCATAAAAGCCGTCATGTTCATATCGTTCGGGATCGTCAAACACCGCAGACACCTCCCTTCAAAAATATTTTTGAAAATTTTTTGGATTCTCCATAAAAACAGTTCCGCTAAGTACCCTGTATTTCTCCTATAAGTGAGGATGTAACCTATTTTGCCTGTTATTAGATTACTTTCGACACTGAATGAAAGGAGGAAACCGCCTATGTCAAACAATTATCGTGAGCTGACGGGCAGGGAGAAGCAGCGGATCAAGAAGCTGGTTACTTCTCTCTGTGCCAACTACGACAAAGAGTACGGCTGCCTGCGTTATCGGGGTCCCCGGAAAGTCATAAGACTTTTTGGGGAGAGGAGGAGCAGCGGGGTGAACGAGTTTTTCGTGCTTGCACGGAAACGAGTGATACAAAGCTTGTGACGACGAGTGACTGTCCAATGTTGGGAATCTGTTTTACCAACAGCGCACTATGCAGATATTTCCGCAAGTCTGTCCTGCCGGAAGATGCAGGATTGGAAGCCGTATTCACGCAAATATCGACCACTCATTGTAAACAATGCGGCAAGCCGTTCCCAACTGACGGAAAACGGGTGTACTGCTCACAGCGCTGTGCCGAAGAAGCTCGCCGTAAGCAGACAGCAGCAAGGGTGCGTAAGTATCGGGAGAAACAACAACAGATGTAACGCTTTTGCCCTCGGAAAGCCTTGTGCCGCAAGGCTTTTTTGAGGGCATTTCTGTATTGGCAGGGTGTGAATACCTTTTGCTCGATTTTAACCATACAAATGGTTACATCATGCCGGAACTAAACCTATTATACGAAAAAACAATGAATATTTCAACACGGAGGTAACTGCCTATGGCAAAAAACGAGAACAGTAATTTTTCTTATATGACTCGCCGCATTGGCGGCACCACCTATAAAGTTAAAGTAGTATTCAGCGATACAGAGAAAGAAACAATGGAGGATAAAATTTTACGGATGATTCGCAATGAAACGGTTACAACTGGCGGAACTTGTGATATAGAGGAATTTCCCAACCCTTATAACTGGAGTGGTTATATCGTTGGGCAGATTCTCTCCAAGCCCGAATATATGGGGCATACGGTCAACTTCCGTTCTCACAAGCAGTCCTACAAGGACAAAAATCCGGTTATGAATCCGCAGGAGGACTGGCTAATTTTTGAGAACACCCACGAAGCGATTGTAGATAAGGAAATGTGGGAGCTTGCACAGAAACTGCGAAAGACACCGAGACGCCACGATACGCTTGGCGAAGCCAATCCGCTGACTGGACTTTTGTTCTGTGCTGACTGCGGAGCGAAAATGACCAATCACCGTTCCAAAGGCGGTACGGAGAACAATCCCTATCCCTCTGATTTTTACGATTGCTCCACCTACACGCTGGCACATCAAAAGCGCACTCATGCTTGCAGCGGTCACTATATTCGGACAAAAGCGGTCAGAGAGCTTGTTTTGGAAACCATCCGAACAGCCAGCACCTTTGCCATCGCCAATCAGGATGAGTTTATGAAAAAGGTGCGTTCTGCTTCTCAAATCAGACAGGCGGAAGTCGCAAAGGATACCAAACGCAAGTTGAACAAAGACCGTAAGCGTATTGCCGAGCTTGATACCATTATCAAAAAGCTCTACGAATCTTTTGCCATTGGGCGCATTACCGATGAACGCTTTGATACTCTGCTTGCAGAATACGAAGCGGAACAGAAAGCTCTTGTCACATCTGTATCGGATGCAGAATCGCATCTGTCCTCTTTTGAGGAAGATACTGACCGTGCGGCGCAGTTCCATTCACTGGCAAAGAAGTACACCGACTTTTCCGAACTGACTACTCCAATGATCAATGAGTTTATTGAAAAAATCATTGTCCACGCCCCGGAAAAGATTGACGGGGATCGGGTGCAGGAGGTTGAGATTTATCTGAAATTTATCGGACGGTTTGAACTGCCCGGACCGGAGCTGACACCGGAGGAGATCAAGCGGCAGGAACAGCTTCGCAGACACCGCATCAAGAGCCGGGAACGCTACCAAAAAATCAAGGCTGGTGAACACGCAGTTGGTCAGCCATTTAAGCTAATCTGTAAATGCTGCGGTGAAGAATTTGAATCCAAGCGGTCAAATACTCTGTTTTGCAGTCCGAAGTGCCGTACTAAATTTTACCGTCAGGAAGCAGCGGAAAACCGAAAGCGGGAATGTGTCTGCGAGAACTGCGGAAAAACTTTTACCGCTACACGGAAAGATGTAAAATACTGCTGTGATGATTGCAGAACGGAAGCAAACCGCAGGATGCAGAAAGAACGCAATGCTGCGAAGCAAATAAAAGAGAACGAACCAGTATTGCTTGATGCCCCGCCTATTAAAGAAAATGGGCAAGAACAGAAAACCGCATAATAAATGACGCTGAAGGCGACTTGTGAGAATAAAATCTCATGAGCCGCCTTCTTTGCGTTTTCAGCCGGATACGGCAGAAAGGAATAAAATTTATGACAGAAAATGAAAAGAAGCTTTTGCAGGCGAAGCATAGATTGGAAGAAGCACAGATGCGTGACCGGCAGAAAGAGCGAAAAGCACGGACACGGCGGCTGATTCAGGAAGGTGCGATTTTGGAGAAAGCATTACCGCAGACAACACAGATGGCTTTGAAACAGTTGGAGGATTTTTTATGCGAAGTATTCAAACCAATCCGATGATTTTTATGAGCGACCGGCTATCGGTCGCTTTTTCTTTTTCCCGAAGGGCGCACTTACTCACCACCTGCAAAGCAGGCGGTGGTATCCCTCCCGTTGGTCGGGCTCGTGCGCTCTTCACGAACTGTCTTTCAGACAGTTCTCCAGAGGGGGCAGGCAATGTCGCAAGCGAACATTCCCTGTGCAGTCGGCTCTATATTTGCTCTATCAGCAAAACGATGAGGTGGCATATTGCCACCCCATCCCGCCGCCTGCCTGCGAAAACCTGCCACCGGCAGCTTTTACGCAGTTATGGGTATCGCATTCTCGGCGACACCCATTTTCTCTTTTCAAAAGAGAAACAGAAAGAAAGGACGGTGAAGCCAAATGGCAATCTATCATCTGGAAGCAAAAATAGTCAGCCGTGGTGCAGGGCGAAGTGCAGTCGCTGCGGCAGCGTATTTAAGTTGTTCTAAAATACTGAATGACTATGACGGGATTCAGCACGATTACACCCGTAAAAAAGGTCTTGCCTGGCAGGAGGTGTTCCTACCAGAGTTTGCCCCATCAGAATGGAAAGAACGGAGCGTGCTTTGGAACGCCGTGGAAGAAAATGAAAAGACAAAAGACAGCCGCCTTGCCCGTGAATTTGTGGTCGCTTTGCCGATTGAGCTGAACGAAACACAGTGGGAAAAGCTGCTGTCTGATTTTATTTCTGGAACCTTTGTAGATGATGGTATGTGTGCGGATGTGGCAATTCATGATCCATATCCTCCCGGTCACAATCCCCATGCTCATATCATGCTGACAGTGCGCCCGTTAGATGAAAAAGGGAACTGGCAATATAAGACGCAGAAAGAATATCTCTGTGTGAAAAATGGAGAGGAACAAGGTTTTACTGCGGATGAGTTTAAGACGGTACAAACGGAGGGATGGGAAAAGCAATACCAGTATAAGGTAGGAAAGAAAAAGGTTTATATGACTGCTTCTGCTGCTGAAGCAAAAGGCTATGAACGGGTATCGAAATATCCCAAAAGCACGAAATACGGAAGGCAGAATCCCATTGCCGAGCGTTGGAACAGCGAAGAACAACTTGTTTTATGGAGAGCAGCATGGGCTGATGTGACGAATCGCCATTTGGAGACTGCCGGACACGAAGAACGCATCGACCACCGCAGCCATGCTGAGCGTGGCCTGCTGGAGCGGCCTACGGTCCATGAGGGTGTGGTTGCCAGAGCTATGGAGAAAAAGGGTATCATCTCTGACCGGTGCGAACTGAACCGGCAGATCAAGGCGGACAATGCCCTGCTCCGGGAACTGAGAGGACAGGTCAAAAAGCTGGCGCAGGCAGTCAAAAATACCATCCCGGCACTTGCCGATGCCATGGAGAATCTGCGTAAAAATCTACTGCTGTTCTGCTATCAGCTGGGGTATCTCCGCAAGGGTAAGGAACGCCTGAACACTTCGCTGAATACGCTGCGCCCAGCCCTCGCACAGTACAATCAGGTTGCAAAGGACATTCGAGATAAGACGAAAGAGCGCCGCAGCCTGCTTTCCGAGAAAAAGGCGCTCTCTGCTGTCCATGTGTTCCGGCACCGGGAACTGGCGGCTAAGATAGCGGCTCTGACGGAGGATTTGGAAGAACTGCGTTCGGAAAAGAATCTGCTTCTGGCGTCGTTGGCATATACCGAGGAAGATGCTGCCGAACAATTCCCTAAAGACATTGCCGCCATGGAGCAGAGCCTGAAACGGCTGGAAGAACGGGAACAGAAATATTCTGCCGAACTGGACGCTGCCCTGAACGAGTATGCCGGGCTTCGGGAGCAGGCACAGGGCTTCGATCCGGTGCAACTGTATGAAGCAAGGCAGGCCATCCGCCCCGGCAAGGAGCAGGAAGCGGAGAGCCGGGCACAGCAGGTCTACGGCGAAAAGTACAGCCCGCTTTTGATGTTTGACAGCAAAAAGGCGGTTTCCCGTATGCTTCATGAGGATATGGAGCGACAGGCGGTACGGAGAATGATGCGACGGGCGCAGGAAGGACAGCAAATTCCCCAAAAGAAAAAAGATAAGGGACAGGAACGGTAATGCCGTTCCTGTCCCACCTACCTATTTCATCTTTAATTTGGAAACATAGCAGCCATTTCTTCCGGGGTTTCTTTCATTCCTCTTTGAAACCACACTTCAATCCACCCATATAGGGTGTAAGCGACATAGGCAGAGGCATAGGCGGCCTGTGCGGGTTGTTCCGGCTTTGGAGCATATATTTCAAGGAGCACATTCTTCAACAAATAGATGAGCCCACGCTCGCTCAGCAGGCCGTAGAAATCCCGGTATTTTTCCAAGTGGAGAAAGAGCTCCCTTACCATTTGCGATATCGTTTTAGGCGGGTTGCTCTCATAGGTGTCGATCCACTCCGAGAACAGCTTATGGATATAGACGTTCAAAACATCTTCTTTCACTTCAAAATTACGGTAAAAGGTTGCTCGTCCAACCTGAGCGTGGCTGCACAGCTCGCTGATGGAAATATCATTCAGCGGTTTATCTTTTAATAACTCCAAAAGAGATTCGGTAATATGGGTAATCACATAAAGGTTTCTTCCCTCGTTGCTCATAGGTGATACATTTTTACTGGTTTGTCTCATTTTTCTGCTTCTCCTTGCAAATTAACAGCCTGAATGATACAATAGTAACGCCGATACAAATGTATATTCAATATGGTATCACATAAAAATCGGAAAGTCAAGAAAAGGAAGAAATGAAATCATGACATTACTGCAAAAAAGGCTGATCATCCTGCTGGTTGTCATAATTGTTGCTGCCGTTTTGGGACGATTGGTTGTGCGTGCTTTTCTCAATCTATTGGTGGGTGGCACGCTGTTTGGAGGAAATTTCCTATGAGCAAAAGTAAATCAAAGAAAAAAGGGAGAGTTATGTGGGGATTCATCTATGTTGTGGTATTCCTTACCGCTTTTCTCGCCTCGGTGGTAATGAAAATGACCGCTGACCCGTTTCACGGGAAGTATACAGTAAAATGGGATGAAAGCGTAGGAACAGTCTATGCGGATTTGTCCTATGGGGAGGGCGCAGCGAATAAATTTGATCTCTACGTTCCTGCGGATAGCAGCCGGGACAGCTATGGTCTGGCGGTCTATCTCCATGCAGGCGGTTTTACCACCGGGGACAAGCAGGATGATCAGGCCATGCTGCAATGGCTCTGCTCCAAGGGCTATGTAGCGGCAGGTATCAACTACACTCTGAGGGATGAAGCGCATCCCGAAGCAAGCGTATACAGCCAGTCCGTGGAGATTAGGGACAGTATTCCCCATGTGATTGCCGAAGCAGAAAAGCTGGGATATAAGGTGGATAAAATGGCGATCTCCGGCGGCTCGGCTGGCGGAACACTGGCACTGCTGTATGCCTATCGGGATGCAGAGCAATCACCCGTGCCGGTGAAGATGGTGTTTGAAGCGGTTGGGCCTGCCAGCTTCCACCATGAAGATTGGAAAAACTACGGCTTGGATCAAAATACCGAAGCTGCAGCAAATTTGTTCAGTGTGATGTCGGGAAACGCTATCACGGAAGAAATGATTACATCCGGCAGTTATGACGAACAAGTCAAGGACATTTCCGCTGATATGTGGGTGAATGAAAACACGGTTCCCACCGTCTGTGCGTATGGCGCACAGGATAAGGTGTGCCCGTTTGACAGTGTCAAGCATTTGGTGAACGCTCTGGAAGCGAATGATGTGCCGCACGAATACTTTGAACTGACCCATTCCGGGCACGCTTTGCAAAACGACAACAAGCTGTATGCGGCATACATGGATGCAGTCGAAGATTATCTCGCCCGATATATACCTGTGAAGTAAATAATGATTTTTTACAGACGCTCTTGGATGCCCTAAGGCACCGGGTTGGGCGTATGGTTTGAAAGAAAATACGAGTTTGGAGGAAAACAAGTCCGTGAAAAAAGTTATGATGACAGTATTCAAAATTGTTCTTATATTAATTGCGGTGGTCGTTGTTGGGGTCGTTGCATTGATTTTATTCGCTCTGCACAAAGAATCCAATTACTATAAATACACAGAAGCAGTTGGAGAAATCGAGCAAAAATATACGGCATTCGGGGATAAAGAAGTATCCTGTCAGGAATATGACGCAAATGATGATGTCATTGGGAAATATGCAGTTTGGTATCCCTCTGAGCTTGAAAGCAGCAATACCCAATACCCCGTTGTCATATTTGCAAATGGGACAGGAAGTACCTCGTCTACCTATAAACCGTTCCTAACGCACCTATCTTCGTGGGGCTTTATTTCTGTTGGGAACGATGATGAAAACACGAGGACTGGCGCTTCCCTGGAGGAAACGATAAAATTCCTGATTGCAGAGAACGAAAAGAAGGACAGCATTTTTTATCACAAAATCGACTTAGACAATATTGGGATTGCGGGACACTCTCAAGGTGGACCGGCGGTGTTCAACATGGTCACCAATCAGGAACACGGATCTATGGTTAAGGCCTTATATGCGGCAAGTGCAACATCATCTTACCACACAATGGTTATGGCCGATGGATGGGAATATGATATTTCAAGAGTAAATATTCCAACCTTCTTAACAGCAGGGACTGGCAGTTGGGATGCGGGGAATGCTACAAGCAAGGAGCAAGTTACCGACGATAAAAACGGCGTAGCACAGGGGATTTGCCCGCTGTGGTCTTTGCAGGAGAATTACAGCCTGCTCCCTGAAACAGTAGATAAAGTGATTGCAAGAAAGAAAAATGTAGACCATGGCGACTCATACAAGCAGTTTGACGGTTATATGACGGCATGGTTTGTGTACCATTTGCAAGGTGACACAGAAGCCGGGAAAGCGTTTGCCATTGGAGGAGAATTGTCTGCCAACAGCCTATATCAAGATGTACAGACAAATATCAATGAATAAAGTTTATGGAACAGCGCAGTTCATATGCTGTTCCAAAGATATGAAGCGGCATCCGAAGCACTTGTGGGCGAGGATGCCGAACTTCTTTCAGTATGCTCTATCAGGATGTAGGACAGGATGTAGGAAAGAATTAGTATGTGCCTAATTTGAAAAAATTATATGTCATGCGTGTTTTATGGTGAAAATACCCTTGACAAATCGCTTTTCAGAAGCGTATCCTTGAAACCTATGCAAAGCAGAACGGCTTTTCCAATCTGCGCTGGTACACGGACGACGGTTATTCTGGTGCGAACTTTCAAAGACCCGGTTTTCAAGCCATGCTTGCGGACATTGAAGCCGGAAAAGTCGGGACAGTTATCGTAAAGGATATGTCGAGGTTAGGGCGAAACTACCTGCAAGTGGGAATGTACACGGAAATGATTTTCCCACAGAAAGGTGTCCGCTTCATCGCTATCAATGACGGAGTGGACAGCGCACAGGGCGACAATGACTTTGCCCCGCTGCGGAATATCTTTAACGAATGGCTGGTGAGAGATACGAGCAAGAAAATCAAAGCAGTAAAACGCTCAAAAGGCATGAGTGGCAAGCCCATCACAAGCAAGCCTGTGTATGGCTACCTCATGGACGAGGACGAAAATTTCATCATTGACGAGGAAGCTGCACCCGTAGTCAAGCAGATATACAATTTCTGCCTTGCCGGGAATGGTCCGACCAAGATAGCCCGTATGCTCACAGAGCAGCAAATCCCCACGCCGGGGACGCTGGAATACCGCAGGACGGGCAGCACCCGCCGCTACCACCCCGGCTATGAGTGCAAGTGGGCGACCAATACCGTAGTGCATATCCTTGAAAACCGGGAATACACAGGCTGTCTGGTAAATTTCAAGACAGAAAAACTTTCTTACAAAGTCAAGCACAGTGTAGAAAATCCCCCGGAAAAGCAAGTGATTTTCGAGAACCACCACGAGCCTATCATAGACACCCAAACATGGGAACGGGTGCAGGAGCTTCGCAAGCAGCGCAAACGCCCCAACCGCTATGATGAAGTGGGCTTGTTCTCCGGCATACTGTTCTGTGCGGACTGCGGCAGCGTGATGTATCAGCAGCGATACCAGACGGACAAGCGCAAGCAGGACTGTTATATCTGCGGCAACTACAAGAAACGCACCCATGACTGTACGGCGCACTTTATCCGCACCGACCTCTTGACCGCTGGTGTACTCTCCAATCTGCGGAAAGTGACCAGCTATGCGGCAAAGCATGAAGCCCGGTTTATGAAGCTCTTGATTGAGCAGAACGAGGACGGGGGCAAACGCAGGAACGCCGCCAAGAAAAAGGAACTGGAAGCCGCCGAGAAACGCATAGCCGAGTTATCCGCTATCTTCAAGCGGCTGTATGAGGACAGCGTGACCGGGCGCATATCAGACGAGCGTTTCACAGAGCTGTCGGCAGACTATGAAGCAGAGCAACGGGAACTGAAAGAAAGAGCCGCCGCTATCCAAGCGGAGCTTTCCAAAGCACAGGAAGCCACCGTGAACGCAGAAAAGTTTATGAATGTTGTCCGGCGGCATACCAGCTTTGAAGAAC
>OHRM01001209.1_pt1 | contig 10183 bp, 11 predicted proteins | sample 1578361 | NCBI WGS metagenome assembly OHRM01 (sample SAMEA3879590, study PRJEB24766) | human gut metagenome | biome: human-associated habitat; feature: feces | place: USA | collected 1985/1987 | reverse complement strand
TTCAAGCCAGGACTCAAATAATTTTGAATTTGACTGTTAATCAAATGTTCAGAAGATGTATCTCGAAATTATTAGAGTCCTGGCTTGAAACCGTGTATGTCTGCCGCATGACTCAATAAAAACTGGAAACACGCGGGGATGGCACAGAAGCTTGTCTGTGAGGGAACGTTCTAGGTAAGTCCCATGCTTCAAAATATTGGGGTATCGCCAAGCGGTAAGGCACAGGACTTTGATGATTTTTTTGATTATAAAACAATGACTCACAGTAGCCAAAAAGGTTTATTAACTGAAATTAGTTGTCAAAATGATTTTACTCGTTATGGTATTCTATTGTCACAGCCAATTATCAATGATAGCAGGTATGATTTTATTGCAGATATAAATAATAATTTTTATCGTATTCAATGTAAATCTTCTTCTCCTGTTGATGAAAAAGAAAGTGCTTTTTCATTTATAACTTTTAGTAGAACATTTTCAGGAGATAAAGAAGAATATAAAGAAGGATTTGATTATTATTATACTTGCTTTAATGACCAAGGATATTTAATTCCAGTAAAAGATGCTAAAGGTAAATATAAAACTTTACGTTTTTTTACTGATATAAGTAATGCTGGAAATTTACAGATTTCTTGGGCATCCGATTATGAAATTGATAAAATACTAAAAGAAAAATTAAATTATAACATTCCGGATAGTTTTCATTCCAAAAAAAAATATAATTATTGTATTGATTGCGGAAAAGAAATATCTCGAAAAGCAACTAGATGTTCTAATTGTGCGAATATTTATCGTAAATTTTCTCACTTTGATGGTAAAGGAAATTTAGTAGGAAAACCAAGTAGAGAGGAACTAAAAGAAATGATTAGAAATACTCCTTTTACTCAAATTGCTAAGAAATATGATGTAACAGATAATGCAATAAGAAAATGGTGTGATAGTTATAATTTACCACGACGCGTAAAAGAAATAAAAAATTATTCTGAAGAAGAGTGGGAAGGAATATAATTAGTAAAAATCGTTAAACTCCTGCATTCGCTGGTTCGAATCCAGCTACCCCAGCTAAGTAAACTGATTTTAATGAGGAGAAGAAAAATGTATATTTGTCCAATGTGCAATAAAAGTTTTGAAAATGAAGAAATACTTCGTAAACATTACTTGAATTGTTGGAAAGAAAATCATCCTTTTCACATTTCTAAACCGGCTCCTAGTAGCAAAGATATTGTAGATAGGCAACTAAATGATGATATAGCAAATTTCTTTAAATCATTAAAGGAGAAAAATGACTGAGGTTTTAATAAAGACACATTTAATAGTAACAGATATTCATGAAGAGTATAGTATTAATTGGTCAGGAAAGATTCTTGATGCTAAGCCTAAATTCAAAAATAATAAACCTATTTTTGTAATAGTTGCGAGTGGTGGTCGAATGGAAGTAAATACCGCAGATATGAGTAGAGTTGAAAAATGTGCCAAATTACTTACTGCTCCAAAAGGTAGACAAGCTATTACAACTGACAAAGCTTATATTTATATTTTAGAAGAAAATGACCATGAAATGTTGTTAGGAACTTTAATTCATAATCATGTTAAGAGTTATGCTCCTATGTATGATAAAGTTGGTTATGAATAAATAGGACTGGTGTTGGCGAAAGCCATTAAAGGTTCGATTCCTTTAACCTAGCTTCTGGATTATTAGTTATCCAAAAACGTACTAGCTTCGGCAAACACGTTAAATAACTAATCGGCTGGCTTCAAGTCGTTAAATAAGCGTGGTGACACGTATAAAGCACGATAGTGCCTCCTTCTAAAGAGGGGGTAATAGAAAGCCAATACTTACTAACGTTCCAACCTAAAGTCTTGGGGCGTCCGCTGAGGACAATGGTTGGTCGGGCATCATGGGAAAGGTGCTATAAAATAAACTCAGAAATGAGTGGACAGTAAGGTTGTTTTATGGTGCAAGTTCCGCAAGAACAAGTGCTGTATTTAATTGGACATTTCTGACTTAAATCGAAAGATAGTTGGAATAGCCTAAAGTGAGTCGATAGCAAGACGAGCAGGGTTGCGGTGAATGGGCTGTACTCAAAAGGTACAGATGTTCAAATGTGTACCCCGTAATCCATAATATATGTACATGATTGCATTGGATATTCAATCAGAGTAGAGAGAACCTGATTTCTTTTCCAATATATTATATGAGAAGATTAAAACATTTACTTATACAGCAAAAGTGTACATGACTACATAGAGAAAAGCGACTTATTGTTCTGTAATATGGACACACATCTAACTCGCAAGGTGAAATGTGAAAAAGTACAATTAAGTGCAACTCTAGGAGACTGCAATCTCTGAATCCCGCAAGGAAGAATGTGCCGAAAGGAAATTTATAATACTATGTAGTAAGAGTTTGCCAGGAGCCACTGAAACTGGTGTCGCTATTAGCTACGGATTAATCTTCCGTGTGATTACTTACTTCCAACGGTAAGCAAAGCTAATAAAAGTAGGTCAATAATCTCAGCCTAAAAGTTTTAATTGGGCGAGGAAACTCGCCTTAAATTTTGCTCGGGTCACCTAGCGGCGATGGTAGCAGATTTGTAATCTGCCGGAGAAATCCCACGTGGGTTCGAATCCCACTCCGAGCTTTAGCTATTAAATAAAAATGGCTAAAAAACCTTTATTAAATGCGGTGAACGGTACTCGAACGAGGGTTTGAGGGACACAGAGGAGATGGTGCCTGCACTATAACCTCCGGGGTAAAGGGATGAACCTAGGCATGACCGCACCCACATATCGTAGAAGTAAAACTACGAATAAGAAAATAAATTTTATATCCCGCAGTTATGTCATTGCGGATAATAAATTAAATGAGTCGCCATGGTAGACGGCAAGTTCGCAATAGTCTACTTCAATAAAGAGTATGTGGTGTAATGGTAGCACACTAGCTTTGGGAGCTTGGGGCGGCGTTCGAATCGCACATATTCTATTAACACGTGCATAGCTATCTCTGCTTCCAAATTAAAACTAGCTTTTGGAATGATTTTGAGTATGTAGGGCTATTGAGACAGGGCTGGATAGTAAATTTTAAGTAAAGTTATTGCTTGAAGTGTTAGCTGGTGGCTAGTTAAGATTAACATGATAGAATAGCAAGTCTGAAAGAATGAGGATAAGGCTATTAGGAAAGTGCAAATCTTTCCCACGTGACTTAGTAAGAAAAAATTGGACTTTTTAAGTTAAAAGTTTTAAGTTAAATTTTATTTATAATAGAACGAAACTTAAAAAGGAGAAAAATAATTATGAAAAAATGGGAATATTTTACTGAAGAACAATTAAAAGAATTTGTTAAAGAATCTACTTCGATTGCTCAAGTAGCAACTTTATGCGGATATGCTGAAAAAAGTGGTTCTGGAGCAAAAGCAACAAGACAAATGATTGAGTATTATAATTTTGATACTTCTCATTTCTTAGATTTGAACGGAAGTTCAGAATCTGTAAAGCAGTTAGATAATCAAGAGGATTTTGTTTATGGTAAAGCAATTAAATCTGAAAAAATGAAAAATCATCTTGTTCGCTTGAGAGGACATCAATGTGAAAATTGTGGTAATACAGAATGGCAAGGAAAATTAATTCCTTTAGAAGTTCATCACATAGACGGAGATAGATTGAATAATGTATTAGAGAATCTTCAGTTATTATGTCCTAATTGTCATGCTCAGACAGAAAATTATCGGAATAGAAATATTTCTACTGAAAAAGAAAAAAGAAATATTATTTCAGATGAAGATTTTGTACAAGCACTTCAAACTTCAAAAAATATTCGTCAAGCCCTTTTAAAGTTAGGTTTAGCGGCAAAAGGTGGAAATTATACAAGAGCAAATGAAATTATTGCTAAGTATAATATTCGATTAGGCGAATTATTATAAATAAAAAGGCTCCCTGGTGAAACTGGTAAACACATGCGGTTTAAGCCCGCACGTCGAGTAAAGAGACTTATGGGTTCGAGTCCCATGGGAGCTATTAAGCTGGAGTATCCGAGTAGGCACAGGAGACTGGCTTAGAACCAGTTGGCTAATAAAGTAGCTTGGGAGTTCGAATCTCCTCTCCAGCACTTAGGTACAGGTTACAATATGATGGTAAGCAGTTCAGGAGCCTAAACGGTGCTATCCATTAGGTTAATAACCTTATTATAATCATAAGTCTAAGTAGCGGTTAATCGAAAAGAAACTGTATTATAATAAAATAATTTATACCAACATGTCGGAACTGGTAGACGAAACTGGCTCAAACCCAGTGGCTAATAAGCGTGAGAGTTCAAATCTCTCTGTTGGTATTTGGTGCCGCAGTCACTTAATCCAGATTAAATCTGATGGGTGTGCCAACCGCCCTAAGGAGTAGGCGGTATAAAACGAATTAAACCATCTTCCAAGAGCCCCGGCTATGAAATGAGTACCGCTACTTGGTCGAGACCTAAGCCCCATGGTACTAATGGAGCATGCGTGAATATCAGACCTTGCGGCATCCCGCAAGTTAGGGTTAAAAAGTACCTGAAACGCTAGGCAGTCTGAAAAGACTAAATAAAAATTCCTAATTGATTTTTTAATAAAAATATATTATAATATATTTACAAAGTTAAGAAAGGAATAAAAAATATGTTTGATGATTTTGATTTAGGTCAACAGTGTGAAGAGTTTTATGATGATGCAGATTATTGGGAATCTATTATGAATGAAGATGAAGAAGAGGATACTAATGAGTAAAAAGAAAACTGTAGATTTAAACCCTTTTAAAATGACTAAAGAAGAATTAGCTATTTGGTTAGCTTTAAGAGGTAAAGGTCATTCAATCGACTCAAAGAAAAGTTATAATCGTAAGCAGAAGCATAAAAAAGACTTACGATATGTAGATTAGTTGTGCGGTCCCGTGGTCTAATGGCTAGTGACATGGCACTTTCGATGCTAGAATGGTGGGTTCGAGTCCCCCCGGGATCATTTCTTCAAAGTAAAATAAATGAAGAGGTTAAGCAGTTTACCATAAAACTGTCAAAGTAAAATAAATGAAAAGGTTCAGTAGTTTTCCAAAAGCTATTAGAACTTTAAATAGAAAATCTACAAGGTTCGATTCCTTGCTCAGCGCATAAATCCGATGTGGTAGTTGAGGATAGGCTAGATTGAAGAAATTGTTTTCACATGGATGGCGGTATTTTTGCCGAAATACCAAAAGAATGGTGAATAAAGTTCGAGGAATTTGCGGCAACAAATTCCTTTAAGGCTCTATCGACAAGTGGTTAAGTCGGCTCCCTCTCAAGGAGCAGTCGGATTGGGTTCGATTCCCCCTAGAGTCATTTATTTAATTAAATAAAAAAGACTTAAACAGCAATAATTATTTAGAAAACAGGATGTCGTGAGTTCGAGTCTCACCTTGGCATATGTTTGTTGAGTAGCTCAGCTGGGAGAGCGCCTGCCTATAAAGTTAAGTCTTGATAAATCCCATTCGCCAAAAGGAAAAGGCAACGGATTTCTAATCCGTAGACTATAGGTTCGAATCCTATATGGGATGTTTGAGATACATACAGCAATCTTTTTTCTTAATTTTTTATTGGTCAAGAAAAGGTGTAGGGTTCGAATCCCACTGCGTTTTAGGGAGCGTATGGTGTAACGGTAGCATTCAAAAAGAAGTATCTCGTAATTATCCCTATATTTTAGCGGGGTAGAGGAGTGGTTCCTTGCTAGGCTCATATTTAACAGATAAATAAAGATTAAATATGGTAGAAAAACAACAAAGCTCAAATGATTATGGAATTTCTCAAGAATTATTAGTTTTATCACAGTTGGTTAATTATGGTGCAGTATCAATTCCTTATGGAAATTCAGCAAGATATGATTGTATACTTGATTCTAATAATAATTTTTATAGGATTCAAATAAAATCTTTAAATATGTTAGATGAAGATACTATTATGATTCCAATGGGAAATACTCGATTAGCTGGTAAAGGTGGAGTAGTTAATAAAACTTATACTTCTAACGAAGTTGATTTTATAGCTATTAGTTATAAAAATTGGATTTATCTTTTTAATCCAGATTTAGCTACTAAATCTTTTACAGTAAGAATTAATAAACCAACTCAATCCAATCAGCATTGGTTAGAAGATTATAGAATAGATAAAATCTTAAATACTTCAATAAAATCTTGGATTGAATTAAAAGAAAAAACTAGATTGGAACAACCAAATTCAAACAAAAAACGATTTACTTGTATAGATTGTGGAGAACCAGTTTGGAAGGAAAATTCAAGATGTATAAGTTGCGCTAGAGCTTTACAAAGTGCTAATAGTTCTAAACCATCAAGAGAAATATTAAAAGCTAAAATTAAAAACACCCCTTTTACTAAGATAGGTGCAGAATATCGAGTTACTGATAATGCTATTCGTAAATGGTGTAAATCTTATGGTTTACCTAGTAAAAGTTCTGAAATTAAAGAAATAATTCAGAAAGGAGAGTGGGACTTTATTTAGCTTACTAATATGAACCTAGAGACGCAGGTTCGAATCCTGCCCACCGCAACTAAAGTGAGGGTGGCGCCTCGGGAGTATATAATGGGTATACACATAACTCCCAAATAGCAACATGCGTACATAGTATAATTGGTTAATACACTTAATTTATTAATTAAGATATGATAGGTTCAAATCCTACTGTATGCAATTACAGTATTAATACTGTATAAAACTGAAACGGGTCAGGTCTCGTCGCCCGACTTGCGTGCATGAGGAAAGTGAGGCGAGTTTGCTGAAAAGCTGTAAAATCCTTCGTGCTTAAAGTGTTACTGAAAAATGTATCCGCCAAGTCTTTAGTTTAAAAAGAAACCCAAGTAGGAGAACCGCATATACAAATAAAGCCTATGCGGCTGGGTGAGACTATCCTTTTTCTATATACGAAAGCATATAGAAACAAAAGAATCCTCAAATAGCTTCTTTTACTTCTAGTTTTCTTGACGTCAGAAAATTGTTTTTCTTGCTATTTGTTATTTTTAAATTATCTCATTAGTGTAATGGACAACACACGATGCTACGGACATCGAGCTAGGGGTTCGATTCCCTTATGAGATGTTAAATAATTTTTAAAGGTTTCTACCGAATTAAACGAAAGGGTAGTATAATAAAAACGTAAAAATTGTCCCTTTAATAAATTAAAAAGGAGTTTTGATTATGAAACTTACAAAAATTACACAAGTAAAAGAGTTCTTAGCTGTAGCTGATAGTTGTGAAGGAGATGTATGGTTGGTATCGCTCCAAGGTGATAAATATAATCTTAAATCAACTCTTACACAATATGTAGCTATGGGTGCTTTACTTGGAGAAAAAGGCAATGAACTTGAATTGTTCTGTGATTTACCCGCAGATGAACAAAAGTTTTTGAAGTGGTTTAATGAAAACCCTGAAGTTCTTCATCCTTAATGAAGAACTTCATCAAAAGATTTAGGGAGTTACGCTAGTGGTTAAACTTTCGGTCTGATATGCCGAACTCCTGGGTTCGAATCCCAGACTCCCCATTTAAAACCAAAAGTAATAAAGGAGAAGATTATAATGAATATTGTTCAATCTGGTTCACGCTTACAGGTTTATGGTGAAGATGTTCAGACATTTAAAGAAATTCCAGTAGGCTCTTATGATGTTTGCTTTAATAAGATGACTGGTTTCTATTTAAGTACACGCAATGACCTGGAAGCAAATGAAGATAAGATTTATGGTAATCATCTTGAAAAAGTTCACAAAGTATTAACCTCTTTTGGTCTCTCACAACGAAATTTTGGTGTTATGCTTAGTGGGCAAAAAGGAATCGGTAAGTCATTATTTGCGCGAATCCTGGCTGAAGAGAGCATTAAAGCTGGACTTCCAGTAATTACAGTTACAATCGCAATTCCAGGAATTGCTGATTTTCTTGCTTCTATTGAGCAGGAAGTTGTAGTTATCTTTGATGAGTTTGAAAAAGTTTTTGCTGGCGGCGATGATTATGACCCGCAGACAGAATTACTTTCACTTTTTGATGGAACTGATGGTGGTAAGAAACTTTTTGTAATTACTTGTAATGAAGTTAAAAAACTAAGTGATTTTCTTGTCAATAGACCAGGACGTTTTCATTATCATTTTACTATTAAAAATCCAACTCCGGATGAAGTTAAAGAATATATGATTGATAAACTGAATCCGCAGTATTATGATGTTATTGATAAAGTTGTTAGTCTTGCTCAGGCAATCAACATTACATATGATTATTTACGAGCAATAGCTTTTGAAATTAATCAGGGCTATTCTATTGAAGAAACTTTAAATGACTTAAATATTGTAAAAACAGATACAATTCGTTTCGATGCTTATTTTACTTTCTCTAATGGACTTGTTTATACAGCTTTTTCTAAAGAGCTTGATTTGTTTAACCATGAGGAAGTTAGTTGGAGGCTTTATGGGGCTCCTAGTGGAAGAGGTAATCGTGATGGTGCTTTTTCTCCTGCGGTTACCATTTGGTTTAAACCTTCTGACATTGAAATGAAAGATGGACGTTTAATTCTTTCACCTGAAAATGTAGCTTTTCGTTTTGATACGGATTATTATGATGACGATGATGAAAGAATTAAGGCACAGCTTGATAAATTTAGAAATGCTACTATTGAAAAAGTAGTATTTCAGAAAATTGACACATCTCTTAATAGATTTGTTGTCTAATAAATAAAATAATAAGACCCGCACTGCAATTTTCATAAAGATGGATGAAAATGGTATCAGTTACATAGACTGAATAATCACTCGTTTGAAAGTTAAATTTGTAATGCAGTAAACAAGAAGTTAACTTGAGAGTTTATATTGTTTGAACTGCCGGGTCTTGATTTTCTCTTTTTCTTTTCTATTTTTATAAACGTGATAAATAAAGACTCATACAGCAATTTTAACTTAACAGTTAATATCATCGGTTCGAGTCCGATACAACGAGCGTCCTTCGTAGTTTGCTTAGATGGTAAAGCATAATTGTATTTTGAGTCTTGTACTTGGGTAGGTATGCAAGCGGTTAAAGTAGGGGGTCTGTAAAACCCTTGGCTTCGGTCTTCGTGAGTTCGAATCTCACCCTGCCCATTTAATTTACAAAACTTTTTATTAGTAAAAAATCTCAATTCTGGCTGAGCGGCGAACGCCTGCAAGTGTCCGCAAATCAAAATCAAAAATGCCTCTTACTATTTTTTTGGGTAAATTGACTAAAATTTAATTTTTTAGTATAATAACAAAAAGGAGGATAAGCCTATGAATTCAGATATAGACATAAAACGGACACTTAAAAACATAACAGATTCATACTATAAAATATTAGAGTTGAATTTAGCAGATGATTCTTACAGAGTGATTAAAGCTATTTCTGATGAAAATTCAAAATATTATAGTTTAACTCGTTGGATAATGGAATATGCTATAAATGATGATATTTACCCAGAAGATAAAATAAATTTTATTAAATTTATGAATATTCACTCATTAAAAAAGAATTTTGATAAAAATGATAAGCCACAACGAATCTATTACCGCAGAAAAATAAATTCTGAATGGACATGGGTTTGTCTTGAGATAACAAAAGATTATGAGTATTCTTCAGAAAATCCTATTGCTTTTCTCGTTGTAAGAAATGTAGATGATGATAATATAAGAAATATGCTCAAATTTAAAGACAAAGAAACTAAAAATGAATATGACATTGAAACAAAATTTCAAAATTCATTAAAGTATAAGTTAAAAATAAATTCATTGGTTAAAAATTTTCCTTGTTCTGTTGGATTAATTTCAATAGATATTAAAGATTTAATTCAAGGAGATAAAGAAAATTATAATGAATTTATTAGAGTATTAAGATTATTATTTAAGTTTGAACAAATCTATAGAACTGAAAAATCTAAATTTTTTATAATAATAGAAGATATAGACAGTGAAGAATTTCAGCTTAAATTATTACAGACATATGGTCTTTTTTATGGAAGTAAGCTAAGAAATTATATTAAGATAACTTCTAGTTGGACCGATGAAGAAGAAAAAAGAATAACTGATATTTTAAGGATAATTGAAAATAAAACATATCGTATTAACATAGAAAAAGAAAACATTTATTGATTTTTAAATAAAAAAATTATATAATATATATATAAATTAAAG
>OHRM01001194.1_pt1 | contig 10333 bp, 8 predicted proteins | sample 1578361 | NCBI WGS metagenome assembly OHRM01 (sample SAMEA3879590, study PRJEB24766) | human gut metagenome | biome: human-associated habitat; feature: feces | place: USA | collected 1985/1987 | reverse complement strand
AAATCTTTTGCTGACTTCGGTGATACGGTCTGCTCTTACTACCTGCGCATTCCCGTTGAAGACAAACCCGGCGTTTTGGCGGAAATCGCCCGTATTCTGGCCGACAACAAGATTTCTATTGAGTCTTTGATCCAGAAAGAAGCACCTTTGGAGGACGCTTCTACCGAAATCATTCTGCTGACGCACAGCACCCGTGAAGCGGATATTCAAAGAGCCATCCGTACGATGCAGCAGCTGGCCAATGTCCGCGGCGCCATCGTGCTTCTGAGAAAGGAAGAATTACAGTAATGCAATACGTGTCTACACGCGGCGGCGTGCCCGCCGCCTCTTACAGCGAAATTGTTCTTCAGGGTTTGGCGCGTGACGGCGGCTTGTTCGTGCCTAAGGTCTACCCGCAGGTTTCGAAAGAAACTCTAAAGAACTGGCGCGGCCTCTCTTACGCTCAGCTCGCGACTGCCGTGACAAGTCTTTTTGCCAAAGACATGCAGCGTTCGGATATTGCTCGTCTGTGTGAAACCACCTACACGCCCGAAGTTTATTGTCACGGACGTGAAGGCACCGATTTCAAGAAAATCGCACCGGTTGTCTGGCTGGAAAAGGATTTCGGCATTCTTGAGCTCTCCAACGGTCCGACACTCGCCTTTAAAGACATGGCGATGCAGTATTTGGGTTCGCTCTTTGAATTTGTGCTTGCCCGCAAAGAAACCCGTCTGAACATTCTCGGCGCCACGAGCGGAGATACCGGCAGCGCAGCCGAATACGCTATGAAAGGCCGTGAAGGCATTCAGGTCTTCATGCTTTCGCCAGCCGGCCGCATGAGCAAATTCCAGAAAGCTCAGATGTATTCCCTGCAGGATAAGAACATTTTCAACATTGCCGTCCAAGGCAGTTTTGATGACGCGCAGGATATCGTTAAAGCGGTTTCCGGCGATCTGACTTTCAAGACCGAGCATCACATCGGTGCTGTCAATTCCATTAACTGGGCGAGAATCGCCGCTCAGGTCATCTACTATTTCAGCGCTTGGCTTCAGGCAACCGAATCCGAAGACGAAGAAGTTACGTTCTCCGTGCCCTCGGGCAACTTCGGAGATGTACTTGCCGGATGGATTGCCAAGCAGATGGGACTGCCCGTAGCTCGCTTGATCGTGGCCACCAACGAGAACGACGTTCTCTACGAATTCTTCCGCAGCGGCCGCTATCGCATTCGCGATTCCGCGCATACCTTTGTGACGAGTTCTCCGTCGATGGATATTTCCAAAGCCTCGAACTTCGAACGCTACATCTACGACATCACCGGCAGAAACCCCGAGCGCGTCGTAGAGCTCTGGACCGAGCTGGCTGAAAAGAAGGAATTCCTTCTCAATGCCGAAGAATGGGCTGCCGTGAAGGCAAGCGGCTTTACCGCTTCGAGAAGCACGCATGCCGATCGTTTGGCCTGCATCAAACGCGTTTGGGACCAGTACGGTTTCCTCGTCGACCCGCATACGGCAGACGGCATCAATGCGGCAATGAAAGAACGAATCCCCGGTGTAAAAACCATTTGTTTGGAAACCGCATTACCTGCTAAATTTGCAGCTACGATTAAAGAAGCCGTCGGCTTCGAGCCTCCGGTTCCGGCCGGCTATGAAGATCTGCTCGAAAAACCGCAGAAAGTGCTGGAAATGCCTGCGGATGCGGAGTTGGTTAAAAACTTCCTCGTCGAGCATGACGTCGGAAAATAAGTTTTAACTTGAAGAGGCTTGCTTAACCGCAGGCCTTTTTGTTTTTATGAAGATAGTTAATTTTGTTGGATACTCCGGCAGCGGCAAAACGACCTTGATTGAAAAAATCATTGCGCTGCTCGCCGCTCAGGACTTCAAAGTCTCGGCTGTTAAAAATGCCCATCACAACGTGGACATCGATAAACCGGGGAAAGATTCCTACCGTTTTCGGGAAGCAGGAGCAACGCAGGTCATTGTCCATACGGATGAGCGCTGGGCCATGCTCACTGAAACGCCGAAAGACAAGCCGACGCTTTCAGATTTGATTCGCCATTTAGACCCTGCGGATATTGTGGTCGTCGAAGGCTTTAAAACCGAGGAGCAGGAAGCGCTTCGTCTGGAGGTTTGGCGCAAGCTTGAACGGCATGAAACACCGATTTGCGCGCACGACAAACGCATCGCTGCGGTCGTGACCGATACGACACATCCGGCATTTGGAAATCTGCCGATTTTTGATATAAATGATGCCGAAACCATTACTCGCTTCATAGTCCGAGAGCTAGGCCTCGGAGACGGAGAAACACGGAAATGCTGACAGTTGAACAAGCAAAAGCAAAGATTTTGGAAGGTGCGGAGGCAGTTGCCGAAGTAGAAGATATGGTGACTCTGTATTCGGCGGGCAAGATCCTCGCCGAGGACATTGTCTCCGAAATTAAAGTTCCGCCGCTTGATAATTCCCAGATGGACGGCTACGCCGTTCGCTGCGCCGATTTTGCAGACAATCGCCGCAATTTTCCGGTTTCTCAGCGAATTTTTGCCGGTCACGTCGGTACCGAACTTGAACCCGGGACGGTTACGCGCATCTTTACCGGTGCACCGATTCCTCCGGGAGCCGATGCAGTCATTCCTCAGGAAGAAGCTTCCGAGATGGAAGACGGCAGCGTTGAATTTCATTGCGATCCGAAAACCGGGGCTTGGATTCGAAGAGCCGGCTGCGATATCGATATCGGTCAGACCGTATTGAAGAAGGGCGATCGCCTGACGCCTCCTGCGCTCGGCGTTGCCGCCAGCATCGGTGTCTCGACCGTGAAGGTCTATCGTCCGATTCGTGTTTCGCTTTTCTTCACAGGGGACGAACTCGCGATGCCCGGAGAAAAATTGGTGGAAGGCGGGATCTACAACTCCAATCGATTCGTCCTGCGTGGTCTGCTCCATCAGTTAGGCTGTGACGTCGTCGATTACGGGAATATTCCTGACACGTTTGAAGCAACCTTAGAAGCTTTCCGCAAAGCCTCACGCAAGTCTGATTTCATTCTGACAAGCGGCGGCAGCGTGGGCGAGGCCGACTTCATTCGTCGCGCTGTTGAAGAACTCGGCAAGATGCAGATGTGGCGCATCGCCATGAAACCCGGCAAACCGGTTGCTAAAGGCGAAGTCCGCGGCGTTCCATTTATCGGCCTTCCCGGCAATCCTGTTTCCGGTTTTGTGACTTTCCTGTTGTTTGCTCAGCCGCTGATTCTTAAACTTTCCGGCCGCAGCCAGATTGATGTGAAAGGCTACATTTTGCCTTTGGCTTTTGATTACAAGGGAGGATCCCGCCGCGAATTTATTCGCGTCCGCCGCAACGGCGCCGGAGAGCTGGAAAACTACCGAACTCAAAATTCTGCCGTGCTGAGTTCCTGCACCTGGGCAGACGGGTTAGCGGACATCCCGGCCAAAGCAGACTTGAAGAAAGGCGACCTGGTGACTTACATCCCGTTTACGGAATTCAACTTATAGGGGGCCTCAATGAAGATTGCAGTTCAAACAGAAGACTTTGATGTTCAGGCTGAAGTAGCGGCACTGCATGCGTCTCCCAAAGTCGGTGCCGTCGTGATGTTTTTGGGTACTGTCCGGGACCTCAACGAAGGCGAAGAAGTCGCTTCCATGACGCTGGAGCATTATTCCGGCATGACCGAAAAGGCGCTTACGGCTATTGTTGAAGAGGCAAAGAAGCGCTGGGACATTATGGATGCGACGGTGATTCACCGCGTCGGGGAATTGTTCGCGACCGATCAGATTGTTTTTGTCGGCGTATCGGGTGCCCATCGCGGGGAAGCATTTAAAGCCTGCGAATTCATTATTGACTATTTGAAAACCGAAGCACCGTTCTGGAAGAAAGAAAAGGTGGGCGAGGGCACGCGCTGGGTGCAGGCCAAAGAAACCGACGAAGCGGCAAAATCCAAGTGGACGAAATAAGCTCAAAATAAGAGAAAAAATCACGTCCGTCTCCGCGGACTCTTCAGAATAGACGCATAGGGGAACAGGAGTTGATTCCGAATGTTTCCTTAACAAAAGGAGATTCAAACTCTTATGCGTCAAGATCAATTTACAACTCGGTTCCAAGAGTTGCTCGGAGAAGCACAATCGATGGCTGTTGAGCGTTCTCAGCAGTACATCGATCCGCTTCACTTGCTGCTTGCGGTATTAAAGGACACCGAGGGCACCGGAAGGACGCTCTTAGAGCGCTCCGGCGTGAGAGTCAGAGAACTCGAACGTAAGGTGAAGGAAGCGATCGGCAAACTGCCGGAAGTTTCCGGAGCTGCCGACAATGTCCAAATCAGCCGTGAGTTGATGGCAATCCTTAATTCGATGGAAAGGGAGGCCGAAAGACTCGGCGATAAATTCATTTCCACCGATCTCTTCCTTTTAGCCTTATGCGACAGCAAGTGTGACGCTGCACGTCTTGCGCAAGAGGAAGGCCTCAATAAACCGAGCCTAGAAAATGCAATTTTATCCGTGCGCGGAGGTGAAAAAGTGGACAATCCCGAAGCTGAGAACAATCGTGAAGCGCTGAAGAAGTACACGGTTGACCTGACCGAAAAGGCCAAAGAAGGAAAGCTCGACCCTGTGATCGGGCGAGATGACGAGATTCGTCGTGCGATGCAGATTCTGCAGCGCAGAAGTAAGAACAATCCGGTTCTTATCGGCGAACCGGGTGTTGGTAAGACTGCTGTGGTCGAAGGTTTGGCACAGCGTATTGTGAACGGCGAAGTGCCTGACACACTGCGCAACAAACGCGTCTTAAGTCTTGATATGGCCGGACTCGTTGCCGGTGCTAAATACCGCGGCGAATTCGAAGAACGTCTGAAAGCACTGCTCAAAGAAGTAGTTGCCGAAGAAGGCCGCATCATTCTGTTTATCGACGAAATCCACACAGTGGTCGGCGCCGGTAAGACAGAAGGCGCCATGGACGCCGGCAACATGCTCAAGCCCGCTCTTTCCCGCGGCGAACTGCATGTGATCGGTGCCACGACCTTGGACGAGTACAGAAAGTACATCGAAAAGGATCCCGCCCTGGAACGCCGTTTCCAGAAAGTGATCGTCAACGAACCAAGCGTCGAAGACACGATTGCTATTCTGCGCGGTCTGCAGGAAAAGTATGAAGTCCATCACGGCGTCGAAATTACCGACCCGGCGATTGTGGCAGCTGCTGAACTTTCCGCTCGCTACATTACCGATCGTTTCCTTCCGGATAAGGCCATTGACTTGATTGATGAGGCGGCCGCGCGCATCAAGATGGAAATTGACTCCAAGCCTGAAGAACTCGATAAGCTGGATCGCCGTCTGATTCAATTAAAGATTGAACGTGAAGCCGTTAAGAAAGAAAAAGACGAAGCCAGTAAGAAGCGCCTGAGCGGTTTGGAAGATGAAATCGCTAAGTTAAGCCGCGAATATTCCGACCTGGAAGAAATCTGGAAGAAAGAAAAGAACGCTGCATTGGGTTCTAAAGAAGTCCGTGACGAAATCGACAAGCTCAAGACCAAGATGGAAGAGCTTCGCCGTTCCGGCAAGTATGAAGAACTTGCTGCGATTCAGTACGGCAAACTTCCCGAGCTTGAAAAACAGCTTGTGAAGGAAGAAAAAGAAGAAACCAAACTCTACGACGAAAAACCGAAGCTCCTGCGTACACAAGTAGGCGCAGAAGAAATCGCCGAAGTGGTTTCCCGCGCAACCGGTATTCCGGTCTCCAAGATGATGGAAGGCGAACGCCAGAAACTTCTGGATATGGCTAAGTACATCGGCAAGCGCGTTGTCGGACAGAAAGAAGCGGTTGATAAAGTCGTTGACGCCATTCTTCGTTCTCGTGCCGGCTTGTCCGACCCGAACCGTCCTTATGGTTCCTTCCTCTTCCTCGGACCGACAGGCGTCGGTAAGACAGAGCTCACTAAGGCTTTGGCCGAATTCCTGTTCGACACCGAAGACGCTATGATCCGTATCGATATGAGCGAATTCATGGAGAAACACTCCGTGGCTCGTTTGATCGGTGCGCCTCCGGGATATGTCGGATATGAAGAAGGCGGCTACTTAACAGAAGCCGTACGCCGTAAACCTTACAGCGTGATTCTTCTCGACGAAGTTGAAAAAGCCCATCCCGATGTCTTCAACATCCTGCTTCAGGCCTTGGACGACGGTCGTATGACCGACGGTCAGGGACGCACGGTTGACTTCAAGAATACCGTCATCATTATGACTTCCAACCTCGGTTCCCACGAAATCATGAACCGTCAGGGTGAAGATCCTGAAGTCGTGAAGGAAGCTGTAATGGATGAAGTCAAGAAGCACTTCAGACCCGAATTCATTAACCGTATTGATGAAATCGTCGTCTTCAATGCCCTTGATCAGAAGGCCATTCGCGAAATCGCCCGCATCCAGATCCGTAAGCTCGCCAAACGTATGGAACAGCAGAACATCGGTCTGGATGTTACGGAAGCTGCTCTGGACGAAATCGGCAAGGTCGGCTTTGATCCATTGTTCGGTGCACGTCCGTTGCGCCGTGCGGTCCAAGACTATCTGGAAAACCAGATTGCTGTGGATATCCTTAAGGGCAAATATGCTCCGGGAGACACGGTGTTTGTGGATTATGTCGACGGCAAATTCATTTTTGAAAACCGTAAAGACAACCGATAAGATCATCTGATCAAATCAGATAAGAGGCTGGGAGACCAACAATCTCTCGGCCTTAACTTTTTTTTGAAGGCTCGAGGAATAAAATAAGAAAAAACACTCTTAAGCCACGCCATGTACGCACAAGGAACTCGCGGTCACGACATCCTCGCGATTTTTCTCGTTTCGATCGCCCACGCCAGCTCTCATTTCTATCACTTAGTGATCCCGTCGTTGTTCCCTTGGATTCTTCCGCACTTCGGAATGAATTTCCTTCAGGGCGGCACCTTGATGACAACGTTCTTTGTTACGAGCGCAGTCGGCCAGTCGATGAGCGGCTTTCTGGTTGATAAAGTGGGCGGCCGGATCTCAATGTATACAGGCCTGGTTTTGCTGATTGCCAGTGCCGTGGCTTTAGGCATGGCAGAAAATGTGCCGATGCTTTATCTCTCGGCGATGCTGGCCGGCGCCGGCAACTCGGTGTTCCATCCGAGCGATTATTCGCTGATGAACTACAACATTCGGGATCGCTTCTTGGGTCACGCTTTTGCTTGGCATAACATCACCGGCAATATCGGCTGGGCAATTTGTCCTTTCTTCATGGTAACGACAGCGGGCTTGTTCGGCTGGAGAGGTGCAGCGTTTGCAGCTTCTTCGGTAGCGCTGATTGTTCTTGTCATCGAGCTTGTATTTAGAGGCGTTTTCTCTCGAGATTCCGTTCGTGACAGCACGCCGCCCACGCCTAAAGAAAAAGAAGAGGGAACTTTCGGCTTTCTGCGCGTGCCGGATGTCTGGTACTGCTTTATGTTTTTCTTCTTTACGTCCGGTGCCTTCGGCGTTCTTCAAAGCTTTTCGCAGACGATCTTCAAGAATGCCTATCACTTGAATCTGACCGGAGCTTCGGCGGCTCTGACAGCTTATCTCTTGGGCGCCGGCGCGGGCGCTTTGATCGGCGGGTTTTTAACGAATCAGCATAAGATCTCGAGCAATCGCGTTGTTGCGCTGTGTCTTACGTTTGCTGCCGTGATGGCAGCTATTTTGGCGTCTCAGATTCTAAGCGGGTATTGGGCAGTCGTTCTAATGTGTCTGATGGGTCTGGGAACAGGTGTAGCAGCACCGAGCCGAGACATTATGATTCGAGGTGCGACAGTTGCTAAGTTAGGCAAGAAATCTTTCGGACGTGTCTACGGTTTTACGTATTGCGGAATGGATGTGGGGCAGTCGCTGACTCCGATTCTTTTTGGACCGTTGCTGGACGTCGGTATGTTTACAGCTGTTCTTTTCGGTGTCGCCATCCTGCAGACCTTTGCCATTTTTACAGCACTTCGCGTTTCGACTCAGTCAAGTCCGTCTGCGAATTAAAGAAGCCGCGGCGTAAGCTCGTCCATATCGCCGAGATTGAGCATGTTTTCTGTATCTTCTTCCAGGCGATTTCCGATGGCAATGCCCAGTAGACGGACGGTCTGATGATTGAAATCGATTTTTTCCAGTAAAGATTCAGCCGTTTTGAGGATCTGGGCTTTCTCATTAAAGACAGAGTTAGACGTCTGAGTTCGAGTGATCGTCTTAAAGTTATGGAAACGCACTTTTAACGTCAGAGAACGACCGAGAAAGTCGTTTTTGCGAAGGCGCGTCATCAGATAGTCGGTTAGTTCCGAGAGCGTATCTTCTAACTTATTAAGATTTCCTTCGTCTTTGGAGAGTGTGATCTCAGCACTTACCTGTTTGCGAATACGTTCCGTTCTAACGGGTCGATCATCTATGCCGCGAGCAAAGTTGTAATAGGACAGTCCCGAACTGCCGAATTGCTCGACTAAAAACGAAAGATCTTTTTCGCGTAGATCTTTACCGGTGAAGATGCCGAGACTCTCCATTTTTTGAGAGGTCACCGGACCGACGCCCCAAATAGCCTTCACAGGAAGACGATCAATGAATTTAAGTGCGGCATCCGGATGGATCACGCATAAGCCGTCGGGCTTACGCCAATCGCTCGCAATTTTGGCTAGAAACTTGTTGTAAGAAACGCCGGCAGAAATAATGAGACCAACCTCTCGACGAATGTCTGCTTTGATGAGCTTTGCGATTTCCATCGCGTAACCATAATCGCGCCAAACGTCCGTGACGTCCAAGAATGCCTCATCGATAGAGACTTGTTCAATGAGATTTGCGTAGCGAGAAAAGATTTCGAAAACTTCGGCTGATGCTTTTTTGTACTCGTCCATCCGCCCAGGAACGAAAATTAAATTTGGGCAGAGCCTCGCGGCAACCGAGGAGGGCATTGAGGAACGTACACCGAACTTTCTTGCTTCGTAGGAAGCAGACGCAACGACACCTCGAGCGGAATTTAATCCGACGGCAATTGCCTTCCCTTGCAGCGAAGGATTATCACGCTGTTCAACAGAAGCGAAAAAAGCGTCGAGGTCGAGGTGAAGTATTCGGCGATAGTTATCGAAATTCATAGACGAATTTTCGCATTATTCATGGCTTTTATCTTGCTGAAAAAAGTAAGGAATTTTCTGAAAAATAGGATTTCTTAAAAAGAGTAGGAACTCGTTCTATCCCATCACAAAACTGGCAAACTCAAGAGCCAGAGGAGACGAGGATGAATAAAACATTAAAAGGCATGGCGATGGCCGCACTAGCGGCTGTTTTTTGGGGATCAATGGGTGTTGCAGGACAGTATTTACTTCAAAATTGTCACTTTACACCGATGGATTTGATCTCTATACGCATGCTCCTTGCAGGCTCGATCTTCGTTGGCATTGAGTTCTTTCTTTTAAAGAAGGGGGCTCTGAAAGTATTTGAAACCAAGCAGAACATTATCGATCTGATAATTTACACGCTAACAATCATCGGAACGCAATTAACGTTCTTTGTTTGTATTCAATACGCAAACGCACCTTTTGCCGCTGTTTTAACTGCAACTGTTCCATTGTGGATCATGATTTTCATGGTGGTATTTCAGCATAAACGGCTCGCTGTGAAAGAAGTTTTTTGCGGACTTGTAGCTGTAGCCGGAGTGGTTCTAGTCGTAACCGGCGGATCATTTAAAAACTTCAACGTCTCAGGTATCGGCTTTTGGGCCGGTATCGGATCTGGAATCACAGGTGCTTTTTATGTTCTGTTGCCTCAAAAATTTATTGCGCGTGTCGGTTCCGGGTTAGCAACGAGCTGGGCACTTTTGCTTACCGGCGTTACTGTGACGTTGTTCAGTCACTTTTGGAACGAACCTTTGGACTGGACCGTTTACTCGATTTTGGCTTATGCGTTTATTGTGCTTTTCGGAACGATTGCGGCGTTTTGGCTTTTCCAAGCGGCTGCCGAAATTATCCCTGCTGACATCGCAGGCATGATGGAGACCTTCGACCCTGTAGCTGCGACATTACTGAGCATGATCTTCTTAGGGGTTAGTGTGAACTCATGGGAGTGCATAGGCGGTGCCTTGATTCTTGGTGCTGTGGCTTTTCTTGCCGTTCCCTCGAAACATCCCTTCCTTATTCACTATTCAAGAAAAGCACATTCGAACAACCCGAAATAAGTCTTCTAGGATTGTTTTTGAGACCGTCAGCTACCTCTTGAGTTTTCGTCCTAATAAATCAGCAAAGCGGCGGTCTCGATCGTACTTGACTTCCTCCTCTCCATAAATGAAGAGAACTCCTGCCGCTTCTCCGACAGCCGTAGCTTAATGTCGAAGTTGCCTCGGCGGG
>OHRM01001190.1_pt1 | contig 10343 bp, 9 predicted proteins | sample 1578361 | NCBI WGS metagenome assembly OHRM01 (sample SAMEA3879590, study PRJEB24766) | human gut metagenome | biome: human-associated habitat; feature: feces | place: USA | collected 1985/1987 | reverse complement strand
CCTTTCGCTCACGCTCGCCGACGGGCGCGTGCTCGGCCGCAAAGCCTCGGTGCGCAAGGCGTCGGCAAAAAGCGTCGACGAAATCATCGAAGCGCCCTTTTACAAGCGCAGCGCCGTCGAGAACCGATACAACTCGCTGACGCTTACGTTCAAAGGGGATTACGGCATCGACTTCCGGGCCTATGACGACGGCGCGGCCTACCGGTTCCGCACCTCGATGAAGGACGAAATCACCGTTACGGACGAGCTGGTAGACATCCGTTTCCCGGAGGACTTCACGACGCTGGTTCCCTACGCCCGCGACGGCAAGAAGGAACCGGGGCTGGCCCGCTACTACTTCAACAGTTTCGAGAGCACCTACTCAACCCAGCCCGTCTCGAAGGTCGCCGACAACCGTCTGGCTTTCCTGCCGATCCTGGCAGACGCCGGAACGGCGAAAATCGTCATCACCGAGGCCGATCTGGAGGACTATCCGGGCATGTACCTCTACAACCCCACGAGCGGCAAGGCCCTCCGGGGCAACTTCGCGCCCTATCCGGCCAAGGAGGTGCAGGGAGGCCACAACGAACTGCAACTGCTGGTGACCGAGCGCGAAGACTTCATCGCCCGCACCTCGGGGACCCGCACCTTCCCGTGGCGCGTCTTCGCCATCGCCGGACGCGACATCCAGCTGGCCGACAACGACATGGTCTACCGTCTCGCCGCACCCTCGCGCGTGGAGGACGTCTCGTGGATCAAACCCGGCAAGGTGGCCTGGGACTGGTGGAACACCTGGAACCTCTACGGCGTGGACTTCAAGTCGGGAATCAACAACGAAACCTATAAATACTACATCGACTTCGCCGCCGACCACGGCATCGAATACGTCATCCTCGACGAAGGCTGGGCCGTGAACAAAAAGGCCGACCTTTTCCAGGTCGTCCCCGAAATCGACCTGCCCGAACTGGTCGCCTACGGCAAGGAGCGCGGCGTGGGCATCGTCCTCTGGGCCGGTTTCTATGCCACGGAACGCGACCTCGAACGCGTCTGCAAGCATTACTCGGAGATGGGGATTAAGGGCTTCAAGGTCGATTTCCTCGACCGCGACGACCAAAAGATCGCCGATTTCACCTACCGCCTCGCGGAAACGGCCGCCTGTTCCTCGACATGCACGGCTACCACAAGCCCGCGGGAATCCAGCGCACCTATCCCAACGTGCTCAACTTCGAGGGCGTCTTCGGGCTGGAGCAGATGAAGTGGACCAGCGAGAAGACCGACATGGTGACCTACGACGTGACGATCCCCTTCATCCGCATGCTCGCCGGACCGATGGACTACACGCAGGGCGCCATGCGCAACGCCACGCGCCGGAACTTCCGCGCCGTAGGCTCCGAGGCCATGAGCCAGGGCACGCGCTGCCGCCAGCTGGCCGAATACGTGATCTTCGAATCGCCGTTCAACATGCTGTGCGACTCGCCGTCGAACTACATGCGCGAGCCGGAATGCACGGAGTTCATCGCGGCAATTCCGACCGTCTGGGACGAGACGCGTATCCTCGGCGGACGCCTGGGCGAATATATCGTCACGGCGCGCCGCAAAGGATCGACGTGGTACGTCGGCGGCATTACGAACGACCGGCCCTATACGACCGAAATCGCGCTCGACTTCCTGCCTGCGGGCCGTACCTTTACGATGACTTCGTTCGAGGACGGGGTGAATGCCGACCTGCAGGCCACGGACTACAGAAAACGGGTGCGCGAGGTGGACGCTTCGACCGTCGTGAAGGTGGAGATGGTGCGCAACGGCGGCTGGGCGGCCGTGATCGAGTAGCGGGGCGGGATTTTTCAACTCTTTCCTGCACTTGGTCTTATGGCGGTTGCGGGGCTTTGGCTCCGTGTCCGGAGACGTGGATTATGAAAAAGGAGATGCTTTTCGGCACACCCTTTTTTCGGACACAACTTTTGTGATTAGGAAAAATAGTTGATTGATAACGAGTTAGTAAATGACACAAGTACGGATTTATCCGTATAAACATTATTTCGCTAAGGAAACTACTCTTTTCATGTAGGTTTCTATGTAGGTTAATTAATACCAATTGATTCCTACTAATGCGAATTAATAATAAGTCATTAACTAACTCGTTATCAGTCTATGTACACGATTAACATCAGGGGTAAGCAGAACCCGAAAGACACCAAGATGGTCAAGCTGGAGATAATTTTCTTCAAGACCGGTTACGCCCGTGTGCCGAAGGTTATAAACATCACAGGGCTATTAAAAGACTGGGATGTCAAGTCTCAGAGTTTCCGTGTAGGGAGTGCGGAGGCCACTACCAAGAACAAACTGCTTTTCGATTTGCGAACCAAATATCTGCATGTCGCCGATACCTGGGAGATGGAAGGCAGGAACTGGTCGCCCGTCCAGCTATCACATTGCTTCGATGAAATCAAGGCGGCCAAACCCGAGGTCAAAGTAAAGAGTGTCCAGCAGATGATCGATTATCTTGAAGAGACATTCAAAAACAAGAAACGCATCAAGAACGGTCAGATTGTCGACAGCACGACCAATGCTAAACGGTATGTCTATCTCAAGCGTGAACTGCAGGCGTTTACAAAGGAAAAATATGAAAAAGCCTTTTCCTCTTATTTCTTTACGGATATTACAGAAGAGTTTCTTCTTGACTTTGCGTTTTGGCTTAAAGAAAGAGGTATCAGAAATGGCAACAAGGCCGGACTTACACACAAACTAAGGTTGCTCCGTGCCGTATGCAGGCAGGCAGAAAAGAAAGAGATGTACGGGGTGAATATGGATAACTTCCTCTGTCTCGGTGATGATATTAATTGGCCGGAAACCACTTCAAGAGCAGTTCCGGAAACAGTCATAGCTAAAATCGCAAATGTTGACCGTACCTTGTTTACGAAAAAAGAGCAGTTGCATCTTGATTTGTTCCTGTTCAGCTACTATACCGGAGGTATGGCGAATGTCGATGTATGTAACCTGACATGGGATTTGGTCCAGGAAGACCGCATCGTCTATGAACGTATCAAGTTTCCCAAAACAGCCAAACCGGAATTACTCAGTAAAGCAAAAGCCATCATGAATAAATACCGTGGGCAAAGTTATGGAAATTATGTATTTCCTGTTTTTACTCATAAACACACGACCACTTCCAAGAAGACTACACGTGTCAAGCAAATTTCCACACGCCTTTCACAAACCTTGACGAAAGCATGCAAGATGCTGCGCATTAAAGAAAACATCACATGGTATTCCGCCCGTGGCTCTTTCATATCGAAGATGGTAGATGCCGGTAATAATCCGTATGTGGTTGCAGAGATGGCTGGTAACAGCCCATTGACCATCTATAAGCATTACTACAAGAATACAAAGCGGGAAGAAATCAAGCGGCAGATGGAAGAAATGTTCTGACCAGACATATCCATAAAGTTGTAAACACCTTGACAATTTCTCTGATGGATAAATCATACGGTGTAATGGCTGTTAAAAGTCATTGATTACCAATGTGATATTTGCAATATTGACAAAATCGCTCTTATTCTCGATTATTTTCATTACCTTTGTGGTCAATAACTTAAATAGAATTTATATGAAAGAATTGGTTTCAAAAATACAGGAAGTATATGCTACATTCTCCACGGATGCGGCACTTCAGATTGAAAAAGGCAACAAGGCCGCAGGTACCCGTGCCCGCAAGACTTCGTTGGAATTGGAAAAACTGATGAAAGAGTTTCGTAAGGTTTCCTTGGAAGAATCCAAGAAATAGCCTTTACACGTCCGGTCGTTATCACATAATGCCGGTTCTTCTGCAGATGCGGCATAAAAACCATATTGGCAGAACAACATAATAAAATACGGAAAGCGTTAGCTTTTGTCATGCACCGAAATCTGGTAAATTTCACTTATCCGCAGGACAAACAGTTTTCGCCTATGCTTTTGCGTGGGCTTAACTTGTTTGCGGATAGGTTTACCAGAACCTCGGTGCTACGGGTTATGTCCCACGCTTTTTGGTCTTGGTACATTGAATGCTTGACGGGACTCAAGCCAAATACGGAGATATTATGAACGACATGAATCTGATGGATGAACTTTTGAAAATTCCTGCTGATGCAACTGCCGCCACCGTACAAGGCATAGAAATGCTGCTTATCGATGAAAACAAGGCGGGGGCTTTATTGGAGTCGGATCCTAATGACAACACCATCCACGAATGCCTTTTAAGCAACGGCCGTTTCCTGTTCCAATCGGACAATGCCAACCTCGTTGCCCTGTATAAAGTAACAGGAGCATCTGAATAACGCTCCTGTTGCATATAATCACCTTATTTGTCTGATTTCATCCTTCCTGCAAAGGCTTTTGACGGTTTGAATGCCGGGATATTGTGGGCAGGCACTATTATCGTGGTATTCCTGCTTATGTTGCGTGCTGTCTTTTCCGCACGGTGTTTGATGATAAAAGAACCGAAGCCGCGAAGATAAACCTCCTCGCCGTTTATCATGGAAGACTTTACGCTATCCATGAATCCTTCGACAACTTGTAACACGACCTGCTTCTCCAGACCGGTCTGCGTTGCTATTTCCCTGACGATATCCGCTTTTGTCATATTAACTCTTGATTAAATACTGTCAATCCGGTCACAAAGATACATCATTTCCTGAAATATCCTCCTTTTACAAACACATATAATAAACATTAGCCGGCGTCCGTCTCTACTCTTTCGATACAAATAGTATCGAAGTATGAAGCTGACACTCAACCGCAAATTCAAAGGTCAGACCTATACCATAGGCGACCTGTCCATCGACGGCAAATTTTTCTGTAATACCATCGAAGATGCCGTGAGGGAACTTCCGGCAACCTGTCCGGATACTCCTCGCGGCCGTTCCTGCACATGCAGGGAGAAGGTCTATTCCAAGACCGCCATTCCTGCCGGGACTTATAAAGTCACTCTTCAGTACAGTCCCAGGTACAAGAAGAAAATGCCATATCTGCATGATGTGCCGCATTTCCTCGGCATCCTGATCCATTCCGGCAATACCGAAGTCGATTCCGCCGGCTGTATCATCGTGGGAAAGAATACGGTCAAGGGAAAAGTTTTGGAATCCCGTACTACATTCCAAAAACTGTATGCCATGCTCGAGTCCGAAAGGGACATAACCATTCAGATTGTATAAATCTAATGGCGGTCAACAGGCTCAAACCACCCAGAAACCTGCGCATCGAGTTCAAACCGTCCCCACGGCAGTATGAACTCTGGAAACTGTTGCAACCGAACTATTGTCCCCATTGTGGCGGGGAGATCGAGCAAATCCTTATCGGCTATGACCAGCAAGGCAACCCTCAGTACAGGCCCCAATGCAGGCATTGCAAGTCGCAGAACCTGCCGCAGCTGATACTGGGAGGCGGAGCGGCCGGCGGCGGAAAATCGTATATCGGCAGCGTTTGGCTGGTGTCTTCATGTATCCGGTTCGAGAATATCCGTGCGGTGGTGGCCCGTAAGACACTCAAGTCGTTAAAGGAATCGACATGGAACACCATCAAGTCGATTCTGAAGGATTGGGGACTGAAAGAGGATACAAACTACAAGATAAACAACCTCGAAGGCACGCTCACATTCTGGAATGACTCGGTCATCATCATGAAGGAGATGGCGGATATCCCCAGCGACCCCAACTTCGAGCGTTTCGGCTCTTCGGAATACACCATCGCCATGGTGGACGAGGTGTCGGAAATCTCGGAACGGGCCGTCGAAGTGCTGTTCTCCCGTCTCCGCTGGAGAACCCATGAGACATTCAAGACTCCGAGAATGCTACTCACCACCAATCCGACGATTAACTGGGTGCGTTCCCGCTTCGTGCAGGACGAAAACGGAGACAAGGTCATCTGCCGCGAGGGTGAAGCGTATATACCTTTTTCCGTGTTTGACAACCCGAATATCGCTTTCCGTCAGGTGTACGAGGCGGCCCTGAACAAGATCCGGGATCAGGCGACAAAGGAACGCCTGCTCTATGGCAACTGGGATTTCGTGGAAGCCAACGATATGGCGATTTATAACAGTTTCGACGGCTCCCGGCATCTCGTTACCGGACTGAAAGAAAAAGCATACGATCCGACCAAGCCGCTCATCACGGTGTGGGACTTCAATGTTGCCCCCCAAATGTCGGTGCTCTCCGCACAAATAGACTATGAAAACAGGAAGGTCTATATACTGGAAGAGATACTCGGCAAGCCGGAGGAAAAGGAGAACAACACACCTGCGTTGGCACGGAAAGTACGCTTAAAACTTTACCGGGACAAGCATATTGGCGGAGTGGATGTGACCGGTGACCCTTCCGGGTTACAACGCTCCACCACCAACGAGGACGGCATCAACAACTATACCATCATCACGGACACTTTCGGCAGAGGAATCCTGCGACCGAAGGTAAAGCTGTTACGCAAGCAGCCTCCGCAGGCTACACGGTGCGAGTTCGTCAACGAGGTATTCGGGGGCTATGAAGGCTGGGAGATACAAATCGATATCAAATGTCGCAAACTTACCCAGGATCTGATTTACCAGCTTCGTAACGAGGACGGTACCAAGAGCAAACAGAAGACCACCGACCCGAAAACCGGTGTCAAATATGAACGGTACGGGCACTTGTCCGACTGCCTTGACTACCTGCTCTGTTACTACCTGCGCGACAGCTGGTACAAGTTCAAGAGCGGAGGCGACGGGAACGGGTATGTGGTCTCCACATCGGTAATTCAGGAAGGATTTTCATACTAATAACGGAACAAGGATATGTACAGACGGTTTCTCAATAATGACGACTATCTTGGGATAATTACTCCGGAAGCACTAGCACAACTCACGCGGGGCAATGATGCACGATTCATCCAGGCGGAAGAATCGACGGAGATGAGCATTGTGGAATATTTGTCGGAGAACTACGAGATTGAAAAGGAACTTGCAAAAGGAAAATATATCGCCGAATACGACCGTCGAATTACCTATCCCGTGGGTGTGCATGTCTATTTCGAGGGACAAATCCATGAGGTGATACGCTCCGTCAGCGGCTATCGCAAGCCGGCAACGGTTGTCTATTGGGAAGAGAGTTCTGATATCCGTGTCGATGCGGGACAAGTTGTAAATTATTCCCAGTTCAACACCTATTATCCGGGTGATAAAGTAAACTACAACGGTGTTGTCTATATTTGCCTTGCCGAAAACGGGTACAAGTTCGATGATATCCGTATCCCGATGGTCGGCGGTTGGATCGAGACGGAAGTCACGTTATGGCAGCCTGTCGAGTATCCTCTGTGGGCAGTCGTCGAGTATGAAGGAGCATTCTATACTTTGATGACGCTTGAAGGTTTCGATTACAATCTTGACCCGATGGTTTCCGACTGCTGGGGAGCCATAGCCGATTACGATTCATCATACAATGCCTACGAATTGTCGGAACACGAATATGTAGTTTATGACGGACGGGTATTTTACCCGGAAACGGATGTGAACGCGGACACACCGCAAGTCGGGCAGAACCTCTCGTTGCATGACCCCCGCAACTACAATCTCAAGAAGCACATGGTCCGGCTGGCCATCTACGAACTCACGAAACTCATTGCTCCGAATAATGTCAGTGTTGTCCGTATGCGCGATTACGAGGATAGCATGAAATGGCTTAATGATGCCGCCAAATTGCGACTTAATCCACAAATCCCCCGTAAAGTCGATGACACGAAAAAGCCGGTTACCGATTGGCAACTGGCTACTTTCCAAACAGATTATGACCCGTATCGAAACCCGTGGCTGACCTAAATAACAGTAAATACCGCTACCGGATTTGTTGTCGTAGTCTTTACCATGAACAAGAAACGAAATTACTGCTTGTTTGTTAGTTCCGTTTCCACAAGAGCCCCCCTGATCGGGTGGCAAGTTCCTTGTAATATGCCGCCAAAAGAAGATATAAATTTGGCCTTTTAGAATAATCCAATCTGCTATATTCCTTACTGCCTTTGCGGTATTTAATGATCTCAAGACATTGAATAATTACTTACTTGTTTTTGTGCCCGTTGGATTTAGGTTTGAATAAGGCATGAAGTCTTATCACGCACACCAACAATGTTTCATAATCAACATGAAAGTAGAGGCGTTCATCTTTCAGACTACATTGAAAGTGAATCCGATAGCGGCATGAAACGGTTCTCCCTACAGGACGGGCAGATGAGCAACTGCATGCTCTCTGCCCGTTTTCTATGGTACAAGGCAATTATAATAAAGCCATTTTTATTTTTCCCTGAAAAAAGTGTCGGTTATTTCATTGCAGAACAAAACATTTTTCTAATTTTGTATTTGAAGAAGTATTCACTCTAATAAACTGATATGTATGACAATGGATACATTGTAAAATGTCGCTCGATTTTAACAAATGATATTTGTTTGAGCGAAGCTTCGCATAAAGCGGACGTTTTTCTTGTGTGCATTAGTTACCTTACATATTCCCTTAAAAAGTGTATTGATAATTTGGCAGTGTGGAAAATTCGTGTAAACACACACACACACACAAAAAAAAAATTATCGCGCGTCAATATATAATAAAACATTTAATTTACAATGGATTACCGGAATCAATTATCCGGGGTTATCCTTGTCTTACGACAAAAGTTCCTATTAATACTCATCCTCTGCCATATTGTCTCAAAAAAGGCAGGATATTTTTATGGTCCGACGGTACTGGGGAGCGTTCTCTGCGCCCGAATATCGTCGGTTTTTTGTTTCCACCCATAACAGTCTGAAATCTCTTTTAGTGTTTAAGTATCTATGATTGGAATATATGGAAATAAACAAACCATGCCTGAATCCCAGAAAAAAGAACTTTTCTCCGCAGGTATTACCTATATGGTAAGTGGCGAATATGCCTTTGCCTTCTCCTGTTTCACGCAGGCAGGAAAGTCTGACCTGCCGACACTTTACAACAAGGCGTTATGCTGCTACTACCTTTCTCTGTATAATGACTGCCGTTCCCTGCTGTTGGAAGCGGAGAGGCTGCTGCCACCAGAAGAACATAACCGGTATCTATACCAGCGGTGTCGTTTTCCAGCCCCGTTTCTATGAAGGCTTTTCCGGAATGATGAAGGAGGATTCGCTGCCTATATACAACTGGATATGGTTCGGGCTTTACCGTACCGAAAAGGGAATCAGCGGCTACACCTATGGAATGGAGTGTTTCGGCAAGGACGAAATGGAGGTCCTTGACGTGGATGCCGACCCGTCAAAGGTGAGAGACTTCCTGGCCAGCATGGCAGGATATGTTCTGGAATACGATGCAGTTCTCAACGACGGAGAAACCATAGGCTTCTCTGCTGTCGATAAACATAGGATAACACGTGGACAGGGTGTTGCCCTTCCGGACAAAGTGACTCTGAAAATCTCATACGGCAGCGAAGACGATGCCGATGGCGGTCCCGATTTCCCGGATGACACGGATGAAGTGATGGACGATGCGGAAGGCCATCTGGAGAAGTTCAAAGAGAAGGATCTGCCGTTAGATACAATTACGGCCTACAATCATCTGGCAATATATCTACGCTGGTGCATGGTAAATGACCTTATGAGGGATGATTTTCTTGAACAGTTCGGAGACCTTGTGGCCCGGATCAAAAGCGGCTCGGCCGATGATGACCTGAGGGTGTTCATAAAGGACAACCTGAACGGGCAGCTTACAAGATTCCTGTTCAATAAACAGGGCCGTGCATTTGCCGACTACTATTATGGCAGTTACTATGGCGCCAACGAAACTCCATTTTATCCCGGAGACATTGACAACCACGCCCTGGATTATTTCGGTCCGGAAAGGTATCATTCCGATGAGTTCAAAGAGGAAGCATACCTGTTTGTCCCGTATGACGAGGATTATTACCAGGCAATGTCACAACGCATAGACAGACGCTTCGCCAACTGGCAGGGGCTGCATATAGACAAAGATACCGTTGAGCCAGACGAACTGGCCCGTGCCTTCATGGATTATCTTGATTGTGAATGCACCTATTTCCCATCCATGAGTGACGATGACCCTATCATGTCAGCCTATACCTATGCCCAACGGCTCGGCGTACGGGAAGGCTTCATCCCCGTTCTGGTCAATGTCGATGAAGGTTTGTGGGAAAACATAATCGGGAACTCGGATCCTGACAGCGAAAGCTCGGATGATTACACATTCAACCGGGAAAAAGTCAATGAATTCCGCAGAAGGCTGCTTGAGGCTCCTGTCATGGACGGGAAATCCATCCTTGACAAGCTGACCGGGCAGGACAACGATGATATTGATGAAGAGCCTGAAGGCGGATTCGACAACAACCGT
>OHRM01001181.1_pt1 | contig 10455 bp, 10 predicted proteins | sample 1578361 | NCBI WGS metagenome assembly OHRM01 (sample SAMEA3879590, study PRJEB24766) | human gut metagenome | biome: human-associated habitat; feature: feces | place: USA | collected 1985/1987 | reverse complement strand
CCGGATTATCTGTCATGCTGTCTGAAAATACTTCATTTGTAACAACTACCAGATCATCACTGACCTTCTGCAGCTTATGGATCCCCGCCAGAATGGACTCTTCTGCATTTTCACCTGCTCCTGACGGATCGTACATTTCATTTGCCACAAGATTGGACATACATTCCAGGAGAACACTTCCTGTCTCTTTTGTCTGCAGAATTTCTGCAGTTTTTTTAAGATCCGTATAGCATTCGATCGTTTCAAACCCTTTACCTGCACGAAGCCTTCTGTGACGTGCAATTTTCTCTTCCGTTTCCTTCCCGAAAGGCATCATAGTTGCTATATAGTAGCGTTTTTTGTTTCTTTTTGAATGGCTGGCATATTCCATAAGCTTCTGCTCTGCATATTCGGATTTACCGCTTCCACTGCCACCTGTGATCAGATGAAACATTCTGCTGCATTTCCCTTCTCGATAATCTCATATATTTTCTTCATATCCATATTCTCACGGATCACATCTGCCAGCTTCGTGACATCCTTTACGATAAAATTATATTTCGTGATCGGCATGGTAACACCCAGAATGTCGATCTCCTGGAAGCTGTCTTTTCCAAGAAGCGGTACGGTAACGTTGCAGGTGATCGCAACAACCGGAACTGAATCCATATATGCGGTTGCGATTCCTGTCACAAGGTTCGTTGCACCAGGACCTGATGTTGCAAAACATACACCGACTTTTCCAGTACTTCTCGCATATCCGTCCGCTGCATGGGATGCTCCCTGCTCATGTGATGTCAGCACATGCCGGATTTCTCCCTGATGTTTATATAATTCATCATATACATTTAAAATGGCACCGCCCGGATAACCAAAAACTGTATCAACACCCTGTTCTTTCAGGCATTCGATCACGATCTGGGCACCTGTTAACTGCATATTATTCCTCCATTCCACTGCCATTCTCATCTGTTTTTAATTTCTACATCATCAGATGCGTCTTTTACAACATATGACTTTTCGAATGACAACTTTTGTATTTCTTTTTTATTTCTGTTCTTCCGGCAATGCTAAAATAGCACCTCTGTTGCCGGAAGTTACTAACGATGCATAGCGTTTCAGATAACCTGTCGTTACCTTTGGCTCTCTCGGCTGCCATTTTGCTTTTCTTGCTGCCATTTCTTCGTCTGAAACTGCAATCTCTAATTTCATCTCCGGAATATTGATACGGATGATATCGCCCTCTTCCACAAGTGCGATTGGTCCGCCGACTGCTGCCTCCGGTGAAACATGTCCGATGGAAGCCCCACGGCTCGCGCCGGAAAAACGTCCGTCCGTGATCAGTGCTACCGATGAACCAAGTCCCATACCTGCGATTGCAGAAGTAGGATTTAACATTTCACGCATACCAGGTCCGCCTTTTGGTCCCTCGTAACGGATGACAACCACATCACCGGCAACGATCTTGCCGCCTTTGATCGCTGCGATCGCATCTTCCTCACAGTCAAAGACTCTCGCCGGTCCCTCATGAACCATCATCTCGTCACAGACAGCGGAACGTTTGACAACACTTCCGTCCGGCGCAAGATTTCCTTTTAATACTGCAAGACCACCTGTCTTACTGTATGGATTGTCAACCGGACGAATTACCTCCGGGTTCTTATTCACTGCATTTTTAATATTTTCTCCGACTGTTTTTCCGGTAACGGTCATACAGTCTGTGTTGATCAGTCCAATGTCTGCTAACTCTTTCATAACGGCATAGACACCGCCTGCCTCATTTAAGTCCTCCATATAAGTCGGTCCTGCCGGTGCAAGATGACAGAGGTTCGGTGTTTTTTCGCTGATCGGGTTAGCAAAAGATATATCAAAATCAAAACCTACTTCGTGGGCAATCGCAGGAAGATGTAACATACTGTTTGTAGAACATCCCAATGCCATATCTACGGTCAGGGCATTTAAGATTGCTTCTTTTGTCATAATATCTCTTGGTCGGATATTCTTATTGTACATATCCATGACTGCCATTCCTGCATGTTTTGCAAGTTTGATACGCTCTGAATAAACTGCAGGGATGGTTCCATTTCCGCCTAATCCCATACCGAGTGCTTCTGTCAGACAGTTCATCGAGTTTGCGGTGTACATTCCTGAACAGGAACCGCAGGTTGGACAAACTTTCTCTTCATACTCTTTTACTTCCTCCTCCGTCATCGTTCCTGCTGCGTAGGAACCGACTGCCTCAAACATAGAGGAAAGACTTCTCTTTTTGCCGTGCACATGACCTGCAAGCATTGGTCCACCGGATACGAATACAGTCGGAACATTGATTCTTGCTGCTGCCATCAAAAGTCCCGGAACGTTTTTATCACAGTTTGGAACCATGACAAGTGCATCGAACTGATGTGCGAGTGCCATACACTCGGTGGAATCTGCGATCAGATCTCTTGTGACAAGAGAATATTTCATCCCGATATGTCCCATTGCAATTCCATCGCACACTGCGATCGCCGGGAATACAACCGGCACACCGCCTGCCTCTGCAACGCCTAATTTCACTGCATTTACGATTTTATCCAGATTCATATGACCCGGTACGATCTCGTTGTAGGAGCTTACGATACCTACCATTGGTTTTTTCATTTCTTCTTCTGTAAAGCCCAGTGCGTTGAAAAGACTTCTGTGTGGAGCCTGCTGCATCCCTGATTTTACATTATCACTCTTCATATTCTATCATTCCTTTCCCTCACCTGAAGTTACCATTCAGCCCGGATTTTTCTCCTCAAGTGATACCATTCCATCTTTCTGTATTTTAAATACGCTCACAGATCAGATCACCCATCTGTGATGTACCAACCTGTGTTACATATGCTTTCTTTGCATCTTCCTGCGGCATAATGTCGATCGTGCGGTAACCGTCTTTTAACACCTGTTTGACGGCTGCTTCTATCGCATCTGCCTCTTTATCAAGATCAAACGTATAGCGGAGCATCATCGCTGCGCTTAAAATCGTTGCGATTGGATTGGCAATTCCTTTTCCTGCGATATCCGGTGCAGAACCGCCGCTTGGCTCATACAGACCAAATTTGGTATCGTTCAGACTTGCGGAGGATAACATTCCGATAGAGCCTGTCACCATACTTGCCTCGTCTGATAAAATATCTCCAAACATATTCTCTGTTAAAATGACATCAAACTGTTTTGGATCTTTGACAAGCTGCATTGCGCAGTTGTCTACGAGCATATGCTCATAAGTAACTTCCGGATAATCCTTTGCGACTTCTTCCACTACTTTTCTCCATAATCTGGAGGAATCTAAAACATTTGCCTTATCTACGCTTGTCACTTTTTTTCTGCGCTTCATGGCGATATCAAATCCGCGCTTTGCGATTCTTCTGATCTCGTTTTCATTGTAAGTAAGTGTATCGGTTGCAGTTATCACACCATCAACCATCTCCGTCTTTCTCGCCCCAAAGTAAAGACCTCCGGTCAGTTCGCGCATGATCATCATATCAAATCCATCTCCGATAATATCGTCACGGAGCGGACAAGCTTCTTTCAATTCTTCATATAAATAAGCAGGTCTTAAATTTGCAAATAAATTCAAAGACTTTCTCAATTTTAACAGTCCTGCTTCCGGTCTTAATTCCGGAGCCAGTTTGTACCATGGGGAAGTCTGTGTGTTTCCACCGATCGATCCCATCAGAACTGCATCCGATGCCTTTGCAGCTGCAATTGCCTCATCGGTAAGCGGCACGCCTGTCGCATCGATCGAACATCCTCCCATCAGAATATCCTGATACGTAAACGAATGTCCGTATTTCTCCCCTGCTTTATCTAAAACTTTTTTCGCCTCTGCCACGATCTCCGGTCCGATTCCATCGCCTGAGATCACACCAATATGACACTCCATATCCAATCCCTCTTTTCTTTCAATTCACAGCCTGTCTGTGCACCTCTGTGAATCCGTATCTTTTTCACTTTAGCACAGTAATTGCCGACAGTATTTATAAAGACTATAATATAGTATCTTTGGAAACATTTCAACTATCATTGCTATTTTTCTTTTTCATAATAGTCATAACTGTTACCTATAGAAAATACAGCTTATCATTCCTCACATACATAATGATAAACACTTTCGTATAATTCTGTGCGCACGCTCTGAAACTCATCCTCTGAAAGCGGTTCCGGTGCTGACATGATCCGCAGGGGGATTTCATGCCGGTCTTCTCCCATCGGCGGCTGGATATATGGATATTCGTTAAAAGTGAACCCATGCCGCTCATAAAATCCTATTCTTCTTTTTTTCAGGGAATCCTCCGGCAATTCCACCTCAAGAACAACTTTTCCTGCTTTCTGCCTTGCCAGTTCCTCTAACATTTTTCCGCCGATCCCACTGTTTCTTGCTTTCTCACTGACTGCAAAATGCTCGATAAAGACAAATTCCGCAAACTCCCAGACTGCTAAAAATGCCAGAAGCCCTCCCTCGTTTCTTACACCGAGCAGCTCATATTTTTCTTCATCCAGAAGTTTTTGCTGCCCTTCCTTTTTTCTTCTCTCATCTGCCGGAAAACTCTGTTCCATAATACGATAAACTTCTTCAAAATCACTTCTATCCAGCTTTTCAAGACAAACCATTTTCTTTCCCTTTCATCATCATATTTTGATCCGGATCATGCGTGAAACAGCAGCTCCATAAGCAGCCCGCTTCCCTGATGCTCTTTCAGATACAGATAAGACGCCGGCAACTGCCGACGTCTTATGATAAAGCACTCTATTTACATTATGCTTCTTCCGGTTTTTCAACTGCTGCAATTGCAGATTTCTGCATTGGGATACGGCAGTTCTTGTTGCTTCCAAACTCAACAATGACTGTATCGTCTGTGATATCAATAACTGTACCGTAGAAGCCACTTGTTGTCAAAACAGTATCTCCTGTTGCAAGTTCCGATAACATTGCATTTTTCTTCTGAGTCTCTTTCTTCTGTGGACGGATCATGAAGAAATACATAAATGCAAATAAAATAACTAACCAAAGGATCATTCCACCCATTCCTGCTGCGGATGATGCTCCTGATGATGCCAAGATTGATAACATCTTTCTTCCTCCTAAAAACTTATTGCTCTCTAATATCGTATTTTGATATTTTTAGAAACTATAAAACATTGTACACAAAACCTTGCGTTTCGGCAAGCTTTTCCAATTAATTTTATAAAATATTTAGTCTTAGACAATATCTGTCCTTTTAATAGAACTTCTTCTGTCCGCTCATTTCTTTTTCACGGTCGATCTGTCCCATGTTATAAAGTTTTTCTTCCTTATACGATCTGAAGTTTCCGGCATCAAGCGCATCCCGGATCTCTTCCATCATCGTATTGTAGAAATAAAGATTATGCAGTACACACAGACGCATTCCAAGCATTTCTTTTGCTTTCAGCAGATGGCGGATGTATGCCCTGCTGTATCTGCGGCACGCCGGACACTGGCAGCCTTCCTCGATCGGACGCATATCTTTTTCATATTTCTGGTTAAACAGATTGATCTTTCCCTGATTGGTGTATACATGTCCATGACGGCCATTCCGTGACGGATAAACACAGTCAAAGAAATCAATACCGCGGTCAACGCCTTCTAAAATATTTGCCGGAGTTCCCACTCCCATCAGATAAGTTGGTTTCTTTCTCGGCAGATAAGGAACTGTCTCATCCAAAATATAGTACATTTCCTCATGTGTTTCCCCGACTGCGAGACCTCCGACTGCATAGCCGTCGAGATCGAGCTCCGAGATTCTCTTGGCATGATCGATACGGATATCCGCATAAATCGCACCCTGGTTAATACCGAAGAGCATCTGGTTTTTATTTACGGTATCCTCTAACGAATTGAGGCGGTTCATTTCTTTTTTACAACGCTCCAGCCATCGTGTCGTTCTCGCTACGGATGCCTCCACATAAGGGCGTTCCGCAAGAGCCGGCGCGCACTCGTCAAAACCCATGGCGATCGTTGAGCCGAGATTTGACTGGATCTGCATACTCTCTTCCGGTCCCATGAAAATTTTGGCTCCGTCAATATGAGAATGGAAATAAACGCCTTCCTCTTTGATTTTTCTTAAACCGGCAAGGGAAAACACCTGAAATCCACCGGAATCTGTAAGGATCGGGCGGTTCCATGACATGAATTTATGTAATCCGCCCATCTCCTTGATGAGTTTATCTCCTGTTCTCACATGCAGATGGTAAGTGTTCGATAATTCCACCTGACATTTGATCTGTTCTAAATCCTCAGTGGAGACAGCTCCCTTGATTGCTGCCACTGTGCCAACATTCATAAACACAGGGGTCTGGATGTCTCCGTGCACTGTGTGAAATACTCCACGTTTGGCTCTTCCCTCTTCTTTTAATAACTCGTACAATTTGTACTCCTTTCCTGTTTCCGTTATATTTAGGCGTTTGCGAAACTCATCCTACTCTTCTTTCAATTGTTCAAAATCAACAAAAACATTCAAGACACGCTCTCGCTATGTGTCACTCGCAACGGTACTAAGAAGCCAGTTACAACTTACAGTTGTACCTGCCTTCTAAGAACCGGCGGTTCCCCAATGTCTTTCATGTCTTTTGTTAATTTTTCACAATTCAATTTAGATTTTCATGAGTTTCGCAATTGTTTCATATGATTTCTGCAATCATCATCTTCCTGCCCAGGCTGTGCAAGGATGTCTTTTTTCTCCCAGTCTGCAACAAATTCCACGCACCTGTCTGCCGGGAGCGGCCTGCTGATCAGGTAGCCCTGTAAAAAGTTGCAGCCGAGCTTTTCCAGCTGTGCTGCCTGTTCCCTTGTCTCGATCCCCTCTGCCGTCACCCAGATGTGGTTCCTCTGGGCGAACACGAGGAGTGTCTGCACGATCGGCATGCCCATCTTCCGGTTCCCGATGCCCCAGACCAGCTCCTTGTCCAGCTTGATGCTCTGGAACTCGAAATCCATCAGCCGCACGAAATTGGATTCGCCCTTGCCGAAATCATCCATGACCAGGTTGAACTTCTTATCCTGCAGCCTGTGTGCGGTCTCCAGGAGTTTTCCGTTATCCGCCGACTTCCCGAGTTCCGTCATCTCCAGCCAGATCTTCCCATGCTGGAGGCCGTACCGGTCCAGGCAGCTGCTGATCTCCTCCCAGACAGTCTCCACCATGCAGGTCTGCGGCGACAGGTTCACGTTGATCCTCGTGATGCCGTACTCCGCAAACCTCGTGAACCACCGGCAGCACTCCCGGATCATCCACAGGTCGATGTCATGCACCCAGCCGCCTTCCTCCGCCTCCTGCACAAGGCTCTCCGGGTCGAGGAAACCTCCCTTCCCGTCCCTTGCACGGAACAGTGCCTCAAGCCCGGTGATCCTGTGCTTTTCCACGTTGTAGATGGGCTGGAAATAAGCTTCCATCCCAAGACTGGAAATATCTTCCCAAGTATAAGCTCCTGTAATGCTCATGGTCTTTTACCTCTTACCTGTTTTTTTGTTCCATCTCCCAGCCCCCGCTGCCCAGATGACCTTTCCTTTTATCTCTTCCCTTCCTGCCGCACCGAGCATCCTGCTGTCCATGGACACCGGGCGGTTGTCCCCGAGAAAGAAATAACTCCCTTCCGGCACGGTGTACGGATAATCCACGCTGTCTCCTGTTTCCGACATGCCGTAGATGACATCCGTCTCCTGCACTTTTGCGCCGTTCCTTGTCAGGTGTCCCTCACGGTCCACCTCCATCACATCCCCCGGCAGCCCTGCGATGCGCTTGATCAGGTATTCCCCGGATGCATCCTTTAAGATGACGGCATCCCCATAGCCCACGCCGTCCGGGAGGATGCGCAGGAAGAACACGATATCCCCGGGATGGCAGGCAGGGCGCATGGAATTCCCATCCACGCGCATGATCCCGCACACCCTGAACACCAGGATCCAGACCACGAACAGGATGACAGCCCGCTCTGAGCGCGTCTTTCTTTTCCGTTTTTCCTCGCGGACCTTCAGGAGTGCCATGTCAAGGCTGTACTGTTCTCCCCCGTTCATGGCTGTTCCCGGAGACCGGTCTCTTCCGGTCCGTCTGCCTGTATCTGTCCTGGTCTCTGCGGCTTTCCATGCAGATCCCTGGTGTCTTCCTCCGGCGGACACTCTGAAAAGATGCAGTCCAGGCCTTTTTTCAAGGATTCCAGCCGGCTGCGGTACTGATGGTAGAGCGCCTGTTCCTTCTCCACTTTCTCCCTTGTCTTTGTCAGGATGACGTCCATCTGTCTCCCTGCCTCTGCAAGGATCTCCTCCGCCTGCCGACCTGCCTCTGCAAGGATCTCTCCTGCCTTCCTCTCTGCCTCCGTAAGGGTCTCCACTGCCTTCTGGTCTGCCTCTGTAATGGTCTCCACTGCTTTCTGGTCTGCCTCTGCAATGGTCTCCACTGCTTTCTGGTCTGCCTCTGCAAGGATCTTCTTCCCTGCTTCTTCAGCCTCTTTGAGCATGCGTTCCTTTTCGGCACCGGCATGGTCCAGGATGGTCGCCGCAGTCTCCTTTGCACCGCCCAGGATCTCCTCCGCCTTTCCTTCTGCCTCCGCATAGAGCTTCTCCTGTGTGGGGATCTGTGCCCGCAGTCCTGCGTTCTCTGCCGCAAGCTGCATCTTTTCCAGATATAGTTCCCTCACTGCCTCCTCGTTCTTCTGCCCATAGTACTCCACCAGCTCCCTGATGTAGAGCACGACTTCCTCGCGGTCATACCCTAAGACGGCTGTCCTTAACTTTTCTATTTCCTTAACAAAATTCCTGTCTTTCATGATCTGTCACTTCCTTATAATCCCTTTTTCAGGCACAACAGGGGCAGCCTGCGCTGCCCCTGTCATGTCATCCTGCAAGTTCTCTTGAAAGTCTTGATTCAAACACTGCAAGAGCTGCCATGCAGCCGGCTGTGATGACTGCGCCGGCTATATAGATCGGAGTATCTGCCACACAGTGTCTGCCTGTCACAGCCAGTAAGATGCCCGCTGATATATAGGCTGCACACATCACCACCTGGGCTGCAATACATTTTTTCTGCGTCTTCCGCAGTGCTTTTCTTCTTTCAGGATCCATGGTCCTTATCCTCCTGTTCCCCGTATTTCTGCCATGAATGGGGCTGACAGGGATCTTTCCTGTTCTGCCCGCTCATGTCAGATGTTTTGTAAGTAAGTATTTTGGAAAATTTACATATATCATTTTGGGTTTGTTGTTTGTAAGTTTAGATGTCAGGTCTTTCTTGTTTTTTTATTGTCCGGGGATATGTGGATATCCCCGGGATTGTTTTTTCGTTCTGGTATCTTTCGGGGTTACTGTCTTACTCTCCGTCAAGTTCCTCGCGGATCTTCCGGATACGCAGGACTGTGTATCCTGCGATCACAAGGATCAGGATGACTGGATACCAGTGGAATCCGCAGTCTGCGAAGCTGATGTGTCCGTCTGCATCACTGCTGTCTGCCGGGATGCTGTCGCCTGTGTTTCCGCTTCCGTCTGCATCTGCTCCGGTCTCTGTGCTGTCTGCGACATCTGTAGTATCATCGGAACCTGTATCTGCATCGGTCTCTGTACCTTCTGTCACATCCTCACCATCCGTCTGGTCTGACTCGTTGTTGTTTCTGTTGTTCCTGTTGTGTTTGTTGTTTTTGTTTCCGCCGGACGCATTGTTTCCATCCGCTGCGGCGATATCTGTGGCATTGGTCTTGCCATCTGTAACTCCGGTATTGGTTCCGTTCGCGTTTCCATTGCTACTGCTTCCATTATTGCTTCCGTTTCCGCTGTTATTGCCGCTTCCGTTTCCGCCATTACCGTTTCCACCACTGCCGGAGCCACCGTTATTGTTTCCGTTATCTCCGCCATTGCTTCCACCATTGCCGTTATTGTTGCCACCGTTGCTGCCGCCATTTCCGCCGTTGTTGTCTGGTTTGCTGCCGTCACTGCCGGAGCTGCCGTTGTTTCCACTGTTGGAGCCGCCGCCGTTTCCTCCGGTTCCGCTGTTGGATTCACCACCGTTTCCGCCGTTGCCGCCGGTTCCGTTGTTGGAGTCACCGCCATTTCCTCCGTTTCCTCCGGTTCCGCTGTTGGATTCTCCACCGTTTCCGCCGGATCCTCCATTGCCGTTATTGGAATCTCCGCCGTTTCCACCGTTTCCTCCGGTGTTGTTACCACCGTTGCCTCCGGTTTCGCCTGAGTTTCCTCCATTGCCGCCGGAGCCGCCGTTGCCCTTGTCTGAGTCTCCGCCATTTCCACCGTTGCCGCCACTGTTCGTGCCGCCGTTGTTATTGCTTTCTCCTGTGGAGCCGCTGCCGCCGTTTCCTCCGTTTCCACCGTTTCCGTTGTCGGATTTACCGCCGTCTCCGCCATTTCCACCGGATGTTGTTCCACCGTTATTATCGGTCTTTCCCGGCTGCGTGGTCTCGGTTCCTGTGCCGCCGTTTCCACCGTTTCCGCCGTTT
>OHRM01001173.1_pt1 | contig 10547 bp, 9 predicted proteins | sample 1578361 | NCBI WGS metagenome assembly OHRM01 (sample SAMEA3879590, study PRJEB24766) | human gut metagenome | biome: human-associated habitat; feature: feces | place: USA | collected 1985/1987 | reverse complement strand
CCCAGACGTAAGATGCGCCTATGAACATCGACGAAATCCGTAAAATTCCTCTCGTCGAGTTCCTGAATCAACTGGGCTATCAGCCGACAGGCAGGGACAGCAAAGGATTATGGTTTTATTCTCCATGCCGCAATGAGCGTAAGCCGTTCTTCCATGTCAATCCCCGGAAAAATGTATGGTTCGATTTTGGTAGCGGAGCAGGTGGCGACATCTTCACTCTCGCCGGAGAATTATGCAATTCCACCGACTTCATCCGACAGGCGGAGTATATCGCCGAGAAGATGAAGCTGCCAATCGCAAAACCATATAAGCCTGTGCCGTTCATCGAACAGCCGACCTTTGAGGATGTGAAAGTTTCAAAACTTGACTCTCCAGCATTGCTGAAATACCTTGCCGACCGTGGTATTCCACGGAATATCGCCCAACGATGGTGTGTGCAGGTCAATTACAGGCTTCATGGTAAGGATTATTATGCCATCGGCTTCGAGAACAGCGCACATGGTTTTGAGCTGCGCAATCCCTTCTATAAGGGCTCATATCCTCCGAAGCATATCACGCACATTGCCAATGGGAATCCACGATGCAATGTGTTTGAGGGCTTTATTGACTTCCTTTCGGGGGAACGTCTCGGTATAAATGACGGCTTTGATACCGTGGTTCTCAACTCCGTTGCTAATGTCGGCAAAGCACTGACTGTCCTGCCGGACTATTCCGTAATAGCCTGTTACCTCGACAATGACGAGGCCGGACGTGCCGCACTCGCCAGACTCCGCAGGGAATTAGGCGACAGAGTAATGGACAAGTCCGCACTCTATCCCGACCACAAGGATTTGAACGAATACCTTGTGGCTACCCAACCAAAAATTTCCAACAATTCAAAATTAAAACTCTGAAACAATGAATACAATTCTGAATAAAATCGGCGCAACGCGCCTCACTCCGGCCCGGTTCTTCGGGTTCTGGGCAATCCTTTTCGCCCTCGTGTTTACCCTTTCCTCATGCTCCGACGACCTTGATGTGCAGCAGTCCTATCCGTTCTCGGTAGAGGTCATGCCATACGGCGACAAAATCAAGCAGGGCGAAACCATAGAACTACGCTTCGAGATAAAGCCGGAGGGCAACTATGCCAACACCCTCTACACAATCCGCTATTATCAGTATGACGGCGAAGGCACCCTCAAACTTGTTGACGGCCCGGTGCTGGTTAACAACGACCGCGTGCTTCTGGAAAGCAAGACTTTCCGCCTGACATATACAGCAAAATCCTCTCAGGCTCATAAACTCCTGATTGTGATTGAAGACAAATTCGACCCCGTGGGAGCAGACCTTCGAGTTCAACGGCAAGGACAACGGCGACGATGACGGCGGCGACACCCCCGGAATCGTTGGCCCGATTGTAGGACCCATAACCCCGATTATACGATGAAGAAGCTCCTGTATTTCCTTATGGCGATAGTGGCCGTTACGGTCACTTCGCCGGCTTTCGCCGCAAAGCGAAGTATAATGGAACTGCCGCTCTTTGAGCGGGCAGTTCTGATAATCAAGCATTTTGAGACGCTCCATAAGCCTCGACACTGGCCTTACGTTGGATATGGCCATCAAGTCCAGCCGGGAGAACCATACCATCGAGGCGTACAGCTTACAGAAAGACAGGCAGATGCCCTTCTGCGAAAAGACCTCCGCAAATTCTGCGCCATGTATTCTAAATACGGCAAGGATTCCGTTCTTCTCGGCGCATTAGCCTACAACTGTGGCCCCGGAGTCGTCAACAAATCAAGTGTCTTCAAAAAACTGAAAGCCGGCAACCGCGACATCTTCAAGGCCTATACCTCCCATTGCCGCTACAAAGGCAAATGGCACCAAGGCCTCTACACCCGCCGCTGCATGGAAATCGCCACCCTTTTCATCCCATAAGATTAAACGCCCGATATAGCAATTCATTAGCTATGTCGGGCGTTTATTGTTACCACGTGATGATCTTATCTACAATGTCTTGCTGTTCGGCAGAGGTGCGACGGAGGTATATGCGGGTCGTTTCGATGCTCTCATGCCCCATGAGGTCTGCGAGCAGTGAAATATCGTTGAATTTCTCAAGGAAATTCTTTGCGAAGCGGTGTCGGAACGAATGTGGGTAGATAACCTTTTCGTTGAGGCCAAATTTCTTGGCATAGTTCTTCAGTTGCTGTGAGATACCTCTGGTGGTAATTCTCTCGCCAAAACGGTTGAGAAAAAGGTAGCCCGTTGCACGACCTTCTGATTGGAGCCATTCGTTAGCTTCCTCTCGAAGTTTCTTCGGAATGAACAAACGGCGAATTTTCCCGCCTTTAGTGTATATGTCGTAGTAGCCCAGTGCAACATGCTCCACTTTCAGCTGCACAAGCTCACTGACACGGGCACCGGTGGCGGCGAGAAAACGCACAACGAAATACCATGCACAGTTTTCTTCCTTTTTCAACTTGTTTTTGAGGAAAGTGTAATCGGCATTGCTGATTACGTTCTCCAGATAGGAACGCTGCTGCACCTTGACAGATTTGAGTCTCAGCCGAGGCTTGTTGCAGAAGGTTAAGTACTTGTTCAGAGCCTGAATACGGAGATTGACCGTTTTGGGCTTGAACGATTCTATAAGATAGGTTTTATAGAGCAACAAGTTCTTCTTGTTTAGCTCCTTGTGGCGCGAAAAGAAATCGTTGACCGCATAGCAGTATGCGGCAATAGTATTCTTGGCCATGTTCCCATCTCGCAGAAAGATTTCAAAGTCTTTTGTCATGTTGTAAATCTTATTAGTGAGATTGATACTAATAAGATACAGTCAATCCATGACTTCAAGTAATTCCTATTATGAGAAGACACTCGCCACCGGCGCCGTACGCTGCATCGACGACGAGATTCCCTTCGACATCCCGCAGGGATGGGAATGGGAACGATGGGGTAATATTTCGTTCTCAATTCAGTACGGATATAATGCTCCCGCGATTGAGAATGGGGATGTAAGAATGGTTCGTATCTCCGATATTCAGGACAATAAAGTACTTTGGCATGGAGTGCCTTTTTGCAAGATTGCAGCACAAGAGATTCCCAATTATATATTGGAACCCAACGATATTTTATTCGCAAGGACCGGAGGTACTGTCGGCAAATCTTTTTTAGTAGAGACAGTTCCGGTTAAAGCTATATATGCAGGATACCTAATTAGAACGAGATATTCCAATGAATTAAGCCCCTTTTACTTGAAATCTTTCATGGAAAGTTCTATATATTGGGAACAGTTAAAGGCCGGAACAATCGCGACAGCCCAACCTAACTGCAATGGTAAAACTTTGGGAAAAATGCTTTTACCAATCCCGCCTAAACATGAACAAGAAAGAATTGTTTCTAAATTAATCGAACTTACACCATTGATTGAAAATTATCGGGTGTACGAATTTTCATTGAGAGAACTCAACGACAGTATAAATGAATCACTAAGGAAATCGATTCTTCAGGAAGCCATTCAAGGTAGACTCGTTCCTCAGATAGACTCCGAAGGAACTGCCGAGGAATTGCTTGAAGAAATATACGCCGAGAAGAAAAGGCTGGTCAAAGAAGGCAAACTGAAGAAGTCAGCCATTGCCAACGAAAGCCGGATCTTCCGAGGTGACGATAACAAGTATTATGAGCAGATAGGCTCTAAATTACTTGACATCAGTGAGGAAATACCCTTTGAGATTCCATCGTCATGGCGATGGTGTCGGATAGAATCAATCTTTCAGATAAATCCAAAGAATGTTGCAGATGAAGAGTGCGAAGCAGCTTTCATCCCTATGGAATGTATAGACTCAGGGTATGGATCCGGTTTTACCTTTCAATTGGCCAAGTGGAGAAATATTAAACGAGGATATACTCATTTTGCGGATGGAGATATTGCTTTTGCTAAAATAACTCCATGTTTCCAAAACAGAAAATCCGTTATTTTTCACCATCTTCCTTCGGGAATTGGGGCAGGCACCACAGAACTTAAAGTGCTTAGACCCATGGTAAACCTAATTTCGCGGGAATATGTACTTGCTCTCCTGCAAAGTCCCTATTTCATTGATGAAGCATCATTCAAGGGGACTGCGAATCAACAACGAATAATCAGTGGATATGTAGAAAACAAACTTTTCCCATTGCCGCCGGTTGAAGAACAAAAAAGAATCGTTGGTAAGATTCGGTTGCTAAATGAAATGATTATCTAATTGCTTGATTTTATTAACAATTCGATGTTGTTCATCTAATGGAGGAATTGGCATAAGAGCGTTATTCCCTTGTTTACTTCCAAGTCGTGGCATTTTAACGCCATAAGCGTCTGACATAGCATATTCTACGAAGAATGGGCTTCTCAAATAAGCAAGCGCGTATTCAGCATATATTTTACCAAAATCAAAAACAAGAATTTCAGAAGTACAGTATCCGTTCATATCTGCAATAAGAACCTTGTTAAGATAAGGACGCAGTTTGCTATATAGAATATTTCCTGTCGAGAATCTATGCTTGTCACTTTTTGCGCCTGTTTCGGACATACGTTTCCTTTGTAAAAGCCGGCTCGAATCTTTTTCAATATCTTCCAAGTCAAGAATCCAAGAATCAGGCTCTATATTGCTTACCTTTACAGAAGAGTTGGAAGAGAAATCAATGATGTAACCTAATCGAATCCAACACCATGAATTTGGAATATCGAATGGTATTTGTTCATCAATATTGATGGTTTTAGAGCCTATCTGCTCATAATACTTGCTAAGACCTCATCTATTTTGGAAACAATTCGTTGTTGTTCATGATAAGGAGGTAACGGGACAATATAATTCTTGACTGTTGTAGTTGACAGCTCCTTTTGTTTTGTACTGCCATCCGATTTATCTTCTATGACTGATTGAACAGTATTACTGGTGAAATAGGCGAACAAGTACTTTGATACAATTTTTTCAGCACAAGGACGAATGACTGTTACATGACTATCTGCTACGGCAATTCCATAGGGATTTAATTCTTCCCAATAAATTGCCATTCGTCCAAGAGTACCCAAGCCCGTAGAATTCCACATCAAATCCCCGTTCTGCAAGATTCGCTCCTCTCCGTATGAAGACAGAGAAGATGGCTCAATGAATTGTGCTTTCTCAATCTGGAAACCTGTCCACTGATTGCATTTTTGAGCAACGACCGGTATTCTCTTTATGAGGCTGTATTTGGGCGATTTACCTCGTTGAATATACACGCATATATCATCCAGTCTAACCCAAGTCCATGAATCAGGGATAGAGAATGGGATTTCATCCTCTATACAAACAGTTTCCCCACCACGATTCTCGTAGTACTTGTTATCGTCATCTCGAAAGATGCGGCCTCCCTCTTTGAGCGCAGATGCTTTCAGCTTGCCCTCCTTGACCAGCCGCTTCTTCTCGGCGCGTATTTCTTCAAGCAATTCATCAGCTGTCCCTTCAGATTCTATCTGCGGGACGAGAAGACCTTGGATTGCCTCTTGTAGGGTGCTTTTATAGAGATTTATCCAAATCTCTATATTTAGTTTATCTAATGATGCTTGATCCTTTATAAAACGTTCACAGATAGGCATCAACTCCATAATCTTATCTGTGATGCGAAACTGCTCTTCAACTGGAGGTAGCGGGAATAATTTGGTTTCCAAATATCCACTGATTATTCTTTGTTGATTAGCAGTGCCTTTGAATGTAGCTTCTTCAATGAAATACGCGCTTTCAAGGAAAAACAATAGATATTGTGGCACAATTGTTGAAGCATAAGGTCGCAAGACTTTTAATTCGGTTGTTCCCGCGCCTATCCCATTTGGGAGATTTTGCAGAATCATAGATTTCCTGTTTTGGAAACATGGCGTTATTTTAGCCACCGCTACATCACCGTCTGCAAAATGAGTGAAACCACTCTTGATTTCTCCCCACTTTCTTTCTATATAAGAAAATTGGGATAGATAAGTTGCTTCAATTTTCTCCATCGGGATAAATCCAGCAATAATTTTATCATCGGCTTTGTTTTTAGGATTTATCTGCACTATATCTTGTATGCGAACCCATTCCCAGCCTTGTGGTATGTCGAAGGGTATCTCGTCGTCGATGCAGCGGACGGTGCCGGTGGCGAGTGTCTTCTCATAATAGGAATTGTCCTCACCACGGTAGATGATAGTTTCGTTCTTGTCGCGCTTGATTTTCTTCTCTTTTACGAGACGTGCTTTCTCAGCCCGGATTCGTTCAAGAAGGACGGATGCGGGTTCGTCATTTGGATCTTGGGACACAAGTTTCCCCTGAATGGCCCACTGAAGTATGCTGTTGCGAAGTTGTTTGCCCGTCATGGTCAGTCGATTTCAATCTTAAATCCGAGGATGTCCTGAATCTCTTGGAGAGTCTTGTCTATCTGATGTTCAAGAGCCTTGCGCTTCTTGTAGTATTCTTCAAGAAGCTGCTTGGGAGGAAGCACTTCCTCTTCTTCTTTGGGGAATTTGCATCGGTCGAAATTGCAATCGCTGGCAATCAATTCCTCAACACTGAAACAACGGGACTTTTCATCGTTATCGGCCACAATTTCCTTGCGGTCGTTCCACCAATCCGTGATGGGAGCCGTATGCTCCAGTTTCATCGATTTGGTCTTGGAGAAATGCTTATAACCCTCCGGCATATCAAGACGATAGAACCATGTTTCTTTAGTCGAATAGCCTTCGGGGGCACCTTCAGCACGCTCGTTGTTAAAGAAAACTATATTGGTGGCAATGCCGGTGTAAGGAGCAAAAATACTTCCGGGCAAGCGGATTATTGTATGGAGATTGAAATCCCTGAGCAATTTGGCACGAATAGCCAACTTAGCATTGTCGGCACCGAAAAGAAAACCATCTGGAATGATGACAGCCGCGCGACCACCTTTTTTCAGGCGGTACATTATCAACACTATAAAGAGATCAGCGGTCTCGCTACTGCGCATATCCATCGGAAAATTCGATTTGATATTGCTCTGCGTGCTGCCTCCGTATGGCGGGTTCATGGCAATAACGTCAAGTTTGTCTTCGGGCTTGATGTCGGACACATTGATTCCGAGAGAATCGCAATGCCGAATATTTGGGGCCTCAACATCGTGGAGAAGAAGATTTGTGATGGAGAGCAGATAAGGGAGAGGCTTCCACTCCTGACCTATGACGGCAGACTGATATTTTTCGCCGTCGGCAGTAGTTTCTATCTGCGGTTGAAGATGATTGAGTGCGGAAGTGAGAAAGCCTCCTGTTCCCGATGTAAAGTCTCCAAAGGTCTCGCCAAGTTTCGGGTCAAGAGTCTTAACCATAAAATCGGTGAGCGCACGGGGTGTATAAAACTCACCGGCATTTCCGGCGGATTGCAGTTCTTTGAGGATACCCTCGTATATATCGCCGAACATGTGGCGGTCTTCTGCATCATCAAATTCAATCTCATTGATGATGTTTATGACCTGTCGGAGCAGAACACCGTCTTTCATATACTGGTTGATGTCCTCGAACACTTCCTTGACGATAGATTGTGAACGTGGCGTTTCACGATTTACATCAAGATTTTTCAATGAAGGGAACAATTCCTCATTGACAAGTTTGAGCAAAGCATCCCCGGTGAGAGCCTCTCCATCCTTATTGTCAATGGCCCAGTTTCTCCAGCGCAAATTATCGGGAATGATGGATTTGAAAGTCTTTTTCTCTTTCATCGCCTTATATTCCCATGTTTCTTCCTGAGTGTCGTAAACTTTGAGGAAGAACATCCATGTCATTTGCTCAATACGCTGGGCATCGCCGTTGATACCGGCGTCCTGACGCATTATGTTCTGGATACGCTTTACTATATTGTTGACTGCCATTGATTATGCTACTTTGTAAATTTCGTTTTCAAGTTCTGCTATTGCCTTGTTAAATTCCTCTATGCCACCGAATAGCCGTATTATCTTCTGAGGCTTCCCGATTCTATTGAAAGGCGCGTGATCAAGAATATCTGCACTCTCGAAATTCAGGATTCCATGTTCTGCGTACTTTTCAAGGAGAGCCTCCAACACTTCACGAGCCTTGCCTTCATACTTGGCAAAATAGTTGCGTTTCTTTACATTGTTGGCCCGTTCACGACGAGTAAGCGCAGGCTGGTCAAACGCCACGTGACAGATAATGTCGAATATGTCGGCTTCTGCAAGAGCCGGATTCTTCTGGCGCACAGCATCGACAAGAACGTTCAATTCCTTTAATTCTTCAACAATCGCAGCCTTACGCTCTGCCGTCGTCCACTCGTTTATAAAGTTGTCAAGAGAGGAATAATGGCTCAGAATCTGTTTCTTGGTAAAGGATGTGACAGATTCTGTCCGCATTGTCTTGCCGTCTTCACCGAGAACCGAAACTATTTCAGTCGTTATTGTCACCGGTTTACCTGCGACAATATATTTCACGTGCGGCTCATGTACGCTGCCGCCTCCGTCACCTCCACCTTTGGGATATTCCCTTTTGGGCTTGGTCGGAGGCAATGGATCTCCATCGAAATCCGGGTCTTTGAATTTCTTTGTGGCGTTACGGAAATCAAGAATTTCAAGATGCCATTTCCCTTTATCCGTGCGTAGTCGGGTGCCTCTGCCAATTATCTGCTTGAACTCAGTCATAGAGCCAATCTCCTTGTCGATTACGATAAGTCCGCAGGTCTTGCAATCCACGCCCGTAGCGAGTAGCTCCGATGTCGTGACAATGGTAGGATATGGCTCATCAACGTTAATGAAATTATCAAGCTGACGTTTGCCAACATTGTCGTCACCTGTTATGCGCATAACATAGCGGGAATCCTTCTGGCAGAGATCGGCATTAAGAGTTGTGAGCAATTGGCGCATTGCCTCCGCCTCTTCAATATCAGTGCAGAAAACAATGGTCTTTGTCATCCTGCCGATATTGTGGAGCATCTTGGTTATCCGCCGTGCCACTAATTCGCGGCGAGTGGTAAACGCGATGTCGCGCCCGAAATCCTTCTGCTGATATAGGCGTTGCTCGATTATTTTTTTGAATATGTCCTTCTCATCCTCGTCAGGAGTGAATCCTTGGAGATCGAGGTCTATGTATGAATTGGTAACTCGATAAGGTGCGAGAAAACCGTCTTGTATTCCTTGAAGCAATGAATACGTGTAAATGGGTTCGCCGAAATAATCAAGATTATTGGCTCCGTTCTCAGCTTTAGGTGTCGCGGTCATGCCAATCTGTGTGGCGGACTTGAAGTATTCCAAAACCTTTCGCCATGCCGAATCATCTTTTGCGCTACCCCTGTGGCACTCGTCCACTATGATAAGGTCGAAATAAGATGGTTTGACTTTCAGGAACGGGTCTGGCTCACCATCCTTTCCGACAAGCTGGTGATACAGAGCCATGTATATCTCGAAGGATGTATCAATATCGCCCTCCTTGACCTTGCACATGATCTTTTTGAACGGTTTGAAGTCCTGCGTCATGGTCTGGTCAATCAGAATATTGCGGTCGGCGAGATAAAGGATTTTCTTTTTTGCCTTCGATTTATGCAGACGATGTATTATCTGAAATGCAGTATATGTCTTGCCTGTGCCGGTAGCCATCACTATCAGCACTCGTTCCTGCCCTTTGGCTATGGCTTCGACAGTCCTGTTGATTGCTATCCTCTGATAATAACGTGGCTCATGCGAATAGGCATCGGAATAATACGGAGTGTCAACAATGTCCTGTTGCTCCATCGTCAGTTTCTTATGATTGAGAAATCTGATATGAAGTTCATCCGGAGTAGGGAATTTGTCAATATCAATAGTTGTTTCCTTACCCGTTAGAAAATCATGCTCGACGAAAGCCTCACCGTTGGAACTATATGCAAAAGGAACGTCAAGAATTTCAGCGTATTCAATTGCCTGTTGCATCCCGCCTCCGACCGGTTTGCTTGCGTCTTTGGCCTCAACAATGGCGATTGGCTGATTATTATGTCCGAACAAAAGATAGTCTGCCCGCTTCTTTGCCTTGCGGTCATGTACGTTTCCATCGAATATGACACGACCGTCCGTGAAGGCATATTCCATACGGACGTGTTGCTTGTCCCACCCTTTCTGCTCAATGGCAGGAGTGATGTAGCGGTGCTTTATGTCCTCTTCTGTCAGGCTCTTATCTATCATAGCTCAACAAGTATTACTTCCGATAACACACTATTATCGGAAGTTACATGCAAAATTACTAAAATTTCCTTAACAAATGAAGGTTAAGGGGCTGAAATTCACATCAGCGAGGCAAAAAATCAGTCGCCGCAACTGTCGAGACCAAGCTGAATGGCTTCGTCCTCTTCATTTCGCGCACTGCACTCTGAAATTGGAGGGATGCGTTTTATGAATCTGGCCGGGTTGCCCGCAACCATAGTGTCCGCCTCCACAACCTTCGTGACTACACTGGCAGCTCCCACTACTGCATTTTCACCGATAGTGACTCCCGGAAGTATAGTGGCTCCGGCTCCAATCCATGCGTTTTTGCCGATATGTACCGGTTTGCAGGTTATGACCTGTCGCTCGTGTAAGTCATGGTT
>OHRM01001169.1_pt1 | contig 10565 bp, 8 predicted proteins | sample 1578361 | NCBI WGS metagenome assembly OHRM01 (sample SAMEA3879590, study PRJEB24766) | human gut metagenome | biome: human-associated habitat; feature: feces | place: USA | collected 1985/1987 | reverse complement strand
GGCCCAGCCCATGAACCCCCGGAACAAGAATATCGTCACCCCCGGCAACGAGGATTTCGTGCGGGCGCGTCTCTATGAGGACGAGGCCCTCCATGGGGAAGTCGCCGCGGATCAAGCCAGCCTCATAGGCAGCTTTGCGCTCATCGACGATTTGCTGGCCGCCAACGTCCAGGATGGCCTGCACGCAGCGATCATACACCGCGTCAAATTCGGCCGGATCGCAGGTCAGGGCGTTGGTGAGCAGCTCAGCCTGCTTTGCCAGCACCATCTGGTCGTAGTCGGCCTCGGCCTTAATCGCCACGGTGAAGCCGATGGGTGCATAGGAATCCTTGGCCATGTACTCATAGGAACGTGCGACGACATCCTCATAGCCGGTGAAGGTCAAGGCGCTGTACTTGTTGTTCAGCTCATCATTGCCGAAGCTGCTGCCATTGGACAGGAACACCAGGTCGACAGCGGACAGCCACTTCTGGTCGTCGGGCAGGTTGTCATTAGTTACACGGCCAACGGGCAGGCCGTCCTCGTTCAGATGATCATAGTGAACGCCTTCAATGCCATTCTGCAGGTAGAACATGTTTTCAGGCTGAGCCATCCAGTCCATGTACTTCATCGCGGCAACAGCGGTCTCCTTATTCACCCAGCTGGGAATGAAGATGCAGATGCCGTTGGCGGCATAGTTCTCGTGAAGGGTGTAGCCGTCAGGATTCACGAAGGGGTTAACAGGGATCCACTCGGCGTCCTCGCCTACGTTCTTCTTCATCTCATCGCTGTAATCGGGCCAAACCTGCGTGGGACCCTCGATGTAGAAGCCCGCGTAGCCCTGGTTCAGATCGCGGTCGCGGATGTCGCCGTTATCAATGGCGAAATTCTCGGAGATCAGGCCCTCATTGTACAGGGTATTCAGCAGACGATAGGCCTCCTTCGCGCCGGGCATCTGCTCGTGATACAGGGAGTACCAGTCCTCCTTGGTGATCTTGGAGAAGTCCAGGAAGGAATCCACGATCACGGAGGTGGAGAACAGCGGGCTGTTCTCATACAGCTTCATGGCGTAGGGAACCGTCTGCTCGCCGCCCAGCTTGGCTTCCTTGGCCGCGCGCCGATAGGCAACCCACTCCTCGGTGGTGGTAGGCTCCGCCATGTTCAGCTTGTCCAGCCAGTCCTTGCGGATGAACAAACCGAGCTTGGCCACATTGATGCGGCGGGCAGGGATATAATATCTCAGAAAGATCATATCGACGGAGATGGGAACAACCTTTTCAGCCTATCTGCTCGGCATCCGCCTTGAAAAGATGAAGGAATTGCTGGTGAATACGACCATCTCCCAGCGGGATATTGCCGAGCAGGTCGGCATTGGCAGCGAGCAGACCATGTATCGTCTGTTCAAACAGTATATGGGATGCTCCCCCGGCGAGTATCGGAAGCATCCCTCCGCAGACAGTACCATAGCCGCCGAGACGGCGGATGAATATCATGAAAGCCTGCAAAGAAAAAGTCAAGCCCCAAATAGGACTTGCTGCAAGAAAATTTGGCAGAAGGGGGAGGAAAAGAAGTGCAGCACAAATAAGCCAACACAAAGTGCCGGCTTAAAAAGAGAAAAAGGAAGTGATGTCAGAGGGATGCTTTCAGGGTGGCGGGAATGGGATCTACTGACTGGAGAGTGTCCAGCGAGGCAAAATAATCTCGCAGCTTAGCATAGTAGCGTCGCAGAAACTTGTTGGCTGCTGCAAGCATATAAACATAGAAGGGCTTGCCTTCCGCCCGTTTCCGGTTAAGAAACTGAAACACCGGTTCATCTTGGGGAGCACATTGAAGGTAAGTTCTAATGACATTAAAAAGGGTTTTGCGGAGGTAGGGAGAGCCTCGTTTAGAAGATTTGTTGCTTCTGACGTTTTTGTCTCCGGACTGGTTAGGCATGGGGTCAATACCAGCAAAGGCAACAAGAGCCTGCTTCCGTTCAAAGCGGCGAACATCGCCGATTTCCGCCATAAGCTGCGGCCCGTAGGACTTGCCAACGCCGTACATTGCCATGACAACGGGGTATTCAGGCAGCATAGCAGCAAGCCGATCCATTTCCGCACGATAGACTTCCACTGAGCGCGAAATACTGATGAGCTGATTTGCAGCTTCCTGCACAAGCACTTTCACGACCTTTGACTTTGGGGTCAGGACAACAGCGCGTTTCGCAAGGGCATATACTTCTTCAGCGTTGCTCAGCTTAAAGAGATAGGCGTGGCGCTTGCACCATTTTCGGTAACGCTCACAAAAGGCAGGGAAGGGCTGCTTGCGCACACAGTCTACATGCCAGAAAGAATGCGCAAAGTCAACCCATTTCTGCGTTCCATCACTGCGCACCGGGCTGTCAAAGCACTTTCGGATGCCGGGAAAGGATTGCTCCAGAAGTGCAATCAAATTATTAGCAGAGGCCGTCCGCTGCTTAGAGGCAAGCTGAAACTGGCGGTTGAGGGTTTTGAGATCGTAGCGAATTGCATCCATGGGGGTGAAATCGCGCAAATCAGCCCAATTATCAAGCGCGTAACGAGCAATTTTTACGGCATCAGCCTTATCAGTTTTTACGCGGCGCAGAGAATTAGCACCGTACTCCTTGATGAGAAGCGGATTAACAGCGCAGACAAAGAACCCTGCTTCGTGCAGCGCTTTTTCAACCGCTTCATAGTAACGCCCTGTGTGTTCCATCACGACGCGGGTTTCACCGTCAAGAGCCTTCAACTTCTCGACCAGTGAAGCAAGACCTGCTATATCGTGAGTCACATCAAAAGGCAAGCAAACAACTTCCCCCAGAGGACGAAGCACCGCAACTGTGCTTTTCCTGCTGGAAACATCAATACCTACTGCGTTCATAGAATCACTCCTGTACTGAACTTGTAATGGACAAAGGCCATCTTTCCTGTTGCCGGTTCTATCTGTTTGATGACACGAACGCAGTGGCTCTACCTGCACAAATCGAACACTGCGAATAGGAGGATGGCTGACTGACTTTCATGCGGACGTAAAAGCCCTTGGAGATGAAGGTCAGACCATTACCTCTCTATTCTAACAGTTTAGGCAACGAGATGTCCCATGCCTATGGCTGGCTGCCATAAATCAAGGGGCAAATATATAGTAACAGGAAGCGATGATATGCCTCAAAACTGGCTTCCCGGCGACATCCGGGATAGAATCCGCGACCTGTGTCGCGTTAAAAATCTGAAGCAATCTGAGCTGGCCCATGCCATTGGCATCGATAAAAGCACGTTCAGCCGCTTTATGAGCGGCAAAACGGACAAGTTGTCTGATACCAGCCTGCAGAAGATTGCTCAGCACCTCAACATGTCCACCGACTTCCTGCTGGGTAACACCGACATACCGGATCGCAAGCATTACGATATCGGTGAGTTGGGGCTGACGGTGCAGGCTGCACGAAATCTCTACACGCACAAGGTCGATCCGGCGATTGTGTGTGAGCTGCTGGAGCATCCCCGTTTCGGCGAGCTGACACGCCTGTTGTCCTCCTATAAGGACGAGCTGTTTGTATCCGGGATTGCCGCGCAGAACCAGATGCTGTCCTCCCTCGGCGGGTTGGTGCTGACGCAGGGCAAGGCCCACAAAAATGATATGTACGCAGCATATGACACAGCCCATATGCTGCAAGCGCAGCGTCAGCCGCTGCATGTATCGGAACTGGACACAATCCAGCAGACATTTATGCAGATTGTCCGTGACATCAAGAACACTGGCTCTGACAATGCCCGGGAGGCAACGGCGCTCACGAAGGAATCCATGCGGCAGATGACTGAAACGCTGTCAAAAGGACAGGACGACATCGACCTGCATCAGATCTCCCCGGAACAGATCGTCGGCGGCATCATGGGCGCTATGGCCATAATGGAAGTGCCGGAAGCATACAACGAGCAGATGACCGCTGCCCTCGGGCAAATCCAAACGGGTCTGTTCCAATACTTTTCAATTCTCAATCAGGTAAAAGACAATGAAGAAAACCCAAATGACCAACGAAGAACTGTGCCTTGCCTTTCAGGCAGGCGACCGGCAAGCGGCTGAACAGCTGTACCTTGCCAACTATTCATTCATCCGCAGCATCGCGCTGGCCTATTCCCGGCGTTATCCGGAGCTGTGGATGGATGTGGATGATTTCACGCAGGAGGGAGCTATCGCGCTGCTGCGGGCCGCTGAAACATATTCACCCGGTACGAACGCGACCTTTCTGACCTATGCAAGGCGGATCATCCACAATGCGATCCGCGACGTTCTTCGCAAAGCGCTGCCTCACGCGGAGAAGGAGACTACCCATGAGCCGCGAGAACCCTCATGGAGCGACAACAAAAAACGCTGCTCGCCGGATGTCAGCAGCTATGAACACAATCCGGAATGGATCTATTTGCAGAAGGAGAACACCCAGCGAATCCAAGCAGCCGTTGCAAAATTGTCCGTGCGGGAGAATGCATGGATCAGCGTGCGCTATGGCTTCGGTGACGACGCCCCGCTGTCTCATGCAGAAGCTGCGCGCCGCTATCATCTGACCAAACGGCGGGCGCAGAAGCTGGAATCATCCGCCCTGCACAACGTCAAAACTGGCTACATGCCGAATGCAACAGATTGGAGGTGAGCCTATGACTGGTGTGATTTATGCCCGCTATTCCTCGGACAGCCAGCGCGAGGAGAGCATTGAGGGCCAGATGCGCGAGTGCATGGCTTATGCCGAACGCAGCGGCATCACCATTATCGGCAACTACATCGACCGCGCCATGTCCGCGCGCACGGCGGATCGCCCCGATTTCCAGCGGATGATCAACGATAGCGAGAAGCATCTGTTCGATGTAATCCTCGTCTGGAAGCTGGATCGCTTTTCCCGTGACCGCTATGACAGTGCGACCTATAAGCATATTCTGAAAAAGAACGGCGTCAAGGTGATTTCTGCCACCGAGAACATCAGCGACAGCCCCGAAGGCATCCTGCTGGAATCCCTGCTGGAGGGCCTGTCCGAATACTATTCCGCCGAGCTGTCTGTAAAAATCCAGCGCGGCCAGATGGAGAATGCTATGAAGGGAAAGAACAACGGCGGCACGGTGCCGCTGGGCTTGCGGAAGGGCCCGGATGGCGTCATGGAGCTTGACCCGATCATTGCTCCCATCGTACAGGAGATCTTCCAACGGTATGACAAAGGGGAGAGCATGACGGATATCGTGGCTTCCCTCAATGAGCGGGGTATCCGCACAGCAAAGGGACTGCCGTTCCGGATCGGCAGCCTGGGCACGGTGCTGAAGAACCGGAAGTACATCGGCGAATACCGGTATGGCAAGATCGTCATTCCGGACAAGCTGCCTGTCATTATCGACATGGAGCTGTTCGACCGTGTGCAGCGGCGGATGGAGGTCAACCGCCACGCCCCCGCCCGTGCAAAGGCGGACGAGGAATACCTACTGACCACGAAGCTGTTCTGCGGCCATTGTGGGCTGATGCTCGCAGGTGAAAGCGGCAGGAGTCGCAATGGCGAGGTACACTACTATTACAAGTGCGGCGGCGCAAAGCGGAAGCAAGGATGCACGCTGAAGGCGGTCAAGAAACGCTGGATCGAGCGCACCGTGGTCACTGCGACTATCACGCGTGTGCTGCATGATGATGTGATCAACCGCATTGCTGACGCGCTGATTGCTTACCAGGACAAGGAAAGCACTCTGCTTCCATCGCTGAAGCAGCAGCTGAGGGAGTGTGAAAAGTCCATTCAGAACATGCTGAACGCTATCGAGGCTGGTATCATCACCCCATCCACAAAGCAGCGCTTGCAGGATCTGGAAGCGCGGCGCGAGGAACTGAACGTCAGCATCCTGCAGGAGCAGCTGCAGAAGCCCAGGTTCACCAAGGAGCAGATCGTGGCGTGGATCAGCCGGTTCAAGTACGGCGATCCCGATGATTTGGAATATCAGAAACAAATCATTGACACTTTCGTCAACAGCGTGTATGTTTATGATGACCGGTTGGTGATGACCTACAACTACAAGGACGGCACCGAGACGATTTCGCTCGATGCCGTCCATCAGGCCTTTGGTTCGGAGTTGTCAAGTGATGCTCCACGAGCCGAAATCCTTGGAGATGCAAGGGTTTCGGCTTTCTTTTTGCCCATAAGTACCATCAAACGTACCATTGTTGCGTTTTAGACAGCTGTCGGGAGGGGAGAGCAGCCTTGCCTCTTGGCAGCTGTTTTTTAATACTGGCAGATGAGCTGTTCCAGCTGCTCTGCGGCTTGCTGACGCATGTCGGCGTTGCGATGACCGTACACGTCTAACGTGAAAGCGACGGTTGTGTGCCCCAATGCTTCGGAAAGCGTCTTGGGGTCAACATGGCTTTGCAGGGAAAGTGTGGCGTAAGTATGACGCACATCATGGAAGCGGACTTGTGAGAAAGATAATCGTTTTTGCTATTTGCCATGTACATACGTACAGGATGATCGTTCGGTGTATGTATGTACATAGGTTTTAGCTGGAATTTTCAGATTATGTAAATGGATTATCCTTTGCGTAGGCTGATTCGAGTGTCTTGATTGCAATTCATAATTATAGAAATCGCCTCCTTTATCTTCTGATGGAGAAGAACTGCTTCTCCACTATAACTGGTAAAAAGTTTGACGTTTTTTACGCGATTTGCAAAGATTCCAGAAAAATTTTTGATGAAGCGGATTGAAATCATTTCATCCTGAATCGTTGGGCGCTTGGTGGAAACATAGCAGCAAGTATGAGCATGTCATTCTTGATAGCAATGTAAATGGTAAACTGTACTTGAGCCACTTAGGCAAAAAAGGGAACGAATACTTGAGCCACCCGACAAAGCCTCTATAATGTAAACAGACCATTGTAGGAGGCGAAGAAAGGTGGTCACAAGCGTGGATGTGTACAAGGAGATCCGCCGACTGCAGTTGGAAGGCGTCACCAGCCAACGCAGAGCAGCAACACTGCTGGGCATCTCACGGAACACAGTGAAGAAGTACTGGGAAGGCAACGCAGTACCTTGGGAACGGCAGACATACGAGCGAGAAGCCGCTGTGCTGACGCCGGAGGTGGTCCGGTTCATTGAGAACTGCCTGGAGGCAGACGCACAGGAGCGCGTACGCAAGCAGCACCATACTGCCAGGCGGATCTACAACCGACTGGTCGAGGAATGCGGCTTTACCGGCAGTGAGTCCTCGATCCGGAAAGCAGTTCATAAGCTGAGAGCACAGCGTGGTGCAGTGGAAACCTATGTGCCTCTGCGTTTTGTCCCCGGCTCCGCCATGCAGGTAGACTGGGGCGAAGCTGTCATCTATCTGGGCGGGCAGCGCATGGCCGTCAACCTGTTCTGCGCCAGACTCTGTTTCAGCTGCGCTCCATTTGTCATCGCATATGAACGGCAAAACCTGGAAAGCTTTCTGGATGCTTTGACCAGGGCAATCCAGTTCTTTGGCGGTGTACCCAGACAGGTCATCTTTGACAATGCCCGTGTCGCCGTTAAGAGCGGATTTGGCGCTCATGCCGTTGCACAAGAGGACTATGCACAATTTGCAGCACACTACGGCTTCGAGCCTGTGTTTTGTAATCCAGCGTCCGGTAATGAGAAGGGGCTGGTCGAAAACCTGGTTGGCTACATTCGCCGCAATGTCTGTGTTCCGCTGCCTCGTGTTCGTTCACTGGAAGAGCTCAACGCCAAACTGCTGGAACAGTGCGCAAAATACCAGACGCACCGAGTGGACAACAAGCCTGCTTCAGTTGGCGAGATGCTGACGGAAGAAAGGCAGGCGCTTCACGCTATCCCACGGTATACGCTGGATACGTCGAAGAAATTCTACCCAACAGTCGGACGTTACGCCACCGTCATTGTGGAGACCAACCAGTATTCCGTTCCCTGCGGGTACCGTGGACAAAGCACCACAGTGAAAGCCTATCCGAACCACATTGAGATCTGGATCAACGGCAGCCTGGTTGCCAGCCACAAGCGGCTGTATGGCCGGAAGGAGGAATCGCTGGATCTGAAACACTATCTGCCTATCCTCGCACAGAAAGGCAGAGCGATGCGTTTTGCTCGTCCTGTGCAGAAGCTGGTTCCATCCACATTCATTGACTGGATGGAAGGTCAGCAGCTGAAAGCAAAGGAAATGGTCGAGATGCTGGAAGCCTGTCTGGAGATTGGATACCAGGCAGTCATGCAGCGTGAGAAAACGTCCAGGACAGAATATGTACCAAAAGAAGTAATTCCTGTCCAGATCGTTGACCTTGACCAATACGACAAGCTGTATGCGAGGGAGTCAGTAAGATGATTGATACGAAAGAAGAACAGATCCGACTGTATGCCCGTCAGCTGAAGATCCCGACATTTGCCAACTATGCTGATACGATCCGGCAATGTGCGCCTGATACAGACCTCTCCGGCTTCCTGCTGGAACTCATGATGACAGAAGCAGCGTCCCGTCAGGAAAACCAGACACGGCGCCGTATGAAGGCTGCAGCCTTCCCATTCCAGAAGACACTGGATGAGTTTGATATGACGCAGCTCAATCCGTCTGTCTCGCCGGTGTTCCTGAATGAGCTTGCTTCCTGCAAATTTATTGATGAGTGTCGTAACATTGTCATGATCGGCAATCCCGGCAGAGGTAAAACGCATATTGCGATTGCGTTGGGAATCAAGGCCTGCCTGCAGGGATACAGGGTACTGTTCCGGAATGCTTCCACGCTCTCAACTGAACTGACAGAAGCCAGGGACAGCTACCAGTTGGGCAAGATTGAGCGTCAACTGGCCCGAACCGATCTTTTGATCCTGGATGAACTGAGCTACCTCAGCTTTAACAAGTATGAGTCCGATCTGTTGTTTAAGGTCCTATCTGACCGCAGTGAGCGCAGCAGCACCATTGTGACGACCAACCTTCCGTTCTCCAAGTGGACGGAGTTGTTTGAAAACACCACGATGGTCTCAGCCCTTGTGGACCGGCTGACCTACCGCTCCCATGTCCTGGATATGAATGGCTCGTCCTACCGGCTCATGTCCACCCGGGAGGAAGCCGCTGCTAAGTGACAGGGAAACCGCTCTCGGGAGACGGTCGTTTCGCCCTTCTCCCTGCCGCGGCAGGCACCCCTCTTCTCCCCGTCGCCGGGGTGGCTCAAATATTCATTCCTACTTTTGGCCCATGTGGCTCAAGTATTCATTCCCATTAGTGGCTCAAATATTGGTTCCCACTTGGCTCAAATATTCGTTGACATTCACATAGCAACCTCCTTTCCGTTCTTGCGAAGGGAAATTTATATCCTTCTTCACTCTTGAACTGTAAAGAAAAGATCGTTTTGCGACACGATTTGAAGCGGATTGCAAAATTTTTTTCTGGAACTGCTGAAAACAAGAAATCTGGGGAGTGCTACAGCGCTAATTCATCACATTCCTAAGCTGAATATGACAGCATCAACAGGGATTCTAAATTTGGGCATACGAAAACCCTGCTTGCTAATTTTCTTCTCCATGCTGGAAGAAGAAGTAGCAAGCAGGGCCATTTTGCTAAAAATGACAGTTTGCTTGTTGGGAACACATTTCCCAAATCCTATGAATGCAGCGCAGGCGCTGCGGTTATATCGTCATGAGAAGGGCAGCTGGTGTGAGAAAATCATACAGTCATCACATTGTCTGCCCACATTTCGCACTGACTCATGACAGTCTGAACAGCATCGTCCATCCCTTCCGGCGGGTATTTGTATTTCTTCAAAAGGCGCTTTACCAGCCGGCGCATTCCAGCTCGTGCGCTCTCTTTCTTTTGCCAGTCAATCGTCCGGTTCTTTCGGAGCATATCTGTCAGTTCCTTCGTAATCGCTATCAGTTCATCGTGTTGATAGAAGTCTTTGATTGCTTGAGGCTTCGTGAGTGCGTCATAAAAGGCAAGCTCGTCTGCTGTCAATCCGAGTTTTTCTCCTTCGGCAGCAGCGGCAGCAATGTCCTTCGCCAGCTTGAGCAACTCTTGAATAACTTCCTCATTTGTCAACATTCCGTTCAGGTAACGGTTCATTGCGCTCTGAATGATTTCGGAGAATCGCTCCGACTTGACAATGTTTGTTCGGCGGTAAACGGAGACTTGCTCTGCAATCAGCTTTTTCAGAAGCTCGACAGCAAGGTTTTTCTCCTTCATATTTGCTACTTCTTCAAGGAATTTGGGATCGAACAGTGAAAACGAGGTCTGAACATCAGAGAAAAGATTGATAACGCCTTCGCTCTTGATGCTATGCTTCAAAAGCTCGTTGATACGCTCATTTACTTCTGGCAGCGTAAACTTCTTTCCACTGCCGCCTGAAACCAAGCGTACGGTCATTGTTCTGACGGACTCGAAGAAAGCCGCTTCCATGCGGGTTGGATCATCTACTAAACTGCTGCATAGGGAAAGTGCCTGTTTGAGCAGCAGTGCTTCCTTGATAAATACATTCTGCGTCTTCTCATTGTCGGGCAGCTCGTATTCTGCAACACTCTTGCCGAGTATGAAGTTCACACCACCGCTGATGAGCTTTGCGCGGTCGAGGTCATTTCCAGTCATGAATTTCTCATAACTAAAT
>OHRM01001166.1_pt1 | contig 10600 bp, 10 predicted proteins | sample 1578361 | NCBI WGS metagenome assembly OHRM01 (sample SAMEA3879590, study PRJEB24766) | human gut metagenome | biome: human-associated habitat; feature: feces | place: USA | collected 1985/1987 | reverse complement strand
CTTTCTCTCCGACTGGCGCACCGACTTGGGCGGCAAAAAGAACTTCCACAACGGCGTAGGCGGCACCTACGACTGCATCGCCATCATGAGCTATTATGTGGTCTGCAAATCAGTTACTTCGTTCCGTGAAATCGAAGAGATGGAGGAAAATCTGATTCTTCCGACCTTCCGCAAGCTGAAATTTGTGGACTGCAACAAGCCGTTCTGGAGGAAGCTGATGTACAAGGCGTTTGTTCGTGCGAAAAGCGGCTGCGACAAATGGCACGATTACGAGATGTCGGTTGCGCCTTATGAAACCGACAAGCCTATTTATTATGAATTTACATCGTGCCCGGCGGCGAAGTTTGCCATCCGGCACGGTCTTACGGATATTATGCCCGCCCTGTGTAATGTGGACTTTGCGTCTATGGAGCTGCTGCACGCAAAGCTTATACGGACGAACACCTGCGTGAACGGCTGCCGGTGCGACTATACCATCTGCGGCGACCAGGACCCGTATATAAAAGAACACCCCGAATATCGGGATGAAGCCGGATTCCGGCGAAACAAATAAAAACGCAATGCAAAGGCGGTGAGACAAATGGAAACTTTTCTTGGAATCATGATTCCTTTCTTGGGTACAACGCTGGGCGCGGCCTGCGTGTTCTTTATGAAAAAATCCCTTAGCGATCTGGTGCAGCGCGCCCTTGCCGGCTTTGCCGCCGGTGTGATGGTGGCAGCGTCCATCTGGAGCTTGCTGATCCCCGCCATTGAGCAGTCGGAGGATATGGGGAAGCTGTCCTTTCTCCCCGCCTTTATCGGATTTTGGGTCGGCGTGCTGTTTTTGCTCCTGCTTGACCGTTTGATTCCCCATCTTCATGTGGGAAGTGAACAGGCCGAGGGTCCGAAAAGCAAGCTCGGGCGCACCACCATGATGGTGCTGGCTGTTACCTTACATAATATCCCGGAGGGAATGGCAGTCGGCGTGGTGTATGCAGGCTTTCTTTCGGGAAATACGAAGATTACTGCGGCAAGCGCACTGGCACTGTCCCTCGGCATTGCCATTCAGAATTTTCCCGAGGGTGCGATCATCTCCATGCCGCTCCGGGCGGAGGGGGAACGCAAGGGCCGAGCGTTTCTCGGCGGCGTGCTTTCCGGCGTTGTCGAGCCTATCGGCGCGGTGCTGACGCTTCTCGCGGCGCAGCTTGTGATCCCGGCGCTGCCGTATCTGCTGAGCTTTGCAGCGGGTGCCATGCTCTATGTGGTGGTAGAGGAGTTGATTCCGGAAATGTCGCAGGGGCGGCACTCGAATCTTGGAACGGTGTTCTTTGCGGTAGGCTTCAGCGTGATGATGGTGCTGGATGTGGCACTGGGATAAGGAAGTAAATGATGATTTTACAAGTGATTTTGGAGGGCATAGGACTTGGCGTTCTGCTCATTTTGGTTTGCGCCATCGGTATCCGCAAGGGCGCGGTGGGCATGGTGCATCTTTACAGCCAGGAGGTGCAGGAGCGGTGCGTAACGCTGGGACTTACAACACACGCGAAAATCAAGCGAAATGCTTTGATTTTCAAAGCTGTCTGCGTCCCCGGATACATCGCCTATGTGCTGGTCTGCGTCTATGCGCTCAACGGCGCAAAGGGCTTCGTTCAGGGCTTCTGGCAGCTGCTGGTCATACTGTCCGTTATGAATCTCATAGACCGATTTTTGGTTGACGGCTATTGGGTAGGACATACGAACGCATGGGAAATTCCGGGAACGGAAGACCTGAAACCCTACATTACAGCCAAGGATAAGGGCAAAAAGTGGCTGTTCGGCACAATTGGTATGGCGGTCATTTCGGCAGCACTGGCGGCGATTATGATGCTTTTTATGAAAATATGAGGTGATAGAAATGCTGTTTCAAACATATGGCGACAGGAGGAATCCTGCCGTGCTGTTCTTTCATGCAATGGGTGTGACAGGAGCGAGCAGCGAACCGATTGCGAGGTATTTGCAGGATCGATATTTCTGCATCTTGCCCACCTCCACCGTTTACTGCGAGGGGCAGAAATATGTCAGCAAGCTGGACGAAATACGGCAGGTGGAGGACTTTCTGCATCGACAGGGCGTGGAGCGGCTGGCGATGGTGGTCGCTTCTTCCATCGGTGCAGACCTTGCCATGGCGTTTCTGACGCAGACGAAGCTGCCCGTGGAGCACGCTTTCTTTGACGGCGGGCAGTTCGCCCAAATCGGAAAGGGCACGCGCCGTATCATGACGCCGTTTCTGTATTTTGCCATCAAGAGCCTATATTGGTCGAAGGGCGGTACGCTGAAAAAGATACTGTGGTGTGACGACGATTCCATAAAGTCGTATTTTATAGACGCAGGGAAAAATCTGACCTATACAAATTTGCGGCGGCAGATTTCGGACAGTCTGGAGGATAAACCCTTTCCGCCGCTTTCAAAAGAATTGCAAAAACATACCTATTTCGAGTTTGGCAGTATAGAAGATCATTTCAAATACCGTCAAGCAGTGATGGAAGCCTACCCCTGCGGCCATTATCCCGTGTTTGAGGGATACGATCACATGCAATATCAGATTCGCGATCCAAAGGGGTTCGCCGAAATGCTGGCACACATCGCCGAGCGTGACTGTATGCCGGAACTGCCATTTATCAGAAAGTGAGTGATACCCATGAAATACAAAATCGAGAAAAACACCGTACAGGAGACGCTGATCATTCCGCTGTATGCGCGGAAGGTCTGCTCAGGACTATACCCGAATCTCTACCGGGACGAAACAGCGGTTCGCCTGATTGACGAGATCGACTACGATTTTTCTGAGGCGGAGAAAAAATCCCACAGCCTGATGCAGCGTTTCGGCTCGCTGGAGGTTGCCATGCGACAGAATGATTTGGCTTTTGAAGTAAAGGACTATTTAAAAATCCACCCCAACGCCGCAGTGGTTAATCTCGGTTGCGGGCTGGACAGCACCGGCAGAGGCTGCGACAACGGCAGCTGTAAGATCTACAATCTGGACTTTCCCGATGTCATCGCCGTGCGCAATGAGCTCCTGCCCGCCGGGGAGAGGGAGGAAAACATCCCATGCGATTTGAACAATACCGAATGGTTTAGAAAAATTGACTCTTCAAACGGCGCGGTGTTCTTTGCCTCCGGCGTGTTCTACTACTTTTTGACCGAGCAGGTCAAGGCGCTGGTACAGCAAATGGCGGACGCTTTCCCGGGCGGCGTGCTGGTATTTGATGCGGCGAACCGGTCGGCAGTGAAAATGATCGCCAAAACCTGGCTCAAAAGCGCGAAAATCAATGATGTCGGCGCATATTTTGCGGTTTCGGACGCGAAAAGCGAGCTTTCTCCGTGGGACAGCCGATTGCAGGTCACAAGCCGCGGCTATATGCTGGGCTACAACGATCTCCGTGACCCATCCGTCAGCGGCTTTTTCCGTTTTCTCGCCAGGGTCGGCGACGGCATAATGAAAATGCAGATTGTAAAGATCAACTTTTGAAAGAGGCGTTTGAATGAAACACATCCACTTTGATGTTGAAAACGATGGCTTTTACGGCGCGTATTGGGCGTGCAAGGACGATTCAAGCTGCGCCATCATCGCCATGCTCGGCGACGACCCCGAGGATTATATGGCGCGCTCTGCGGTGAAGTGGCTACTTCGCCTCGGCGTGAACATATTGACCATGTCGCCTAGGAAAAAGGACTACGGGCATCACAACTATCCGCTTGAATACATCGAAAAAGCGGTTGCATGGCTTAAATTACACGGCAACGAAAAAATAGGCATTGCAGGAGCCTCAACGACAGGTACCCTCGCCCTGACGGCGGCTTCGCTATTTGATGGTATCTCTCTGACTATCGCAATGACCCCCAGCGACTTTGTGTGGCAGGGGTTCATGCAGGGCAAAAAGGATGGCTGCAAGGAATGGCCAATCGAGGGAGAATCACTCTTTTCTTACAAGGGAAAGCCCTTGCCATACATACCGTTTTGCTATCAGCACCCTGACTATTGGCGCATAATCTCGGAGGAGTCCAAACGCACCGGAAATATGGTTGCCTCCCGCAAGCTGTTTGACGACTCTGAAGCGGCGCACCCGATAGCCGAGGAAGAATTTATAAAGATCGAGAATATCCGCGGCAAGCTGTTTCTTGTCGGCGCAGAGGACGACGCACTTTGGGACACCGCAAAATATATCCGCCGCATGGAAAAACGCCTTGCGGAGAAACCGCACTCCTGCGAAGTTGAGGTGGTCGTATATGAGCACGGCACGCATTTTGTTTTCCCCGACGGTATGCTCAAGACCATGCTTCCCGTCGGCTCGGCACTGTTTGTCAAGCTGGCGTTCAGCGCTGCGAAGAAATATCCCAAGGAGTGTAAAACGGCTCGCATTGACATTGACCGCCGCATGACCCACGTGATATGCGATTGGAGGGACAAAAAGTGACCTATTTTGGAATGCCATTCGGCATGTGGACGATGTTTGCAGGCTCATTCCAAAAGCAGCTGACGGTTGTATTTGGCTATGATGTCGATACGGCAAAAACCATCACGAAAAAAGCAAAGCCGAAATACAAAGCAATCATTGCAGACCTGCCGGAGTTTGAAAAAGCGGATCGCTTCAAGATGAACATTGTCAACTGTGCAATGCTCGGCGCGTTTATTCTCTCCATGCCGGAGCGCCCAAAGGTGGACAGACTGACAGATTACTACGCAAAATCCATGATGACAAAGCCCATGAAATGGTTCTGCCGCAAAAGCGGAAAGAGCAAATTCACCGAAAAGGACATTGCAGGTATGAAAGCCACCGCCGCGCTGAGAGCCGCTGACCGCAACCCCTACTCGTGGAATATGGAGTTTTACGAATATCCCGACGGTAGCGGATACGAAGGCCGCTTTACAAAATGCGGTATCTGTGTGCTGATGAAAAAGCTGGGGCTGTATGACCTCACTCCCGCGCTGTGCCGTCTGGACTACACCATGAGCGAAGCAGGCGGCGCGACTGACTTTGTGCGGCAGTACACTCTTGCTTCCGGCGGACCATACTGCGACTGCGTATATAAAAAGAAGCTTTAGAGGGGAGATAAAATTATAAAAGCTACTTATTTTTTTCCGATTTTCCGTGAAGCTTCGGCAAAATTTGCCGTCTCTGTCTCGCAATTAAAAAAAGCAGGATTGTTTTAAAACAATCCTGCTTTTCTTGTCATAACCGAACGAAACAAAATAATACAATCCGAAAGTCCGTATTTAAATATTGATGTCGGGAAGTTCAATGGGTCCCGAGACGTCGTTTGTAGTCGGTTCAGTGCTGATGGTAATAATATCAGCCGTGCAAAATTCCGTTATTTCAAATGACGGAGCAGAATACTCTTCTTTCATTCTTTTTTCTCCTTTTTTAAGTCCTGTAAGCTGCGGCGGATTTTCCGTATCGCATCATAGCCTGCGTTAAATCATCAAGAGCAGTACCCTTATATGCACTTGACTGCTGAATAACACTTGCGTATGATTCGACGCTGAAAAGCATTGTGTTGCTGCAAGGAACGCCGTTTTCATAAACCGTAAGCAAAAGCTTATCGCTCAGCTCATGTGCAAAAAGCTCATTACAATAAACATAATATGTGCCGTCGCCGTTATTCACAAAATCATTTTTGTCATAGGTGAATTTTGTGTTCCTAAATGCGATTTCAACGGTCTTGTTTTCAACGTCCTTAGCGGAAAACTTAGCCCTGAGCATAATTGAATTGTTGAGCACCAAGCCGCAAGTATTCCATTGCGCCGTAGGACTGCTTATCGTTTTGTAATTTAAGTCGCTGATATTCTTAAATTCCTCTCCCCCTTTGCTGCCCCAGCCTTTTTGAACGGCGGTCAGCTCGGAATTAACAAGATTATCCGTCTTATACCCTACATATTTCTGTGCCATAGCACCGTAATTCAACAGATCCACAAGCAGCGTGCGAAGCTTTGAGTATTCATCGCCGCTGTATCTGTCGAGCAATGTATAGGCGTACTCCTTGACGCTCAACGCCTTTTCGGGGCTTGTGTATTCCTCGTTTCCCTTTTTGGCGTGCAACACCGCAGTAACCTCATCATTCATAAGCTGCGGATTTATGCCCTTGTACGAGAATACGTAGTAATCCCCGTTCTGCTTATATTGTGTAGCCTTTTCTTCTTTTCCGTTACATTTAAATGTCATATAGAAATCATTGTAAGACGAAAGACTGCTTTTAGGTACTTTGAAATTCATTGTTATGCTGCTTTCGAGCGATATTGAAGCCTTGTCAATTGCAAGTGCGGGCTTTTCTTCCGAAGCAGCTTTCTTTTTGTAATAATATGTAACAACCGTACCGTCTGAAACAATCGGCTCATTCAAGCCGTCGGCCTTCACAAATTCACAACCGTAAAGCGATTTTGCCGGCGTCAAACCAAGCTTTGTGCCATACGGAACAGTAAATGTTCCTCCGGCAGTATTCGGTATTTCTGAGCCGTCCTCAAATTTATATTGGATTGAAACGGTTGTGTAACGCTGTGTTTCCGTATTATCGTCCGCTAAGATGTTACCGTTTTCGTCAAGCACCTGAAATGCCACGGTATCACCGTTCAAAAGCTGAGCGTCGGACGGAATTTGATAAATAAGCGAGCAGCTCTTCAGACCTGAATTAAAATCGCTTTTGATGTGGTCCAAAGCACCTATCGGCCAGAAATTCGCCTTATCATTCCAAACGGGAATGTCAAAGGTTTGAGTAGTCTGAAGCGGATTACCCGATGAATCGGTTGCCACGCTGCCGTCGGAATGCCTTATCCACATTTTGAATCTTATCTGCCTTGCTTGCTTATCCGAAACATTTTGAATGACAGTGCGCAGTTCGATTTTTTTACCGTTCATATCGGTATTAAATCTGCTTTTACCGTTACCGCTCAAAAGCCTGCCGCTGCGATTTGAAGTATAAGTATAGTATGAGCTTGTTTCAAGGTCCGTAAAATCAGAGGGACTTGAGTAGGCTCCGGTGTACTCCTTAACCTCAGGCGTGGCAACGTAGAGCTCTGCATCCTTGACAAGCTGAGACATTCTCTTGTAGCCCTGCAAGCGGCAAACCTCGCAAAACTGATAATTTGTATCTCTCATTATACACTCGTAGCTTGAGACAAGCATTTTTGAGCCGTAAGCATTGCGGCAGGTATAGGTGTTTCTGAAGCCTAAAAGCTGAGACCATTTTATCTTTGCCGGGTCTTCAACCGAGGAGAGATTCAGGGACTTCAGTTCCTTATCCCCAAGTAAATATCCGGTGCTGTACTCATCGCCGAGGCCGAGCAAGCTATGCCCAAGCTCGTGTGCAAAGGTCTTAGGCGCACGATAGCTGTCTGACGGTGAAATAAAATAGTGGAAGCCGTATTCACGATTGTTATAGGCACCGCCGAAATCGGATTTTGTATTTACAACCACGGCGAACTGCGCAATATAATCGTGAACATAGTAATACGGTTCATACTCGTTCCACTCGCCGTTAGGCTTCGTCGGAATCGTGTTCGGGTCGGTTGTTTTTTTGATATGAGCATCGTGAATTTTCTCTATAAACTCAGGTCCTATACATCTTTCCAAAATATGGTTCTTCCATTGGCTTCCGTGGAGATTGTTAGAAATAACCGGAGAATTGTAGCTGTCAACTATAACATCGAAGAAGGTGCTCCCCCCGTTATCAAATGTAGACTCTGAGGCTGTGCAGAGGGCGTAAACATTAAATCTGTCGGCATAGCTGCGATACGGCTCGTATTTCATAGCCTCTTGCCAAAGGCGTTTTACATCATTGATAAATTTACCCTGCTGACTTTTTGTATATCCCTCACCGCAAATGACGACAACCATATTTTCCGTGTCGCTGCGAGTCTTCTGAATAGTGTATACGGGAATGGTAGGATTAGAGTATTTCCCGTCAGCCGAATACCATGGTCCGAGCGTGGGCTGAATGCTTTGCTCGGTGCTGACATTCCAATCGGGATTTGCCTCTTCCGCAGGCTCTGAAATTGTATAATCCGCCTCCTGCTTATTCGGAGCAGAGCCGACATAAGGATTGCCCTGAGTGCCGCTGCCGGAGGTTGCGACAAAATACTCGGTATCGAGATAAAACGCAGGTCTTACGCCCAAATCGGAATACCACGGAGCATATCTGCCCACCTCGCCCGACGAGCTGACATAACGCATATCATGATTACAGTCGGTAACGGGAGTGCGAAGCCAATAAGGCCAAGCCATACCGTCATTGTTGTATGCGACATAATAGCCTTTAAGATTTTTCCACACGGCGTTAGCCTGTTTTACATCGAGAAGAAACACCTTTTCGGTCGTGGTTTCAAAATATGAATCATCATAATTAGCCACAGCCTCCGAAATATCGGTGTAGTATAACAAATCGGAATTTGCGTCGCCCTCAACAATACCCTTATTGTATTCGGGATGAGAGACAAGAGAACGCTGGGTAACGGTTTTCATAGCGGCAATTTCCGACTTTGAAAATTCATTTAAAAAGCCCGCTTTATTATTATAGGCCCCTGTTCCGCTGACATAACCATCCTTCGGCGGGTTACCGCAAAGCCAATCGACCTTACCTGCAGCCGCAGTTGAATTGAGCCAGGAACGCATATTGCTGTCTTTCCAATAATTTGAGCCGTAATCGGCGCGCTTATAGCTTCTGCTGTGCGATTTCGAATTGCTGTTGTCGTTTGTCTTGGCATCATACGCAAGAGTGTCAACAATTCTGTCTGCAAGCATAAGCGGACCGTTATCATCAATACTCACACAGCGCCAAAGAATCGAGGCGTTATTATATGTTCCCATTTTGACATAATCGCCCACTTTAATATCAGGCTTTGACGCCGCCTGAGCGAACATAGGCAACAGCGAAACAGCCATGCACATCGTAAGCAATACTGCCGTCAGTTTTTTTACCATTAACTCAATCCTTTACCAAATATATTTGCTTTAATTATATATGACTTGGTTATAGATGTCAACACATTTATCGTTAAACTTTTGTCAATTATGGCAGCTGCCTCTCATAATAAAATGCTTTCCGCAGCGTTAACATTCACGCTTTCCTTTTGCCGCTTATATATGACGAAAAAAACGTCTGATTTGCCCTTAAATGCAAAAAAACACCCTCCACTTTCATTTAAAAAGCAGAGGGTGCTTAACATGGTTAAAAACAATTCACTTGGCCGCAAAGGCCGCAAGTATCAGCTGCAAATTGAGCTGATAATTTTTTCCGCGTCAAACGGCTCGCCGAAATGATTTTTATAATCCGAATTTAATATATATACCGTTACCTTATCGCTGCTTTCCGCTACGATACTGAAATATGACGAAGACTGCATTTCAAATTTGTCTGTGTAATTACAGTATTTATATCGGTAATCGCCCTCGGTTCCGTCTGTATATTTAATGTCTTTTCCGCCGACCGAGGTCTTCCTTAACAGTTCTTTTTCAAGCCTTTTCTTAATAAGCTTTCGCGAAGCCGCCGTTCCGCCGGTATACTCATATACGGTAGCTGTATAATAGTTATAGCTGCCGTCGCTTTTAGAATAATTATCAACAGTATAATAACCGCTTAAAAAGCCGTTTGAATACAGCTCATCATCCGAACGCTCAGCCTCGTAATCAGCCAAATCGACAAAATTACCCAAGCTGTATTTGCTCTCGGCGGCTTCTTTATAGCTGCTCGTCTTTTCGCTGCCCGAATTTACAAATATCGCGGCAAAAAACGACACGGAGAAAACCACGCAGAAGGCCGCTATACATAATGAGCTTATCTTAAGCGCGGATTTTATTTTTGCGTCATTGACAAAAAAGTAAGCGATATAGCAAATTATTCCGGGTATCAAAATTATGCTCGGTATAATCAGAGCAAAGGTATCAACAACAATATATATCGGTGTTGTTGTTACTTGGCTTTTGACAAAAGACCAAAGAAGCCCCAATGCCACCACTGCAATTAAAATGACGACGAGATTTTTAATTGATTTCTTTTTATCCATATTAACCCCCGCTTTTTATAAGTAACAGAATATGTGTTACTTCCGCAACATATTGTATGTATACAATATGTTATATTGCTTTTTTCGTTTTGTCAACAGCGGCTGCTTTTAAGAACGATAAAGGAAACCAAATGCACTTTACCAACAACAAAACACGGTATACTCTGCCGCTTTTTATTACAGCTTGTTCACACAACGAAAATGCAAAAACAGGATACAGCTTTTGCTATATCCTGCTTTTATAGCAAACAACTCTAATTTTAATAGAAACCCGTTAAGGGGGCGTAATTACGGTTTGGAGGGGGGCAACTATTGCCGATTGAACTACTATTTAGAAAAAAATATAGCTGTGCTATGCTACACAAACTGAAATTGTCTATTTCCGTTGCCATACCATTACATAATCTCTTTCACCGGTAGCTTCATCAATGCCATTGCACCGGATTTCAAACCCTTCTCTTTGATAAAAAGATATTGCCCGTGTATTTTTTTGATATACATTTAAGAACAATGTGTTTCTTTTTTCCTTTACGTAGTTTAGCAAAATTTTACCTATACCTTGAGATTGCATTTCGGCAGAAACAAAAA
>OHRM01001163.1_pt1 | contig 10612 bp, 10 predicted proteins | sample 1578361 | NCBI WGS metagenome assembly OHRM01 (sample SAMEA3879590, study PRJEB24766) | human gut metagenome | biome: human-associated habitat; feature: feces | place: USA | collected 1985/1987 | reverse complement strand
AAAGAGGAAACGGGGTCAAGTGCACTGTCGCTTTCTTCTCCTTTTCCCCTTTACAACGCTCCTTCAAACCGCTATAATAGGACAAACAGAATCACGGAAGGAGCGTGTTCCACGATGTCCGAAGTCAAAACCCGCGCAGAACTCATTGCGCTCAAGGTTCGCCGGAAGCAGCGGCTCGTCCGCGTCGCGCTGGGCGAGGAGAAGGCGGATGTTGTCCTCAAAAACGCCGATTATGTCAACGTATTTTCCGGCACGGTTGAGCATGGCGATATTGCCGTTGCCAACGGGCTGGTCGTCGGCATGGCTGACCATTACGACGGCTTGATGGAGGTCGATGTCAGCGGCAAAATCGTCGCACCCGGCTTTATCGACGCGCATATTCATCTGGAGAGCAGCCTCGTCAGCCCGACCTCGTTCGCGCGCGCGGTGCTCCCCCACGGCACAACCACCGTCATCACCGACCCGCACGAAATCGCCAACGTCTGCGGTATGGGCGGCATCGACTACATGATGGCGGCGACAGAAAATCTGCCGCTGGATGTGCATTTCATGCTCCCGTCATGCGTGCCGGCAATGGCGTTTGAGGAAAACGGCGCGACGCTGACATGGCGCGACATCAACGCCTATTTCGACCATCCCCGCGTGCTGGGGCTGGCGGAAATGATGAATTATCCGGGTGTGATGATGGGCGACCGCGCGACGATGGAGAAAATCGTCGTTTCACAGGCGCATCACAAGAAGATTGACGGTCACGCTCCTGAGCTTTCGGGCAATGACCTCAACGCATACATTGCCGCAGGTGTCTATTCCGACCACGAGTGTTCCACCTTTGAAAATGCCCTTGAAAAGCTGAGAAAAGGTCAGTTTATTATGATAAGAGAGGGTACTGCCGCCCATAATCTCAAGGCGCTCATGCCGCTTTTGACTCAGCAGTATTACTCAAGGTGTATGTTTGCAACAGATGATAAGCATCCAAGTGACTTGCTTTACGGCGGTCATATTGACTACATTGTAAAACAGGCGCTGAAAAACGGTGCAGATCCGATTGTTGCCCTCAAAACAGCAACCCACCATGCCGCAAGATACTTTTTGCTCAATAACAAAGGTGCGATTGCTTCGGGTTATCTTGCCGATATTGTTGTTGTCAATAATCTTGAAGATTTCAATGTTGAAACTGTTTTCAAGTGTGGTAAGCTTGTTTTTGACGGCGAAGTTAAGGACTTTTCTGCTCCCACAGTTGATGAAAAGCTTGCCGAAAAATGCTTTGACACTTTCCACCTTAACAGCGTAACGCCGAGCAGCTTCAAGGTTGACGGAAAACTCGGACTTATCGGTCTTGTCGGCGGTGAATTGCTCACACGCAATCTCGGCACAGCCGATAAAATTGATGTGGAAAACGATATTCTGAAAATTGCCTGCATTGAGCGTCACAAAGGCACAAATCATATCGGTGTCGGCTATGTTAAAGGCTATTCGCTGAAATCGGGTGCAGTAGCAACCTCGGTTGCCCACGATTCGCACAACATTATCACAGTCGGCTGTAATGATGATGATATAGCCGTTGCCGTGAACGCAATCAAGGACAGCAAGGGCGGTATCGCAGTTGTTGAAAACGGCAAAATCAAGGCTCTGCTCGAACTCCCGATTGCAGGCTTGATGTCCGATGAACCGCTGACAACCGTAAACGAAAAGCTTGAAAATGCAAAGTTATCTGCATATGAACTCGGTGCGGATAAAAGCATTGATCCGTTTATGACTCTCTCGTTTCTAAGTCTGCCCGTTATCCCAAGCTTGAGAATAACCACCAAAGGTGTGTTTGATGCGGAAAATTGGAAAATGCTCTGATGTGCAGAAGCCTTTAATAATACAATAAAATATCAAATAATTTAAACAGGAAAACAAAATGCGTATTTGTCACTTTGTTTTCCTGTTTTATTTTGTAAAAGGGTTATAGTCATTTTACAGTCACTTTGCATTTGTATAATTTGAATATAAAAGAAATCGGTTGATTAAAACAAATAGCAAATAAATTAAGAAATCGGCATATTCATTGTAATTGTTCAAATCAAAAAATGTGTTTAGTAAAAATTGAGGTGAAAAATATGTCATATTATATTACCCGAATATTTAATAACAAACTTAAATTAGGAGTTATACTTTTTATTTTTGTAGCTCCGATTTTAGATATATTGATGGCTCTTGTGGATGTGTTCAAAGGAGCATCTGTTCCTGTTCCCGGATTAGTTACTTTTTTGGGATCTTTCATGACGGCAGGACTTCAAGGCGTGTTGACAGGGTATTTACCGTTGTTCTTGGCAATTATTGTTGCGGACGATTGCATTGAAGATTACAAAATAGGGTACAAAAATATTCTTGTCACCAAAAGAGGTAAGAATAAATATTTTGCATTAAATATGCTTAAAAGCTTTACTGTTTCATTTTTTGTGCTTATAATTCCTCTCTTACTCAATCTCCTTATGGTGCATATTGTTTTTGCGGGAGGTACATATATTCCTGATGATGTGGAAATGCTGAAATCTGAACCCAATCTACTTCAGTCTTACAGCAATCCGATGTTTTATAACATACTTTATATTCTTGTTTTCTCATTCATTGGCGGTATTGTGGGAAGCGGTGCAACGGCACTTGCAATGGCATTTCCAAACAGATTTATTCTTTATCCGTTAGCTTTCATATTATGGTATATATCGACTGCCATCAAACCGTCTATCATAGGAGCATTAACCCCGTTTACTGTGTATCCTTTATCACATTATACTTTTACAATTATTTTTGTAGTAGCAATAAATATAGTTGCTGTTCTGTTTTCGTTCTTTAAGGTGACTAAGTATGATCAGGTGTAAATTAAAAAAGTATGCAATCATACTTCCGCTTTGTGCAGTGTTTTTCACTATGCTTTGCACATACACATATTTGCGATTTTATAATTATTTTAATTCGGATTATGCTGAGAAGTTAAGCCCCAAAGGTGTTTTTTACAGAGTTGCAGGCAACGGAGATTTTAATGCATCAGGTAATGTTGCTTGCATTTTCATAGTAGTGTTTGTTCTGTTTTTGTTTTACATATTTACCGATGATAATGTAAGTTACATTGTAAGACTGAAATCGAGAGCCTCTTTTGTTACAAGAAGAATTGCTGATTGTGCGGTATTTGCTTTTCTGTTTTCATTTTTGATAGAAGCAGTCAGCGTAGTTGCGGCACTCATCTGCTTTGACATTAACCTGATTTTAGAATCGAATTTTCTGCAATATTCGGCACTTGAACTTTTGACTTTGTTTTTGTTTTATTTCAGAGCAGGACTCGTTATGCTCTCGTTCGGAATAATCATTTCTACAAAAGTTGCTCCAATTATCACCATAGCTCTGATTTTTACAGAGTTTTTTGCAGATGTAGCTTTTATGATAAGCAGGGTGTGGCTTCCGTTCAGAGATGCCATAGTGGTGTCAAAACTTATGAACGGCGAAATGGTTCTGTCGGATATGTGGGGCATTATATTAAGAGCATTGCTTATGATGTTTTTGCTTATCTTCTCTTCCTACTTTTTGTATCAGAAAAAGGATGTTTTGAGTAATGTTAAAAAGTAAGCTTGTTTTGTCGATAATACTAATTGTTGCGTGCCTTGCTCAATTGTTCAGTTGTGTATTTCAGGGGAACTTTCAAAATGCCTTTATGATTGGTTTAGCCCCAAGCGATTACGGCCTTGAAATTACAAAATTTCTGCCGCTTTTGCTGCCTGTGTGTTTTATTCTCTTCTTTACAAGCGGCTCAATTGAGAACCTTAAACAAGGCTACGGCAAGATGTTGATTGTACGCAATTATTCAAAAACAGTGCTGATTTTAAAGCGTTGTCTTAACAATTTTATAGCATTGATTTGCATTGTTTTGTTCCAGTTCATAATCTTTTTTGTTGCAAGAGAAAGTATGACTCCCGTTGAAAGCGGAACTCTTAAATCTTTGATTATGTACTTTCTGACAATTTTTTCTCTGATAGTTATTCAGTCTTTGCTTGAAATCAGTATTCCTGCACACATTGTGAACATAGGAATTTTCACCTATTGCTTTATTGCGTACTATTTGGTTCAGAATTTTGTTGACGCACCGATTTGGAAAATGCTTCTCTTCCCGAGCTTGATGTTCGGAATGCAGAACGGTGCTGTGTCGGGTGAGAGCATTTACTACGGATACCTGTTATTCATAGTTGCGTTAAATGCTTTGTGCATTTTCATTCTGAATTTGAGATTTAAGAAAACCGATATTTTTTGAGGTGATATTATGGTAGAAATAAAAAATTATTGTAAAAGTATCAAATCAAGACCGATTTTAAATAATGTAAGTTACAATTTTGAGTACGGCAAAATCTACGGAATTTACGGACACAACGGTTCGGGCAAAACTATGCTTTTGAGAGCAATTGCAGGCTTGCTTGTTCCCGACAGCGGCTCTGTTGTGATTGACGGAAAGGTTTTGCACAAGGATATGTCGTTCCCTCCGAGCATAGGCATCGTGATTGAAAATATGAACCTGTTGCCCCAGTACAATGCTTTTGACAATCTGAAAATCCTCGGCAAAATCAAGAAAACCGCCACCGATGAAGATATTAAAACAGCGCTTGAGCGTGTTGGATTAAAGTCTGATTTAAAGGTGAAAAAGTTTTCGCTTGGTATGAAACAGAGGCTGAATATTGCTCAGGCTGTGTTTGAAAAGCAGAAAATCATCCTGCTTGATGAACCGACAAATGCACTTGATAATGACGGTGTACAGCTGATTTACAAGCTTCTTAAAGAAGAAAAAGAAAGAGGTGCGCTCGTAGTTATCACAACTCATCACAAAGAGGATTTGGAAGAAGTTTGTGATGTTGTTTTGAAAATGACGGAAGGTGAGCTGCATGAAAAGTAAACTGTTTACTCATAAATTTTTCGTTGTTCTTTGCATCTCGGTTGCCGCCTTGCTCGGATTGTCTTTCCTTGCCAGAGCGACAATCGTAAATAACAGATTTGAACAAATGGCTGTTGATGAAAAATATAGTCTAAAGGCTTCAGTTGACGGTCAGTTTTTAATTCAATTTCAAGATGATAAAAACGGAAATTTTTATGCTACTGTCGGCTTGTTTCAGGGCGGATATTACGGCTTGGACGATGCGTATATTCCTACTTCATATGATGAAAATACAAAAATAACCGCTATTGAAAAGGAAGCTTTCAGCGAATTTGATTGTCTGAAAAAAGTTGTTATCCCCAACGGCATTTGTGAAATCAAGGATGACGCATTTAAGGATTCAAAAAATATAACGGAAATTTATATTGCGCCCTCCGTAAATAAGATTGCAAAAACCGCTTTTGACGGCATTGACAACCTTACGATATATGCCGAAAAGGGTTCTTATGCTGAAAAATTTGCGGTTGAAAATAAAATCAATTATAAAAACTATACGACCGAGCCTGAAAATCCGGAGGCTAAAAATACCGATTATTCAAAAATCAGAAATGGTGCGTATTACGGCGAATATTATAATTATGATGTTATCTATGATGACGGCAAGCCCGTGTGCGTAATAACTAAATATAACCCAATGTCGTCAGAGGAAAAGCTTGAAATTCCTGCACATATTGACGGCTTGGATGTGATTTCAATTGCAGATGACGCAATAAATTACGGCGGCGCAAAGGAAACAGTCGTTCCCGACACAGTAAGATTCATTGCCGATAATGCGTTCAAAGAATCCTACTCCCTTGAGGATATCTACCTGACCAAAAATGTGTCCTACATAGGAAAATCTGCCTTCAAAGACTCAAAAGACCTAACAATCCACGCCCCGACAGATTCCTATGCACACACCTTTGCGACCGAAAATAAAATAAATTTCAAAGCTACAGACGATTAAATCTGATAAGCAATGAATAAATCTTTAATTTTACAGCCCTGTACCCATTTGCAGGGCTGTTTTTGCAAGCAAAGGGTAGATAATGGTACAGTGACCTTTGGTATAATGTTGATAACAGGTTGAAAGACTTATAAATTTGCAAATTGCAATAGCAAGTTAAAACAGTTTTTTGTGGATGAAATTGCAACCACAGGCACAAAGCATATGCACATTTTCATTTACTCAAAATCGCCGATTCGCTTTTCAACATTGAAGAACAGATTTCCTGTTGCACATATTGATAAAGCTAACGGCAGTGTAATGGAAAATCGTGACTATCTCCGCAAGAAGGACAAGTGGCAGGGTTCTGATAAGGAACAGACAAACCTTATTGATACCTTTGAAGAGGTTGGTAATGTTCCAAAGCCTGTTGATGAAAATTCTCCCGATATGTCTGCTCTGATTGAAGAAATCGAAAACGGACTCGATACCTGCGAAATTATCAAGCTCCACCCGAAATATGCCTTTAGGATAAAAGAGATTGACACACTCAGGCAAACAGTGCTTGAACTTTTATGCTCATGTTGATAAAACAAGCAAACTGAACATTTCACGCACTCTTGATACAAAGCTGAAAATTGATTTGTAATTCCGTGAATAAATTTTCATTTTTCGGAAGATTTACTGTATTTTTAGAACGAATTTTGCGGTTAAAAAGGTGCGAAAATTCTGATGAGTACTGATATCTTGTGCCGTTAATTTTCAAGCCGAAAATCACAATTTAAATTTTTAGAAAATCCGAAAAAAGTTGCCGACAGAGAAAATTTCTGCAAAAAGAAAAAGTCTCAAAAACGGCTTATCTAAGCCATTTTTGAGACATCTTACCTTGGCAGGGGCAGAAGGACTTGAAGCGGAATAGGAGCATATTTGAATATTTTTATATAATCACTTTTCTGCTTAAATGCCCTTAAACTGCGGATTGTCATAAAATTAAAGGGAATCAGTAACAACGCCTAAATCTGTTTGATAAATGATTTTGGTAGAAAAATGGTAGAATTTTTGATTGATGAACGCCCGCTGAATTTGTTATAAAATCGGAGATTCAATTATGAAAACTAAATATCATATTTACCTCGCAGCAGAGGAACGCAGAGTCGTTATCAACAGCCTGATTGATTTGAGAAACAATCTCATTTCACGAGGTAAGTACACCGACATCATAGATGAACTCATAATTAAGTTCACTAAAGCTAAAGTCAAGAAAATCAAAATTAAGGAGGTCTAATAATGGAGATTACATATACACGTCAAGGAGATTATTTGCTGCCAAATTTAACGCTTCCCGAACAGGATAACCGTCCAATCGGCTTATGGGGACAACAACGCCTTTGCTATATCAAACGAAGCCGCCCGATTCTCTACACCAATCTTCTCACCAAATGCAAACTCAACGAATACCTTGCCGACATTGATGAACAGGCACAGAAGATGTACGACGAGCTTGTGCAGGCTTTCGCAAAAGAAGAAGGCTGCACTGAACAGCTCAAAGCTACCGATCAAATGCTATGGGTACGCAAGATGAATAATGCTGCCCAGCGAGCGAGAGAGGTCGTTTTTGCAGAAATAATAATCCAGTAATTATATTATTAACAGCGATGTTGCTACTGAACATCGCTGTTGTTCTTTATATTTTAAATAGATATTTAAATAATTAGTTAATAGAGCATTTGAAATATTATTAAAATATAGATTTTAGAAACAATATGTGGTATAATCATTATATCTTATTTTTCTAGGGTGATGATATGTGGTTAGATAATGCTTCGTCAATTGATTTGTTATTTTACTCTCCTTACGCAGATACTGTTGTAAAGTTTGCAAAAAACAGTGAATTAACCCCACTTACCATAGGCTTATATGGTAGTTGGGGTGCAGGAAAATCATCGTTGCTTAATATGATTAGTAACAAACTGAAGGGGGCAGATACAAAAGAAAAAATAGCTTGTGTTTCTCTAAATGCGTGGCAATTTGAGGGATATGAAGATGCAAAAATTGCTCTTATGGAGTCGTTGCTAAAAGTATTAAATGAGAATAAAACTTTCGCTAAAAAAGTCGGAGAAAAAATCAAGCAGCTAATAAAACGAATAGACTATATTAAATTAGGTAAAAATGCTGTAAAAAAAGGATTGCCATATGCTCTGGGAATATTGACAGGTAACCCATTACCAATTGCATTAAATCTATCTGCGGATTTAGCTGGTTCTGATAATGTTGTAGAAAAGATATCGAGATTTAAGGATGAATATGTAAAGCCGCCTAAGGACGATTCTGAAATCGAAAACATTAGAAAATTTCGAGAAGAATTTGAAGAAATGCTGGAAGATGTTAGTGAAATAGATAATCTAACAGTAATAATTGATGACTTAGATAGATGCACGCCAGATAGAATAATTGATACCTTAGAGGCAATTAAGTTGTTCCTTTCTGTTAAAAAAACTACTTTTATTATCGCTGTTGATCAAAGAATAATCGAGTATGCTGTTAAAACAAAATATAAAGAAATAGATGGTTATGAAATATCATCTGATTATATCGAAAAAATAATTCAATTACCAATTAAGATACCTGAATTATCGCCTAAAGATATTGAGAATTACTTGTTGTTACTGGTTTGCCAGCTGCATATTAATTCAGAAGACTTCGCAAAGTTGATAGATACAATCTATTCCAAAAAATTGTTATTAGAGGAAAAAGCAATAGATTTCAATACTATTGAGGAGATCATTGCTGAACTGAAGATTGACAAATACCGTGATAGTATTAAAGAATTCAGGAATGATGCGCAAACTATTGAGAAAATCAGAGGAGCGGTCTCATCGGCGTTAAAAGGAAATCCGAGACAAACAAAGAGATTTTTGAATACTTTTTTTGTAAGGAAAAACCTTGCAAGTTTATACTTTGCAGATGAATTAGACGATTCGATTATTGCAAAGCTTTTAGCGCTGGAAATAATAGATATAGATTTATTTAAAAAGCTTAATGAGTGGAATAAATCATATAGCGGGGAGAACTCTCAACTGAAAAGATTAGAAACATTTGCATTGAATCCCGACGAAACAATAGATGAAGAGTTTAGCAAATGGGTATCAAAGAGTAGAGTTATAAAATGGTTGCAAAGTGAACCTAATGAATTATTCAAACTTGACTTGAGTAAGTATTTTTATCTTTCAAGAGAATCATTGATAAATTCAGAGGATCTTTCCTCTTCTTTTACAGAGGAAGAAAGGAGAATACTTAACAGGATAATTAACTGTGAAAAAGGCCAGGAGGATTCTAGAATAGATGAATTGCAATCAATCTCACCTACTTCGAAATCTCGTATAATTGAGGTTATCCTTAATAAATATAAATCTGATGAAATAGAATTAAGGATTATATCATCATTATTTGTAAAATGCTCTGAATTTCAAAATGATATTTGTGATATTATCAAATCAAATACAAGCACCATATTTAATTTACCATATGTACCACATTTAAAAAGGATGTATAATGCAAATGTAGGTTTGATGACAGTCACTTTGAATTATTTGGAAGAAAACAAAAGAATAGACAAGAAAAATATAAAGCTAATTCTTGAAAGCAATTCAAAAATAGCTTTTTCGGTCGAAAGGAAATAGAAAATGGGAACTTCAAAAGGATACATAGCGCCTTCAACTCCTAATTGGGCATCAGCAAAAAGAGGGGTAAGTGATTTTATCTCTCATCCTACAGAATCAAACAAACAGAGTGCTGCAGCTAAATATGCTAAAGCAGTGAATGTAGATGAATCAATGTTAGAAAAAGTTGCTTCAGCTTTTTCTGATTTTATTGGCTTTGTATCGTCAAGCAATCATAACGGAGTATCTCAAGCATTAATAGATTATAAAAAAGAAAACCTAAAGGATCTTTCACCCGAGGAAGCTTTTTCGGAATTGATTAATTCTTTTACAGAAGGGAATACAATAGATGATATAATAGCAAATAATTGTATTTCAGATGCATTATTAATTCTTGGTATAGAATCAGTTGATGATTTTTCGAAAATTGAATACAACGAATTAATAAAAGAATTAGTTTGTCAATTTGCTATGCAGAAGTTTGCTCAATTGTTTGATAAACATATTATGAATAAATGTGATAGTGTTGTTGTTGCAAGAACACGTGAAAAAGATATTAAAGAATACATATATTATACAGTAAAGTTTAAGCTTACAGATGATGAAATCACTGAGATTAATCCAAGAGATATAGCAAACGAACATATAATAAAGGATATTATAAAAAAAGCTTTTGACATATTGGAGCATTATTATGATTGAAATGAAGATATGGGTTAATAAAGTAAAAGAGACCACAAAGACACTTGAATACAAGAATTCGGGAAATATTAATATAGATATAAAATACATTAGTAATTTATCATCCAATATCCGTGAGGCGTGGTATAAACTTGGGGTAAAACAATTACAGCCTATTTATGAGGATCTGTTTCTTCTATCACTAGTAATATTCGCTGTAGATAAACGTGTGCCTCGCAGTATGTTTCCAGATGCTTGGACAAGAACCATACAGGTTAATGTTCCTATGATAAAATCCGATGTCTGGAATTCAGTGAAAGATGATATAGATAAAATGTTGTCATATTTGTCTGGCGATAAATGGAATGTTTGTTTTCGAGCGTGTGAATT
>OHRM01001158.1_pt1 | contig 10677 bp, 9 predicted proteins | sample 1578361 | NCBI WGS metagenome assembly OHRM01 (sample SAMEA3879590, study PRJEB24766) | human gut metagenome | biome: human-associated habitat; feature: feces | place: USA | collected 1985/1987 | reverse complement strand
TTACCGAAATAGGAGTGTGAGATTATTGAAGAAGAAAAGAGGATGGAATTGACAGCTCAAAAGAAGCCGGTAAACTGCTTATATCTATTATTGTTGCTGTAGCAGAGATGGAACGTGAGAACATAAGAGTACAGTAAATGCCACAGGACATAAATGTACTTTTCGATGTAACATTGAACAGTCTCAGATTGATGCTGACAGCATATACGGCTTTTTGAACGCATTTAATGAATTATATGCAGAATGTACGGATGCTGAAAAGAAACAGTTTATGCAGGCATTTATTGAGCTTATCGACATCTTTACGGAAAGACGTGAAGATGGTAATTAGATTAGGAATATCAAATTTCAGTTTCCGACACTTGAAACGGTTTGTTTGTTGTCGCGAGTGTAAGCGTAAAATCAACGGTATTAATGAAGAAAAACATATTCCATCTTACGTGCAAATGGTGTAGAATAATACCAATACACGGAGGACAAACATGAGAACGCTATATACATTTGACAAACACAACTATTCCGATGATATGGAGGTATTTGAGCGCTTCGCGGTGCGCGCGGTTATTATCAGAGACGGCAAGCTTGCCATGCAGCAGGCCGGTGAAGGCTACTACAAGATACTGGGCGGCGGCATCGATGCAGGCGAGACCAACGAGGTTGCGCTGGCACGGGAGGTGCGCGAGGAGGCAGGGCTTCTTGTCGTGCCGGAAAGCATCAGGGAGTGTGGCAAGGTCATAGAAAAGAGACGCGATATATTTGAGGCTGACAAGATATATTACTGTCACACCTACGTGTATTTCTGTGATGTGAAGGACGAGCATGTGGCAGCACAGATGACAGACAGCGAGATAAGGCTTGAGTATCATCTGTCATGGGCTACGCCGGATGAGATAATAAAGGCCAACAGCGCTTTTCTTGATAAAGAATGGATAGCAAGAGACACTAAGATTGTTGAGTTGATAAAAGAAATGTGTTAAAATAATGCCTGGATGTAAATCCGGGCATTTAATATAAGGAGAAGCAGTATAAATGGATAAAAATAAAATCAAAAATAAATTAAAGGATGATCCGGCCTTCACTCTTGAGGTGCAAAACCCGGAGGTTGAGGCGCTGATGACACAGTATTCAAGCGACAAAAAGGCGGAGACGCTCAATAAGCTCATTGAAAAATGCACTAAGAGCCGATTCCTGGTACCTGCAAATGTCGGAGAGAACAACAAGCCGATTCCGCTATTTATTAAAAACGGTGAGGGAGAGGCTTTCATGCCGATTTATACCTCAAAGGCACAGCTTTCTAAGGATCATCCGTCACCATGCATTGTAAATATGCCGTTTCTTGCAGTCAACAATATGGTGGCAAATAAAGAGTCAAAGCTTGATGGTATCGCATTCAACCCGTTCACTCACAATCTGATTTTCAAAAAGCCTCTTGTAGAAAAGATTGAGGCAGTGGAAAAGGCCAGAAGAGAGGGACATCCTACATCACCGACAAAGGGCAAGACTGTACAGATGACAGCAGAGCAGTATGTCATCTTCGAGCGTATGCAGTATGAGCATATTTTCCTGCCGACAAAGATGTTTGAGGGCGGAAAAGAGTTCATGGACAGACTCGCCGATGAGAAGGAAAAGCTAATAGATGAGCTGTACGAGGAGGCATATCAGCAGAAGCGTATGTATCCGTATATGGAGGAGGATTTCTCTGTTATGTCTATGCAGATTTCAGATACGCTCAATGTCACCAGAGTTGATTTTCCGACAAGGGATATGGCTCCTAACTGCGCAATCCGTGCTTATCTCGTGTGGGATGATGCTGCATCACAGGGCAGATATTTTGTAATTGATGCGAAGGGCGATAAAACTACTGAGCTGGTTGAGATTACAGAGGATTACAAGCGTCTTGGATATGGAGCTGCACCGGTTGAGGGTGCTGAGCTTCAGACTGTTCTTGACCTGGTTAAGAAAAGTGCAGAGGAACAGAATTAGAAAAGTAATGTAGGGCAGGATATATAAAGGAGGTCGTGTATGAAGGAGTTTTTAGGCAGAATAAAGGCTGATTTTCTACTGTCATCAGTGCTTTGCATAGCGCTGGGACTGGTGTTTATCATATGGAGAGCTTCGGTGCTCACGATTGTGGCCAATGTGCTTGCGGTAGTGCTTATCATCATCGGAGTGGTCTATATGTGCAGCTATTTTTTGAATATAGTCACGAATGGTTTTTCAGCGATGCTGGGGCTTGTGGTTTTGGCAGTAGGTATATGGTTTCTGGTACAGCCAAAGGTTGTGGTGAGCCTGATACCTATAGTCATCGGTCTGGTGCTCATTTTTCACAGCATCAGGAGCATTATTGAGGCAGTGGATGCCAGAAAATACGGTTACGGAGGCTGGAGTGTCGGCCTGATTTTTTCAATAATCAGTCTGATTTTTGGAATAATCTGCGTGACAAATGCATTTGATGTAATGAAGACAGCCACTGTTGTTGTCGGTATCATACTGATTTTCAACGGAGTATCAAATATCTGGATTACAAGCCGTGCTACAAAGGCGGAGAGCGCCTACAACAAGCAAAAGGAGTTTGAGGCAACGTTTGTTGAGGATAGAAAAGAGGACAATTAAGCAGTAACAGAAAGGCGACAGAATGCGTCGGATGGAGTTTAAGATGGAGAGACCCGGACTTACCAAGGTCGGTGACCATCTGAAGGTAACAGAGAGCAAGCTTCCAACTTCATATTATTATACGATAGAGCATGCAATTGCCATGTCGGGAAACTACGTGGTCAGCGAGAGGCTCAAAAGCCGCGAGGGCGATGTCGTGGATGTAAGGGAGACTGAGAAGGGCTACTTTGTCACGATGGAGTTTGATGAGTAATGACACAGCAAGGTAAGAATGCAATAGATCTGGTGCTCGCTGAGAGCCTTATAGAGCTTTCAGCGAAAAAGCCAATCGATAAGATTACAATTAAAGAGATAACGGACAAGGCCGGAGTTATCCGCCCCACGTTTTACAATCATTTTCAGGACAAGTACGAGCTGATAGAGTGGATTATCAAAACCGAGCTGCTTGAGCCCATCAAGCCACTGCTCAATGCCGGAATGATTTTTGAAGCGATTGTGCTGATGCTCAATAATATCTCGGCAAACAGTGTTTTTTACAAGAAAGCACTAAAGCTGGAGGGGGCAGTGACGTTTAATCAGATTGCCATGAAATGCGTCTGCGAGATGTTTATGAATATCATAAGCGAAAAGAGCACAGGAAAGAAATCCAAATACCGCTGGCTCACACCTGAGGTGATTTCTACATATTATGCGCAGTCGTTGTGCTTTATCACGGAGGGCTGGATAGCCCAGGGCATGGATGACATTGAGCCGAAGGAGATGGCTGAGGCATACATGTATCTGATTACGCGCTCAATGGATGATATATTAAGTGAGCTGTAGAGGACAATTGTCATGGAAAATGACGGCTTAAGCAAGCTCATAAAGCAGAATCATAAAGAGGCATGTGTTCATATAAATATGAAAATGCTGTGAAAAAGTGTCAGAAATCAAATACAATATCATATATGTGTCATATCGGATATACAAATTGATGGATTTGTATATCTCACATGACAAATCGAAGAGATTGAATATTTATTTATTCGGTCTTTTTTTTTATACTTCAATACGAAAAAAAGAAAGAGTGGTGAATCTAATGATTAAATTTGGAAAAGGAGTCGTAAAACATCGTGTGCTGATACTGATAGTTGCATTTGCACTGCTTATACCGTCGGGAATCAGCTTTATCAACACGAGAATCAACTTTGATATCCTTTCTTATCTGCCAAGCCAGATAGAGACTATGAAGGGCCAGGATATCATGGTAGATGAGTTTGGAACCGGAGCGTTGTCATTTGTGATCTTGGAGGATATGAAGGATCAGGACATAGAGACTCTGGCTGATGACATTGAGGACCTTAAGGGTGTAAATGATGTCATCTGGTACGGAACAATCGCTGATTCCACATTGCCAAGAGAGGCAATTCCGGATGAGGTGTACGACGCATTCAACAACAAGGATGCAAACAGCCAGCTCATGCTTGTCACCTATAGTGACACAATGGGTTCGGATGAGACAATGGAAGCCGTCAACAAGATGGATAAGATGGTGAAAAACCACTGCTTCGTAGCAGGAATGGCAGCGGTCAACGCAGATACAAAGACACTTGTTATGCAGCAGGCTCCTATATATGTCATCATAGCAGCATTGCTTTCAATGCTTGTCATGGGAATTACAATGGATTCAATAATTGTTCCGATGTTATTCCTCCTAAGCATAGGAATGGCTATTATCTATAACCTGGGAACAAACTTTATACAGGGACAGATTTCATACCTGACACTGGCACTGACAGCAGTATTGCAGCTCGCCGTAACAATGGATTATTCGATTTTCCTGTGGCACAGCTATCAGGAGCAGATAGACAGATATGACGGAGACAAGAAGCGAGCCATGGCACATGCCATTTCCCACACAATTGTTTCAGTAACAGGAAGCTCAATCACAACAATCGCAGGCTTCGTAGCCCTCTGCTTCATGAGCTTTACACTTGGACTTGACCTGGGAATCGTAATGGCAAAGGGCGTTGTATTCGGAGTTATCGGATGTGTAACAATTCTCCCTGCACTGATTCTTGCATGTGATAAGGCAATCGAGAAGACAAAGCACAAGATTCTTATGCCGGATGTTTCTAGGATTGCAAGCTGGGTAACAAATCATTATAAGATACTTGCAGTGATTTTCATCGTAGTGCTCATCCCGGCAATATACGGATACACTCATGATCAGGTCTACTATGACCTTGCAGGAACCATGCCTGACAGTGCATACAGTAAGCAGGCCAATGAAAGACTCGACAAGGAGTATGCTATGGGTGCCACACATATCATCATCGCGCCGAGCGATATGTCAAAGGCAGACAGCATAAGCATGATAGATGATATCAAGAAGGTCGATGGAGTAAAGCTTGCGGTATCGCTTGACTCAATACTTGGACCTACAATACCGGATGATATGGTGCCGGATGAGGCAAAGGAGATATTCAAAAACGGTGATTACCAGATGATGCTTGTTTCATCAAAATATGAGACAGCATCTGATGAGGTAAACAACCAGATAACAGAGATTAAAAAGATAGTAAAGAGTTACAGCGAGGACGCAATGCTTATCGGTGAGGCACCTTGTACAAAGGATCTTATCACTATCACAGATACAGACTTTAAGCGTGTAAGTGCAGTATCAATCGTATTGATATTCCTTATCATCCTCGTAGTATTCAAATCAGTATCGCTTCCAATCATACTTGTAGCGGTCATCGAGTTTGCAATCTTTGTAAACATGGGAATTCCGGGATTTACAGGAACGAAGCTTCCGTTTATCGCGAGCATCGTAATCGGAACCATACAGCTTGGTGCAACGGTTGACTATGCGATACTTATGACCACAAAGTACAGAAAGAACAGATACACCGGAATGGACAAAAAGCCGGCAATCACAAAGGCACTTGCAGATTCGACAAACTCAGTTATTGTCAGTGCACTCTGTTTCTTCGCCGCAACCTTTGGTGTAGGACTTTATTCAAACATTGATATGATCAGTTCTATCTGTATACTGCTTGCACGAGGCGCAATCATCAGTATGTTTGTAGTAGTATTTATACTTCCGTCAATGTTTATGATTTTTGACAAAGTAATATGTGCCACAAGCGCAGGCTTTAAAAACAAGAACCTGACAGCTTAGTAATCTGATTAATCATAAATGAGGGATAAAATACTTTTTGGCCCTCATAACATAAAAATATGACCTCAAAAACAAAATCAGGAGGAATAAGACATGAAATTACCAGAATTGAAAGAAAAGTTAAAAAGTAAATATATTGTCCGTGTTGTAGCCGGAGTCCTCACAATAGCACTTGTAGGTACAGGAATCGGAGCAACAGCAGTTTTTGCAGAGAAGAACAGCACCGCAGTCACAGCCGAGGCAGACAGCACAACAGGAAGCAGCAAGGATGCTGATGACATAGCAGATAAGCTCATGGACAGCGTATCATTAAAGGATAACGATGCAGACAAGGACGAGAGTGTATACCTCATCTCAGATGCAAACGGCAACGTAAACAAAACAATCGTAGTAGATCACCTTAAAAATAAAGACAAAAAGGATACCTTGGAGGATGCTTCAAACCTTTCAGATATCGAGAACGTAAAGGGCAAGGAAAAATTCACACAAAGCGGTGATAAGCTCACATGGCAGGCCGGCGGCAAGGACATTTACTATCAGGGCACAGCAACAGAGGAGCCACCTGTAACACAGAAGGTTACATACTACCTCGATGGAAAAGAAATCTCACCTGAGGACCTTGCAGGAAAATCAGGAAAGGTCAAAATCCGTTTTGACTACACAAACACCACATCATATACAGAGACAGTAAACGGTGAGAAGCAGACAGTTTCCGTACCATTTGCAGCAATAACAGGACTTGTACTCGGTGATGGCTTCGAGAATATCGAAGTGACAAACGGCAAGGCTGAGGTAAGCGACTCATCAAGCGTAGTGCTCGGCTATGCACTTCCGGGCTTAAAGGATAGCCTCGGAATCAAGGACGGAGATCTCGATGGCGATGTAAATATCCCTGAATACATGGAAATGACAGCAGATGTGGAGAATTTCTCAATGCCTGCAGCCATGACCTTCGTGGTAAACGCATCTGATTATGTAAGCACAGACGGAATTGACACATCAGACCTCGATGACATGATAAATGACTTAAAGGATGCCTCAACACAGCTTCAGGATGGTTCAAAAACACTGGCAGAGGGTACTGACACACTTGCTGACGGACTTTCAACATTGCAGAGCAAGCTCGGCACATTCGCATCAGGAGTTGGCACACTGCAGAGTGGACTTAAGACATATACTGATGGTGTAAGTACATTAAGTGGTGGATTGAATACACTTGGAAACAGTACAGGTGCCCTTGTGTCAGGAGCAGATAAGCTTAATAGTGGAGCAGGTCAGCTTGCAAGTGGAAGTGCAACACTTAAGGATGGACTTAAGACATATACAGACGGAGCTAGTCAGTTAAATACAGGCTTGAATCAGCTTAATGACAACACAGGAAGTCTTGCAACAGGTGTGACAAGTCTTAATGATGGAGCCAAAACGCTTTCGGATGGTATTAATGCTGCAAACAAGGGCGCAGCAGGAGTATCTGCAGGTGCAGCACAGCTAAAGACAAGTATTGATACGGCAAAAACAGGAGCTGATTCTCTTGCAGCAGGAGCAAAGCAGGTTGATGAAGGAGTTGGTCAGTTGACACAATCTTTATCAGATATGCCTGAAACAATCAAAACCAATATAAATAAATCTCTGGAATCACTGAATGAATTAAATGTCGGAACATTATTTAAAACTCTTGGATATATTGATACAGATAAGATTACAGCAGACAATGTATCAGCAGCAGCGGATGCAGCAGTAAACAATGCAGGAGATATAATAGATGCTTTGACTAATATGCAGAATCAGAATCCATCTGCAACTTATAATCAGATACTTGTTGGTCTGTCTCAGGGAAAAGGTGCTGTATCAGTATATTCTGCCGTGAACCAAAGTGTAACAGACAGTGCTTACACAGTGCAAGCTTTAAAGGATGGCTCAGCAAAGGTATCAGATGGTGCGTCATCATTAGATGCTGGTTTAGGACAGTTGGCAGATGGAGCATCAGAGTTGTCAAGCGGAGCATCTGATTTAGCAAAAGGAACTACACAGCTTGCAACAGGAGCTACAGAGCTTCAGACAGGCACACAAAGTCTTGCAGATAAATTACCGGAGCTGACAAAAGGAATCACCAGCCTTGTAAATGGTTCAAACGAGTTAGTTAAAAACAACGATACATTAAATGCCGGAGCAACAGCACTCAATGCCGGAGCAAGCCAGCTTTCAGCCGGAACACAATCACTCATGAACTCAGTGCCAACTCTCACAAGTGGTATCAAGAAGCTTGTAGACGGTTCAAACACACTTGTAGCAAACAATGCACAGCTCAACAGCGGAGCCTCACAGCTTGCAGATGGAACAAATCAGATAGTTTCAGGTGTTGACCAGCTCACAACAGGCTCTAAGACACTTTCAGAGGGTGCACATACACTTGCAGACGGTATGGTACAGTTCAATGAGGAAGGAATCAACAAGATTCTCGACGCATACAACGGCGACTTAAAGCCATTCACCAACAAGCTCCAGGCAGTAATTGACGCAGGTGAGGAATATCAGACATACTCAGCAATCGCTGATGGACAGACGGGCAGCGTTAAGTTCATATATAAATTAGCTTCAATAGATGCTAAGGCAGATAGCGACAAATAATTAATTAAAGGATGTTTGTACATTAGGGGGAGGCAAAAATGGGCTGGATAGAATATCTGTTAATCGTGGCGGGAAGCTCACTGGAGATTTTCGTTGCGATGGAATGTCAGGGATCCCTGATCCAGAAAGTAAATAAGAAACAGCTTACAGCCATTTGCTTCATAGTTGCAGTTTGCCAGTTGTTAGCAATGTACATCGGGTATTTCCTGTCAAGCTTTCTTAATGGGAAATACTCGGTGAAGGATGAAGCACTTTTAGGAGAGATAATTTCTATCGGAATACTGATAGGACTGGGGATCAGGCTTATAGGAAAGGCTATAAGAAATGAAAGGATTGAGGAGCACTGTCAGGCACAGCTTGACATGAAAAGAGTGTTAAGGATAGCAGGAATCACCGCATTTTATACGGTTCTTGCAGGAATAGCATTCGGCTTTCTTGGTACCGGACTTTTCACCATTATGATAATGGTGGCGCTGCTAACTATCATCTGTATAGTGGCAGGCATTTACACAGGATATCACTTCGGTTTTGAGCAGAAGACAAAGGTATATATCGTGGGGGCGATACTCTTTTGGGCAGCTGGAATTGATGTGATAGTAAGGCTTGTAAGTGCAACATAATGAATAGGGCTCTGTTCGTAAGGACAGGGCTTTTTTGCTGCCCATTGCAGTATGAAATACTTCGCTTGCAATGTCAAAGTAAATGCTATAGAATATTTTCATACTTAATAACACGCAAATGAGGAGATTTAAAGTTATGAAACAGAAATTGAGAAATCTTTCGGCACCGGCAAATATAATATTTGCCATTCTTGCAGTTTTTATTTTCATTGCACTCTTGCAGTGGAGCGGAAAAGTTCTGGGACTGATTCCGGGCATGGAAAAGGCGGATGACTATCTGCTGCAGGCTATTGTGGAGACAGTTGTTTTAGTTATTTTTCTTGGCATCACATATTTATTTGGGCTGTGGGATATCTTTAAGGAAAATGTAGCAGGATGGACAAGAAGTTTATACACAGGTGGTTTTTTCATAGTTTATTGTCTGTATGCTGTTGTTTCAGGTATTTATATGTGCTTTTTGAGCGAGCATGGTGATGTGAAGGCATTTTACAACATCATCTTTTTCTTTATTGCGGTCTGCCTTGTAGGGCTCGTTGAGGAGCTGGTGTTCAGAGGCGTGGTGTTCAATCTGCTGCTGAGAGCTTTTCCAAAGACGAAAGGTGGAATCACAGGAGCCGTAGTTTTGGGAGGCGTACTGTTTGGATTGATGCATTTTTCCAATATGGGCGCAGGGGTTAAGTTCAGCAGTTGTCTGATACAGGTTATTTCAGCAGGTCTCATGGGCGTGCTGTTTTGCATGATATACGCGTCTACACGTAATTTCTGGATACTTGCCATTTTCCATACTGTTGTAGATATGGGAGGACTTTTATCATCGGGAATATTTGAGGGAGGAGGAGTGGCCGACAGGATTAATGAGTTTTCGGCAATGAACTGTGTCGCTTTTATCGTGCTCGGTATTCCTATGCTTGTTATGCTGCGTAAATCAAGGCGTATCCGTCTTGAGATGCTCTACAATAATGAGACTATCATAGATGACGAGAGGGAGGGCGTTAAGCTTGCAGTTGTTTCACTGGTGCTTGGTATTTGCAGTATTATTTTCTCGTTTTTTGGATATCTGATGGGACTTGGAATTGTCGGCATGCTTGCTTCCAAAATGTCAAAAAGGGCAAAGCAGTATAACAATGCAATAGCAACTGCCGGTATGATTACATCGATAATAGGATTTGTGCTGTCGGTAATCTGCACGATTGGCATGATGGTGCTGTTTGCAAGTGGCATTTATGACAGACTTGTTAATATGACTATGTAAATTAAAGTAACTGATTTGACAATATGGTAAAAATACCATATAATATTTTGTGAAGATAGTGGGGAAGAGTTATGGGTGGATTTATTGCTGAATTTTATGAGAATGGGGACAAAATTCCGGTAAAAGATTTTTTAGATAGTTTAAATGTTAAGATGCGAGCAAAGCTATTGATGGAAATTAAACTATTGGAAGAAAAAGGCACGTTGCTGAGAGAACCATACAGCAAGCCGCTAGGTGATGGGATTTTTGAATTGCGAGCTAAGGTAGGAACAGATATTTCGAGAGTATTATATTTTTTCTATTATGAAGGAAGAATAGTACTGACACATGGATTCATTAAAAAAACTCAGAGGACACCGGCTGGTGAAATTGAAAAGGCTAAGAAATATAGAAGAGATTAT
>OHRM01001155.1_pt1 | contig 10708 bp, 10 predicted proteins | sample 1578361 | NCBI WGS metagenome assembly OHRM01 (sample SAMEA3879590, study PRJEB24766) | human gut metagenome | biome: human-associated habitat; feature: feces | place: USA | collected 1985/1987 | reverse complement strand
TCAAATTTCATGTTTCTATCTCTTTCTCCGGCTTTTTTGGAAAAAAGCCTCGGCAAAAAACGTTCAGTGGTCTCTAGGAAGGGTGCTCCTTCTGTTTTCCACAGCCGGAGCGGTGTTTTGTAGGTGTGAGGAAGTGTATTTTGTGGTTCCGTTCGCAGAAACTATTAAACTATGGTAGTAGTCGTAGTAGGGGGTGTGAATATGTTGATAACCCCTCTGAAGCCGCTAAAAATAAGGGTTTCAGAAAAAGAATAAGTGTGTTAATAATCAAAGGACAAGCTGTTAAGGCAATGTGGACAAAAATAAAACCTAAAAATACATGTGGACAGAAAAATAGTTTATACACAGAAAAATAACATTTATCAACAGTTATCCACAGGATTATTCAGCTGTTTATCCACAAAGAATAACGAGTTTCTTCCTTATTATAATGTGTATAAAATAATGGTGATAACTTATTGAATTCTATGATGGGTTAATCTTCTTTATAAGAATATCAATAAGCTCCTTAGTCTGTTCGTTATTTTTAATAGCATCGGATATCTTGTCCGCACCATGAATAACGGTGGTGTGGTCACGGTTGCCTATAAGCTTGCCGATAGTTGCAAGCGGTACATCGGTCATTGCGCGGCAAAGATACATGGCAATCTGGCGAGGGTAAACAATCTCTTTATTGCGCTTATGGGATGTGATATCGGCAGGCGTAATATTGAAATGGTCCGACACAGTCTTGATGATGAGATCCGGTGTTACATCCCTTGTCTCGTTAGGGAAGATAATGTCGCGGAGCGCTTCCTCAGCAAGGGCAATGCTCAGATCGTTATGTGTAAACTTAGCGTAGGCGGTGAGCTTGGTGAGAGAGCCTTCAAGCTCACGGATGTTGGATTTAATATTATTTGCGATGTAATTTAAAATGTCATCGCTTAAGGACATATCATCAGATTCCACTTTCCGGCGAAGGATTGCCATTCGCGTCTCGTAATCAGGAGCTCCGATGTCTGCCATAAGTCCCCATTCGAAACGGGAACGGATTCGTTCTTCTAACGTTTCCATATCCTTTGGCGGTTTATCCGATGTTAAAATGATCTGTTTGCCTGCGGAGTGGAGAGCGTTGAACGTGTGGAAAAATTCTTCCTGTGTACTTTCTTTTCCTATAATAAACTGAACGTCGTCGATCATGAGAACGTCGATGGTTCTGTATTTTTCACGGAATTTATTCATCGCAGAGGCGTTACCACTACGGATAGATTCGATAACTTCATTGGTAAATTCCTCGGAAGTAACATACAAAACTTTTGCTTCCGGATTTCTTTCCAGGATGAAATGTCCGATGGAATGCATCAAGTGGGTTTTTCCAAGTCCAGGTCCACCATAAATATAAAGAGGGTTGTAAGCTTCTCCCGGAGATTCCGCTACTGCCAGGGAGGCAGACTGTGCAAAACGGTTATTGCTGCCGACAACGAAAGTATCAAATGTGTAATTTGGATTTAAGTTGGAACGTTTGGAAGCTTCAGGTTCCGGTGTTTTCTTTCCTTTATTATTGGAAGGTCTGATATTCCTGGTCTGTTCCGGTAAAATAAACTGAATCTCATATTCGGTTCCGATAATTTCAGCAATTGCTACTTTTAAAGGAAGATAATATTTTTTTGAGATATAACTTAAAGTCATCTGTTCAGATGGAACAAGGATATAGAGGGTATTTCCCTCAACACCAAAAACTTCCAGAGGTTTGATCCAGGTATCAAAAGAAATGTCGCTGACATCATGCTCTGTTTTTACTGTCTGTAAAATTTCATCCCATTTTTCCAAAATCTTGTCCATTTTCTAACTCCGTTTTCTGATAGCACTAAAATATAGCAGTTAATCTTAACTGCTTAAAAAACTCTAAAAAATTCTATATAATGCTATCCTACACTATTTTTGCGGAATTATCAACGTTTAATTGTGGAAGGACTGGGGATAGGGCGTTGATAAAAAAAGTGGCTATATGGGCGTTTTAACGCTTAATGTGAATATACTAGAAGTTATTGTTAATAATGGAAAAATAGTTATAGACCGGGAAAAATAAGGCTTGTACACATTTATACACAAGTTATGATGACATTATCAAGAAATTGTCCACAAGTTATCCACAAATTGAGGATAACTTATGTAAACGGCATAAATACTGGGTTTTTTGTGGAAAAATTTTTGATTTTCTATGTGTATAAAACATTATACCATATATAGATAAAATGCATTTCTTCCTTATATATATAGTGGTAAAAAAACAAAAATGACAGAAAGTGGAAAACTAAATATTGGCAAAAGCCTTATTTTATGAGATTTTGCTTGACTTTGTCCGATTATTTTGATATAAATAAAAATGATGTTTTGTCGCTATTGAAGTAGACTTATCATAACATTGAGTAAAATATATGTTTGAATTGTAGAGGAGGTGTATGTGACATGAAGATGACATTCCAACCTAAGAAGAGACAGAGAGCGAAAGTTCATGGATTCAGAAGCAGAATGAGTACTGCAGGCGGAAGAAAAGTATTGGCTGCAAGAAGATTAAAAGGTAGAAAAAAATTATCAGCATAGGCCACATATTTGTGGTCTTTTCTTCTTTTATGATCAATTTTTGGCAAAGGAATATTAGATGAAATATTCAGAATCATTAAAGAAAAACAGAGATTTTCAGAACGTATATAAAAAAGGAAAATCATATGCAAACCGTTATCTGGTGATGTACGTTCTGGAAAATGATACAGACAGAAACCGGTTAGGCATATCGGTAAGTAAAAAAGTAGGAAATAGTGTTATAAGACATCATGTAACCCGATTGATCAGAGAAAGTTACCGGCTACAGGAAGACATGTTTAATAGTGGTTTAGACATTGTAGTCATCGCAAGAAATACAGCAAAAGATATTTCATATCATGAAGTGGAAAGTGCTTTGTTACATCTTGGAGGTCTTCATAAAATTTTGAAGTAAAGATTTTAGAAAAGAAGATGGAATCATTTTGAAAAAAATATTGATTGCTTTGATTAAATTTTATAGAAAGTATATTTCTCCGATGAAAACAACAAAATGTCCATACTACCCGACCTGTTCCACCTATGGGTTAGAGGCTGTCGAAAAGTATGGAGCTGTCAAAGGTGGGGCGTTAGCGCTTTGGAGAATTATAAGATGTAATCCTTTTTCAAAAGGCGGATATGATCCCGTTCCATAATTGGAGGTATTTTCAGTGTCAGAGATGTTATTAACAGCATACAATGGTGCCATTCTTGGACCAATTGCAAAATTACTTGGCTGGATAATGAATGGCATGTATATTTTAATGGAAAAAGTTGGAATTACCAACGTTGGACTTTCTATTATTTTATTTACCATTGTTATTTATGCTTTAATGTTCCCATTGACTTATAAACAGCAGAAGTTCTCGAAGTTATCCCAGAAGATGAACCCGGAACTTCAGGCGGTCCAGAAAAAGTATAAGGATAAAAAAGATACCGTATCCATGCAGAATATGCAGACTGAGACACAGCAGATCTATGAGAAGTATGGTGTTTCACCGACAGGCAGCTGTGTGCAGATGTTAATCCAGATGCCTTTACTGTTAGCTTTGTACCGTGTGTTTATGAATGTTCCTGCCTATATCAGCAGTGTGAAGGATGTTTATCTTGATCTGGTTGATAAGATCATGGCAACAAGCGGCTATCAGGATATTATGACAAACCTGATGAGCACATTAAAATTGAACACAGTACAGGTTGATTTTACGGCAACAGATACAACAACATTACAGAATTATGTAGTAGATGTTTTATCAAAAATGAGTTCTACCGGATGGGATTCCTTAAGAGAGTCATTCCCGGCGCTCACAGATTCCATTGATTCTACATATGGTGTAGTTTCTCATGTAAACAACTTTATAGGATTAAATATTTCAGATACTCCATTTCAGATCATCAAAGCTGCATTTGCAGGTGGAAGTATTCTGATGGCAGTTCTTGCATTGCTGATTCCTGTGATTTCTTATTTGACACAGGTTTTAAATATCAAGTTAATGCCAACGGCTGCAACAGCAGGCGGAGATAATGACCAGATGGCTCAGCAGATGAAGATGATGAACCGTACTATGCCATTATTCTCACTGGTAATGTGTTTTACTGTTCCGGTCGGTCTCGGTATCTACTGGATCGCAAGTGCGGTTGTAAGAAGTATCCAGCAGTTCTTCTTAAATAAACATTTTGATAAGATCGATCTGGATGATATTATTGCAAAGAATCAGGAAAAAGCAAAGAAAAAACGTGAGAAAATGGGAATCTCCGAAAACCAGATTTCTAATGCTGCACGTATGAATACAAGACAGGTTACAGCAAGTTCCAAGAGTTCCGTTAAGACAACGGCAGAGAAAGAACTTGAACTTGAGAAGGCAAATGCATTGAAAGCGAATGCAAAACCTGAAAGTATGGCTGCAAAAGCAAACCTGGTTCGTGAATTTAACGAGAGAAATAATAAGAAAAACTAACAGATTATTTTTCAAAAACGTGTTGGTAAGATAACGTATATGTGGAGGTTATTGTTATGGAGTATATTGAAGTATCAGCAAGAACAGTCGATGATGCTATCACAGAAGCTCTTATAAAACTTGGAGCTACCAGTGATCAGATTGAATATGAAGTAATCGAAAAAGGAAGCACAGGATTTTTAGGAATCGCAAGAAAAGATGCTGTGATCAAAGTTCGTAAGAAATATTCTGTAGAAGGTGATATCACAGAATTTTTACAGAAAATCTTTGCTGCTATGGATCTTAAAGTTGAGATCATTATTGAAAAAGCAGAAGATGGTAATACTTACAACGTAGAACTGAAAGGAGATGACATGGGTATCCTCATTGGTAAAAGAGGACAGACTCTCGACTCCCTGCAGTATCTTGCAAATCTTGCAGTGAATAAAAATTCTGAGGAATACATTAAAGTTAAGATTGATACAGAAGATTACCGCAAGAGAAGAAAAGAGACATTGGAGAATCTTGCAAAGAACATTGCATACAAAGTAAAGAGAACAAAACGTCCTGTTTCTTTAGAACCAATGAATCCTTTTGAGAGAAGAGTTATCCATTCTGCATTGCAGAATGACAAGTTTGTAACAACACACAGCGAGGGCGAAGAACCATACAGACATGTGGTTGTTACTTTAAAAAGAGATAGAGAAAGATAAATTCAAGTATAGAATTTAAAAGACCAGAAGCTGCACGTTACAAAGCTTTATGAAAATGCCGGAAATGATATGGCAGGTTCTTATGAAGTTTTGCGGCGTGCAGTTTTGTACATGGAAAGGATATCACTATGGGAACGGATACCATTGCTGCAATTGCAACTGCAATGACAAGTTCAGGAATCGGAATCGTAAGAATCAGCGGAGACGAGGCAGTTTCTATCACAGACCGTATTTTTGAAATGAAGAATCAGAAAAAGTTAGAAGATATGCCAACGCATACAATTCACTATGGTCATATTCATGATGGAGATGAAGTGATCGATGAAGTTATGGTTGTTCTGATGAGAGGACCGAAAAGTTATACCAGGGAAGATACGGTTGAGATAGACTGTCATGGCGGCGTTTATGTCATGAAGAGAATTTTAGAAACAGTGATCAAATATGGTGCGCGTCCTGCAGAGCCGGGTGAATTTACAAAACGTGCATTTTTAAATGGAAGAATTGATCTCTCACAGGCAGAATCCGTTATTGATGTTATCAATTCCAAGAATGAATTTGCATTAAAAAGTTCGTTGAGCCAGCTTTCCGGTTCTGTTTCAGAAAAAATCAAAGAAATCCGCGGAAATGTTTTACATGAGATTGCATTTATCGAAAGTGCATTAGATGATCCGGAGCACATCAGTCTGGATGGATATCCGGAAAAACTATCCGGTATAGTATCGGATGTGATAAAAAAAATTGATAAACTGCTTGCAAACAGTGATAATGGAAAAATGTTAAAAGAAGGTATTTCAACTGTTATTGTTGGGAAGCCGAATGCCGGAAAATCTTCTCTTTTAAATTTTCTGGTTGGAGAAGAGAAGGCAATCGTTACAGATATTGCGGGAACAACAAGAGATGTTCTGGAAGAACAGATTAATTTAAACGGTATTTTATTGAATATCATTGATACCGCCGGAATCCGTGACACGGAAGATGTCGTGGAAAAAATCGGTGTGGAACGTGCAAAGAAATATTTGAATAATGCCGATCTTGTTATTTATGTAGTTGACACATCCACAGCGTTAGATGAAAATGATCATGAGATCATGGAATTATTGAAAGACAGACATGCAATCGTTTTGTTAAATAAATCTGATTTAAGTCCGGTCACAACTGTGGAAGATATCAGAAAACATCTGGACAAAAAAATGATCTCAATTTCTGCAAAAGAGCAGACCGGAATGGATGATCTTGAAGAAACGATCAAAGAAATGTTCTTCTCTGGGGAAGTTACATTTAATGATGAAGTTTATATTACGAATATCAGACATAAAACATCTTTACAGGAAGCTTTACGAAGTTTACATTTAGTATTGCAGAGTATTGCAGATGATATGCCGGAAGATTTTTATTCCATTGATCTGATGAATGCTTACGAGGAACTTGGAAATATTATCGGAGAATCTGTGGAAGATGATCTGGTAAATGAAATCTTCAGTAAATTCTGTATGGGTAAATAAAAAATAATTTGCAGATTGTAAATGTGAAAGAGAATCATTCAAAATCTTATATGAGTTGAGGACAGAAAAATGGAAGAGAAGAAGATTCCGTATGTAGAGGAAGAATATGATGTGGTTGTAGTCGGAGCCGGACATGCCGGATGCGAGGCAGCATTGGCGTGTGCAAGACTCGGACTGGAAACAATTATTTTTACCGTGAGTGTAGACAGTATAGCGATGATGCCGTGTAATCCGAATATTGGAGGAAGTTCCAAGGGACATCTGGTTCGTGAGATCGATGCGCTCGGTGGTGAGATGGGAAAAAATATCGATAAGACATTTATCCAGTCCAAGATGTTAAATAAATCCAAAGGTCCGGCCGTTCATTCACTGCGTGCGCAGGCAGATAAAATGAATTATAGTATGGAGATGCGTAAGACGCTTCAGAATACCAATCATCTTACTATCCGTCAGGCAGAAGTTTCTGAAATTATCACGGAAACAACAGTGCTGGAAAACGGAAAAGAAATTCAGAAAATGAAAGGCGTGAAAACGTTTTCAGGTGCGGTTTATAATTGTAAGGCAGTCGTATTGTGCACGGGAACTTATCTTCGCGCAAGATGTCTGACCGGTGAGATGATCACATACACCGGACCAAACGGTCTGCAGGCAGCCAACCATCTGACAGATTCCCTGAAAGCGCATGGAATTGAAATGTTCCGTTTTAAGACAGGAACGCCTGCACGAATCGACAAAAGGTCTGTTGATTTTTCAAAAATGCAGGAGCAAAAGGGAGATGAGAGAGTTGTACCTTTTTCCTTTACAACTAATCCTGAAGATGTGCAGATCGATCAGGTTTCCTGCTGGCTGACTTATACAAATGAGAAAACACATGAAATCATCCGGAATAACCTGGACCGCTCTCCAATTTATGCAGGAATTATTGAAGGTACAGGACCAAGATACTGTCCTTCCATTGAAGATAAGGTTGTAAAATTTGCGGATAAGGACAGACATCAGATTTTTATTGAACCGGAAGGAATAAATACGAATGAGATGTATGTTGGAGGAATGTCTTCCTCTTTACCGGAAGATGTCCAGCATGAAATGTACCGCACGCTGCCGGGACTTGAACATGTGAAAATTGTCCGTAATGCTTATGCAATTGAGTATGATTGTATCAATCCAAATCAGTTGTATGCTACTCTGGAATTTAAAAATATTAAAGGACTGTTTTCGGGTGGCCAGTTTAATGGAAGCAGTGGTTATGAGGAGGCTGCCTGTCAGGGGTTAGTTGCCGGAATCAATGCAGCCATGAGCATTCTCGGAAAAGAACCGCTGATATTAGATCGCTCCGAGGCTTATATAGGAGTTTTAATTGATGATCTTGTGACAAAAGAAAATCATGAGCCGTATCGCATGATGACTTCCCGTGCGGAATACCGTTTGCTGCTTCGTCAGGATAATGCTGATCTCCGTTTATCAAAAAAAGGATATGAGATTGGTTTAATTTCACAGGAGCGATATGACTGGGTCTGCCAGAAGGAAGTATTGATCCAGAAAGAGATTGAACGTGTTGCCGGAGTCAAGATCGGTGCTAATAAAGAGGTTCAGGCTCTTTTGGAAAGTTACGGAAGTATTCCGTTAAATACCGGAACAACTTTAACAGAACTGATCCGCAGACCTGAGCTTGATTATGAAAAATTAGCAGTGATCGATAAGGAAAGACCTGAGCTGCCTTATGATGTAGTTGAACAGGTTAATATCAATATCAAGTATGATGGATATATTGTGCGGCAGATCAAACAGGTAGAACATTATAAAAAACTGGAAAATAAAAAAATAGCAGAAGATTTTGATTATGATGAAGTACCAAGCCTCCGTATTGAAGCAAGACAGAAGTTAAAACTTTACAGACCGTTATCAATTGGCCAGGCATCGAGAATTTCAGGAGTCTCCCCGGCAGACATTTCGGTGCTTTTGGTTTATATGGAGCAGATGAAATATCATAAAGGAAATATAAAATGACATATAATTTAGAAAAATTTTTAAAAGGTCTGGAAGAACTTCAGATTGAATTAAGCGATAATCAGATACAGCAGTTTATCAGATATTATGAGATGCTGGTGGAAAAAAATAAAGTTATGAATCTGACTGCAATCACAGAATTTGATGAAGTCATTGAAAAACATTTTCTGGACAGTCTTTCCCTGATCAAAGTGTATGATCTCAAAAAAGAAGTTTCAGTGATGGACATGGGAACCGGCGCCGGATTTCCGGGGATTCCTTTGAAAATTGCTTTTCCGAATCTGAAGGTGACACTTGCTGATTCTCTGAATAAAAGAATATTATTTTTACAGGAAGTGATAGAGAAACTTGGATTAAAAGATATTGATGCACTTCACGCGAGAGCGGAGGAGCTTGGAAAAAATAAGGAATACCGTGAAAAGTTTGATCTGGTTGTCTCAAGGGCAGTTGCAAACCTTTCTTCCTTAGAAGAGTATTGTGTTCCTTTTGTAAAAATAGGTGGAAACTTTATTTCTTATAAATCCGGTGAAATTGAAGAGGAAGTTGCTAATGCAAAAAATGCAACATTTTTGCTTGGAGGAAAAATGAAAGAAGTCTATAAATTTGATCTGTATGAGCAGAAAAGATCGTTTGTCGTGATCGATAAGGTGAAGGGAACGCCAAAAACTTATCCGAGAAAAGCCGGAACACCGACAAAGACACCGTTGTAAAAATAATAGTTACTGAGTGATGTAATAATTGGGTGATAAAATAAATCACCATATACATAAACTCCTGTCTTTTTTATGATGCAATAACATGCTTAAATGTAAAAATTTTTACATTCTATTATAAAACGTGTTTTTAATGCATCATTTGGAGGACAGGAGTTTTTTCTTTTTATTATTAAATTCGAAAATAATCCTACTTTAAAAACATATCAATTGCTTCCGCAACTTTATCGGCAATCTCTAACTGTGGATATTTTTTACAGTTGGATAAGTATACGATTTCATTTCTGGAGTTTGTCTTTTTATAAGAATCTGCAATTGCGATTGCATCTTTCATGTTTCGACTCTCAATCACATAAATTGGAGTTTCTATTTTTTTCAGCGCATGTTCAATACTATTCTTTGTGTAATTTGCTTCCATGCTTGCCATTAAATATTTACCATGACTGAAATTCATGTGGGCTGCTTCGTAGTATGCGTCAATTAATTTGGAAGAAACCAACTGTGGTCTCGCATAATATTCCTCGCGGAAATCTTTGGTGATGTAAGTATTGCTAACTTTGATGTTGTAAAGGAATGTTCCAATCACAGGGAGTTCCAATAATGTTTTTTTCACAGAAGCATATTTATCGGTTGTAATATGAAGCTCTTTCAAAGAGGTCGGATTGATTGCAATAATAGAGTTTGCCAGATCCTTATTCATATTGCAAGCTAACGTTACAAATGAGATTGATTCATTCGATGCAATAATATCTGTTTTTTCTCCAATTACATTTTGGATAAAATCCGTCACAAGCTGAACATATAAATAATTGGTGTAAGTTAAGTACGGTTTTGCAGAGCGTCCACATCCAAGTAAGTCCAGTGTGTAGACAGTATGTTTCTTTTCCAGTTTTCGAATCACTTTGCACCATTCATAAGAAGAGCAGACCGGATCCAGATCGTGAATCAGCAATAACGGACTGCCTGATCCGCGTTTCGTATAATAAATCTGTCCGTTTTTCCAATCGTAAAAATTGCCGTTCTCTGCTTTCAAAATATTCTTGATATCAGCTGTCATATTAATAAATCTGTTAACAAAATGGATTGTTCCAGCGGCAAGAGCTGTCAACAGAAAAAAATGTTTGATATTCTTTTTCATAGAAACCTCCTTATTTATTTTATGATCATTAAAAGATGCATTTCATATAATTGAATAATCGTTTCACCATTTCATAATCATAAATCTTTATTTAATAATATTATATCCGCTTTTTATAACATATACAAATTAATTTTTG
>OHRM01001151.1_pt1 | contig 10728 bp, 9 predicted proteins | sample 1578361 | NCBI WGS metagenome assembly OHRM01 (sample SAMEA3879590, study PRJEB24766) | human gut metagenome | biome: human-associated habitat; feature: feces | place: USA | collected 1985/1987 | reverse complement strand
ATCGTCCTTTTCCAGTGCCTGCTCCACGCCGCACAGGCTGGCGGTGGTGCCGCAGCTCCGGGCATCGCCGGTGGCAGGGTCGTAGTTGTACAACTCACCCTTTGCCCAGCTGCCGGGGAAATTGCCCTCATAGAAGTGGTACAGATATTCTTTATGCTTCTGCGGGTCAATACCGAGTTTGTTTTCCACCGCCTCGTCCAGACCCCAGCCGATATCATCGTGGCAGCGCAGATAGTTCACGAACCAGCAGTTGTCCGGCAGGGCGTGCAGGGCATCCAGCTGGGCTTTCAGCAGCCGGGTGTCCCGGCTGGCAAGGGCACCCCACAGGTTGACCATGGTGGACACGTTGTAGAGCATGTGGCATTCCGGCTTTTCCGGGGTGCCGAAATAGGCGGCAAGCTCCTTGGGAGCCATGACCACCTCGCCCTTGAGGATGACCGCCGGGCAGACGCATTCCAGCACCATGCGGAGCATCCGCACGATGGTGTGCACCTGCGGCAGATTGCGGCAGGTGGTGCCCAGCTGCTTCCAGATATAGGGTACCGCATCAATGCGGAACACTTCCACGCCCAGATTTGCCAGATGCAGGATGCTCTTGGTCATGTCCACGAACACTGCCGGGTTTGCGTAGTTCAGATCCCACTGGTAGTCGTGGAAGGTGGTCAGCACCCACTTGTGCATCTCCTCACACCATGTAAAGTTGCCGGGCGCGGTGTTGGGGAACACCTGCGGCACGGTCTGCTCGTACTGGTCGGGGATGGTGCGGTCGTCATAGAGATGGTAATAGGCCTGAAACCACGGGTCACCGGCCTTTGCCGCCATGGCCCAGCGGTGGGTGCTGGCGGTGTGGTTCATGACAAAATCCAGACACAGGCTGATGCCGGCTTTCCGCAGTTCCCGGGTCAGGTTTTCCAGATCTTTGTTGGTGCCAAGGGCCGGGTCTACGGTGTCGAAATCCTCCACCGCATAGCCGCCATCGTTGTGGGGATGGGGCATCTGCAGCAGGGGCATCAGGTGCAGATAGGTCAGCTTCTGCTCCTTGAGGTAGGGCAGCTTCTTTGCCAGTTCTTTCAGATTTCCGGCAAAGAGGTCGGTGTACATGGTCATGCCGAACATATTGCCCCGCTTGTACCACTCCGGGTCGGCAGAGCGTGCCTTGTCCAGTGCTTTCAGCTCGGCGCTGCGGGCGTTGTAGGCTTCTGCCATCTCCCGCTCCAGAACTTCCAGCCCTTCCCGGTTGTGGTACAGTTCCATGAACAGCCATTCCAGTTCGTCCTTGTGCTTGGCAAATCGGGACGCAAATTCCTGTTTTACTGCCATGGTTCAGCCCTCCACTTCTGCAAGGGTGGGCATGGCGGGGATAGCGCCGTGCCGGCTGGTGGTGATGCTGGCGGCTTTGTTGGCAAAAGCCAGAATGCCTTCCAGCTTGTCCACCGTCAGGGTGTCCAGCTCCTCCTTGCAGAGCTTGGACAGAGCCGCCCCAAAGAAGGTATCGCCTGCGCCGTTGGTGTCGCCCACCTTGCAGGGAACGCCAGCCACATGGCCGGTCTTGTCCCCAAAGCGGTAGAATACGCCGTTTGCACCCAAGGTGACAAAAATCAGCCGGATGCCGTTCTGTGCCAGTTGTGCCGTGCCGCTTTCGCAGTCGGTGGTGCCGGTGAGCAGGGGCAGCTCTTCATCGGACACTTTCAGAATATCCACCAGCGGCAGGGGAGCTTTCATCTGGGCAATGGCTTCCTCTTTGTTCTTCCAGAGGTTGGCACGGTAGTTGGGGTCGTAGGTGATGGTAGCACCCAGCTTTTTGGCACGGGCAGCAGCATCCAGCGTAGCGGTGCGGGAGGGGTCAGCGGTCAGGCTGACAGAGCCGAAGTGCACGATTTTGGCAGCCTTCAGAGCCTCGTCCGAAATGTCCTCCTTGCACAGCATCACGTCAGCGTTGGCACTGCGGTAGAAGCTGAAATCCCGCTCGCCGGTGGCATCCACCGAGACCACCGCCATGGTGGTGGGGTGGTCTGCATCCACCGCCATGCCGGAAACGTCCACCTTGTTTTCTGCCAGAACCTCTTTCAGGTAGCGGCCAAAGGCATCCGCACCCACCTTGCCGATAAAGGCGGTCTGTGCGCCCAGTCTGGAAGCAGCCACAGCCAGATTGGCCGGGGCACCGCCGGGGTTTGCGGCAAACTGGGGGATGCCGCGCGCATCCTTGCCGGTCTGGGTCAGGTCGATCAAAACTTCACCAATCGTTAAAATGTCCATGATAATTCTCCTTATTCTTGATTTGAAACCCAACGATCACCGCTGGAACAGATAATGAATGTAAGCGGCTGCACGCTCCGGGTGCGGTGCATTCTGCACTACCCCAAGATAGACCTTGCCAGAAAAACCTGCCTGCCTGACAAACGGCGTGTCCGAAATATCCAGCACGGTCCCACCGGCGTTCAAACCCGACAGTGCATGGAAAGACGCATCCAGTGTCCGCAGATCGAGAAAATAATCATCTGCCAACAGTCGATCCCGTGCATATTCGTCCATCAGAACAACATCTAACCGCTGGGCACTGACTGCACCCAGCAGCTTCATCTCCGAAGCATATACATACTGCTCCTCTGCGCGTTCGCTTTCGCTGAGCAGCAAGCCGGACAGCAGATCGACCTGTTGCTTTTTGGTCAGACCCTGCGCCTCGGCAAAGCCGGTGGTAAGCTGTTCCGTCAGATCAGACCCGGCAGTGATATTTACCAGACCAAGGTAAAGCACATCCTCTTTTTTCGTCACATGGCGGTAGGCTGCATACCCGAGGATATAGACGACGATGAGCACGATCGCAATGGGCAGCTTGTAATATGCCCAGATGTGCTCCCACTTTTTGCGCCCATGGAGGGAGCGGAGCGTATCCCGGTCAGTTTTTGTCATGGTCGTATTCCTCGTGTACTGCATCAGGGTCTCCACCGATCAGATAGAGGATCCGAAGCATCAGAAAGGAGCAGAGCATGGCGCAGAAGCCCATGCCCAGCAGGAATGCAGGCGTGAACACAAACACTATGACGTACCCCATGATGCCATAGATCGCCGCCATCAGCAGGGTGCAAAACAGATACCGGACACCCACGAGAAACGCTGTTTTCAGGATGCCGAAGGTGGTGTTTTCAAACCGTGCCAGCAGAGGAAAGGCATACAGCAGAACGATGCCGTACAGAACTGCCGCACCAATAAGCACTGCAGTGAGCAGCGTCCAGAAAATGTTTTCGCTCCACATTCGGCACAGCACAAAGCCATCCGCAGCCAGGAAACTGCCGACTGCCAGCAGGATAAGCCAGAGTTTTGTGGCAGGCTTAAAATTTTCCCGGAACGCCTTAAAAAACATCCGGGTCAGACCATCGTCCCGATCTTCCGCCATTTTGAGCGTGACGTAGAACAATGCGGTCGTAGAAGCCCCTATGGTAACGATGGGCAGGCTGCACACGAGCCATAAGATGTTCAGGTAAGCACTGTAAGTCAATTTCGTCAGCACAGCAAACAGCGGCTTGTCCGTATTGCACAGGTCACGCATGGGGGTTCTCCTTTCGCTCAATCTCCTGTGGATTCGCGCAGGATCAGGTTGGTTTCCGTATAGACGGTGCGATAGTTCAGCGATGGCTCTTCGATGCGGGTCATAAGCAGATTGGCAGCGGTGTAGCCCATGATCTGTCCATGGATATGGATCGAAGTCAGACGGGGGGCAAAGTAGGAAGCCTCCTGACTGTCATCGAAGCCGCAGACCCAGATATCATCGGGAACCGAATACCCCAGCTCATTCAATGCCTTGACCAGATCCATGGCAACAAAGTCATTGGCGCAGACAAAGGCATCCGGCATCGTTTTGAACCGACGTATGGTTTCGTACAGGGATACCGGATAGTTCTGCTGTCCAGATGGCATCGCACAGGTGCTCAGGCCTTCTGTCAGACCAAAGTACTCCACTGCATCCTTATAAGCCATATAACGCTCAAAGAAGGACTGACAGTGGTTTTTATCCCCCGCAAAGCTGATGCGTTTTTTGCCGCGCTGGACCATGTGGGCCACCGCATTCTGAATCTCAATGCGGTTTTCCATATAAAGGCGGTCGGCTTTAAGAGGAGGACGCATATCCATCACAGGGGTGTCTACAAACAGCAGCGGAACATCCAGATCGCACAGCATCTGTGCGTAGTCATAGTCGAATACTTCAAAGCAGATGATGCCGGCTGTGCGCTGGATGTTGAGAGAAGATGGAAGTTTTTTCTCTTTCAGCTCTATGGGAGAAATGCGATGAATGGTCATGCCGCTGTGCAGATGGTCGATTTCCGACTGGAAACGATCCAGCATCATGGAGGAAAAGTGAGAGCTGCTCAGAAACTGGGTCGTCAGCATGGCGATCTCCCGTTTGTCACTCGGCAGAATGAAAGGCTCTGCTGCTTTTGCATCGTCTTCCTGAAACAGCGGCAGATAGGCAAACTGCTTATAGCCCATTTCGGCGGCTTTGCGCAGGATCTTCTCCCGTGTGGCATCTGCCAGCACACCGGTGTTGTTGATGGCCTTTGAAACTGTGTTGCGGGAAAGCTGCAGTTCGTTTGCAATATCCTGAATGGTGACCTTGGTTGCCATAAGTCATCCTCTTTCTTTTATAGATAAAGTCTGGTGACGGATCTTATTCTTTGCGACTCCAGTATAGTGCAAATGCACAAATTAGTCAAATGCAAAAATGCAAATCATCATTTTGCATATTTGCGCACTTTCGAATTTGTGCATCTGTACAAATCCACAGTATTTCTTGATATATACTATGAATTATCGTTGACATTCGCTTGCTTGCGTGGTATAAATGAATTACAGAGTTTTACATTTGCACAATCAAAGTGAAAAACGTAAAATTCAAAGGTGCAAATGTAAAATGCAAATCAAGCGGCAAGCAAATCAAAAAGGAGGAGAATGATTCATGAAAGCAAAGACGGCCTCGCCGGAAACGGCTGTGCTGACAGCAGAACGCAAGCTGCACAACACATGGGTCTACATCAAACGGCATTGGCAGCTTTACCTGTTGTTCCTGCTGCCTGCCGTGGTGCTGACGCTGGTGTTCAAGTACGCTCCCATGGGCGGTGTGCTGATCGCGTTCCAGAAGTACAATCCCTTCAAAGGTATCTGGGGCAGCGAGTGGGTAGGCTTCAAAAACTTTACCCGCTTCATGTCCTCGCCGGACTTCCAGCGCTATCTGATCAACACCCTGAAGCTGAGCGTCTACGGTCTGCTGTGGGGCTTCCCGATCCCCATCCTGCTGGCATTCCTGCTCAACCGTATCGAGAGCAAGAAGATCAAGCAGAAGGTGCAGCTGGTGCTGTATATGCCCAACTTCATCTCGGTCATCGTGCTGTGCGGCATCGTCCGGGTGCTGCTGAGTGTCACCGGTCCGGTGAACGGCCTGCTTCACACCAGCATCAACTTCATGACGCTGCCGGAAGCGTTCCGCCCCATCTACATCATCAGCGGCATCTGGCAGGGTGCCGGCTGGGCATCCATCATGTACACCGCATCCCTTTCTAACGCCAGCAAAGATCTGAAGGAAGCTGCGATGATCGACGGCGCAAACCTGATCCAGCAGATCATGACGGTGGAGTGGCCCGCCATTAAGGATATGGTCGTTATTCAGTTTATCCTGCAGGCAGGCAACATCATGAGCATCGGTTTTGAAAAAGCCTATGCCCTGCAAACTGACCTGAACCTGAACACTGCCGAGATCATTGCAACGTACGTTTATAAAAAGGGCCTGTTGGACGGCGATTACAGCTTTTCCACGGCAGTCGGTCTGTTCAACACCATTGTCAACGTCATCCTGCTGATCGCAGTGAACAAGATCGTTGCCAAAATGAACGATGGCAAGGGCTTGTAAGGAGGGGTTTACCATGGCAAAACAGAAAAAATCAAAAATGGCCCTCTACACCAGACAAGATAAGATCATCCTGTACTGCGGCTACGCACTTCTGGGCTTGTTCCTGCTGGCGATCATCGTTCCGATGATCTACATCGTCATCGCGTCCTTTATGGACCCGGTCACTCTGCAAAACAAGGGCATCTCCTTTGATTTCAGCAAGTGGAGTCTGGATGCTTACCAGCGTGTCGTTTCGGACAAGCAGATCTGGGTCGGCTTCAGGAACGCAGTACTTTACTCGATCATCTTCACCATCATCTCGGTAGCTGTGACGATGCTTGCCGCTTATCCCATGTCGCTGCCGGACTTCAAAGGCAAAAAGATCTTCAACACCTTGTTTGTGATCACGATGTTTTTCAGCGGCGGTCTGATCCCCACCTACCTGCTCATCAACAATCTGGGTCTGCTGGATTCCATGTGGGCGGTCATTCTGCCGGGAGCATTCAGCGTGTGGAACATGATCATTGCCCGTACCTATTATCAAGGCATCCCGCGTGAGCTGCGCGAAGCTGCGGATGTGGATGGAGCCAGCGAGATGCTTTACTTCTTCAAGATCCTGCTGCCCGTCTGTATGCCGGTGGTGGCAGTTCTGGCCCTGTGGCAGTTCGTGGCAATGTGGAACAGCTACTTTGACGCCATGATCTACCTGAACAGCGCATCGAAGCAGCCGCTACAGCTGGTGCTGCGTTCCATCCTGATCCAGAGCCAGCCGGAATCCGGCATGATCGCAGATATCCAGAGCACTGCCGAACGTGCGAAGATGGCAGAGCTGCTCAAATATGCAACCATTATTATTTCCAGTCTGCCGCTGCTGGTGATGTATCCCTTCTTCCAGAAGTATTTTGATGCCGGCATCATGGCTGGTTCCATTAAAGGCTGAGGATATTCCAGAATTTTATGAGCCGGTACGCTCATCTGTTACACGAAAAAAGAAACATGAAAAAGGAGAAAATACCATGAAAAAGCTGATCTCTCGCCGCAACTTCCTCAAGGTCTGCGCTCTGGCGGGCTCTGCCGCTGCTCTGTCTGCCTGTGGCGGCGGCAAATCCACCGGCAGCAGCAATTCTGCTGCCGCAGCTGTGGACGTGACCGGTGCCGTTACATTTCCGCTGTCCGAAAAGGTCACCTTTACCGGTATGACCAGCTTCCCTGTGGGCAGCGAACCCGAGCCGAACAACCGCACCATCTTCAAGCGTCTGGAAGAGCAGACCAATGTGCACATCGACTGGACCGCCATCCAGTCCGACCAGTGGAGCGATAAGATCACCCTGAATATGTCCAACCCCAACACCCTGACGGATTTTGTTTTTACTGCTGATTTTACCGACAGCAATCTGCTGCGCTACGCAGATCAGGGTGTCATCCTCAATCTGGAAGACTACATTGACAACAATATGCCTTATCTCCAGAAGGTCTTTGAGCAGTACCCGGAGTACCGCACCATGTGCACCGACAGCGATGGCCACATCTGGGCACTGCCCTGGATCGAGCAGCTCGGCGCAGAAAAGACCGCCATCCAGACCATTGGCAACATGAGCTTCATCAATACCAAGTGGCTGAACTTCCTCGGTCTGTCGATGCCCACCACAGTGGACGAGTTTGAGCAGGTGCTGATGGCATTCCGTGATAACGCCGCTTCTATCAAGGCCGAGTATGGCATTGACGGCGACATCATCCCCATGTCCTGCATCGTCAACAACGGCGATCAGGACCCCAGCATCCTCATCAATGGCTTTGGCGAAGGCTACGGCGATGCAGACAAAGACCGTCATATTGCCGTTACCAACGACCGGAAAGTCATCTGTGCCGCCACCCAGCAGGGCTACCGTGATGGTCTGGACTGGCTGCACAAGCTGTATGCCGAGAAGCTCATTGACCCGGAGTGCTTCACGCAGGAGTGGTCCACCTATGTTTCCAAGGGCAAGGCTGGCCGCTATGGTGTCTGCTTCAGCTGGGATGTTGCCAACATTGACAACCTGACCGACTGGGAGCCGCTGCCTGCCCTGACCGCCGATACCCGGAATATCACTCCGCAGAACGGCTCTTTCACCAGCGGCTTTGCCCGCGGCAGATGCGTTGTCACCGCAAAGGCAGATAATCCTGCACTGGTTTGTGCATGGCTGGATCAGATGTACGCACCCCTCCAGTCTCCGCAGAACAACTGGGGTACTTACGGCGATGCGGAAGGCTTTAACATTTTTGAACTGTCCACCAACGATAAGGGCGAGCCCATGCTGAAGCACGCTCCTCTGGGCGATGCTTCTCCCGTGGAAGTCCGTGAAGCGCAGTGTGTCAGTGGACCTCTGGCGGTTCTGGATGATTACTATGGTGTATACGTTACCTGCCCGGACGATGCACAGTACCGTCTGGACTGGATCAAGGAGATCTACACCCCGGATATGAACAACGATTATGTCTATCCCAATGTCTTTATGAGCAGCGAGGACACCGAGCAGGTCTCTAACCTGCAGGCAGATCTGCAGACCTACATGAATACGCAGAAGGCCAACTGGATCATGAACGGCACTACGGATGCAGAGTGGAACGAATATCTGAGCAAGCTGGAAGACTACGGCCTGTCCGACTATCTGGGCATTATGCAGAAGTATCTGGATGCTTACTACGCATAAGAATTCTTTCCTTTGGAGGATTCCATGAACGATTTGACTTTACAAAAAGCCCGTGCCTACGAGGCCGAGCACGGCGCTGCCATTTCCCCGGCGGAACGCCCTGCTTACCACATGACTCCTTATGTGGGCTGGCTCAACGACCCCAACGGCTTCTCTTATTATAAAGGGAAGTATCACCAGTTCTATCAGTATAACCCCTACGATGTGCGGTGGGCGCCCATGCACTGGGGTCACGCCGTCAGCACCGACCTGCTGCACTGGGAGTATCTGCCCTGTGCACTTGCCCCGGATTCCCCGGTGGACAACGGCCCCGGCTGCTTCTCCGGTTCTGCTACCGAGATGGATGACGGCAAGCAGCTGCTGATGTACACCAGCGTGGTGGCAGAAAAGCAGCCCAATGGGGAGATGCGGGATATCCAGACCCAGAGCATTGCCATCGGTGACGGTCTCAACTACGAAAAGCCTGCCTGCAACCCGGTGCTGACCCAGAAAGACCTGCCGGAAGGCTTCAGCAAGTTTGACTTCCGGGACCCCAAGATCTGGCGTGAGGCCGATGGCACCTACTCTGTCGTCACCGTCTGCCTGGCCGAGGACGGCAGCGGCGCAGCGGCACTGTTCCAGAGCAAGGACGGCTTCGACTGGCACTTTGTCACGGTGCTGGAACGCTGCAACAATCAGTACGGCAAAATGTGGGAGTGCCCGGACTTCTTCCCGCTGGACGGCAAGCAGGTCTTGATGCTCGGCCCCATGGAGATGCTGCCCAAGGGCGAGTTCCACAACGGTCACAACGTGATTGCCTTCATCGGCAGCTACGACGAAGCCACCCACACCTTCACCAAGGAAAACGTGCAGCTGATGGACGGCGGCATCGACTTCTACGCCACCCAGACCACCCTTGCCCCGGACGGCCGCCGCATCATGACCGCATGGCTGCAGACCTGGTCGGACACCGAGGATAAGCCCCAGGGCTGCAAGTGGTTCGGGCAGACCATCTGCCCCCGCGAGCTGCACATCAAGGATGGACGCATTGTTCAGGCCCCGGTGCGGGAGCTGAACGCCGTCCACGGCAAGCGCACCTTCCACGAAAATGTGACGGTGCAAAGCGAAACTTCTCTGGAAGGCATCAAGGGCCGTGTGGCGGACCTGACCGTCACGGTGCAGCCCGGCGAATACCGCTCCTTCACCCTGAAGCTGGCCGCCGATGCAGACCATCACACCAGCCTGACCTACGACCCCTACACCTCCGAGCTGACGCTGGATCGCAGCTATGCCGGTTCCCGTGCCGACATCGTTCACCGCCGCAGCTGCAAGGTGCGCAGCCAGAACGGTGCACTCAAGCTCCGCATCCTGCTGGATAAAAACAGCATCGAAGTTTTCGCCAACGATGGCGAGCAGACCATGACCGCATGGATCTACACTCCCCAGTCTGCCGATGGCATCACCTTTGCTGCCGATGGCAAAGCAACTGTTACGGTGGAACAGTTTGAGCTGAATCTGTAACCTGATAATCCTTTCATTTCTCCTTCATTGAATACAGCCCCGCTTTGGCTTCTCCTTCGCCAAGGCGGGGCTGTGTTTGTTATGTCATTAATCTTCCAGTCTGCCGTGGTCACAGCCAAGCGACAGATAACGCTCCATCTCCCCTCTCAGCACCATCTGTGCATACTCCAAGGGCTTATTATACAGCAGCCAGTCCAGCTCTGCCCGCTGTGCCGGGGTGTTGCCGTACTCGTCCTCCACGGCGATGCAGTCGATGGCAAGGGTGGTGCCATCCTCGAACCGGGCTTCCACCCGGTTGGTGTCCATATTGAAGCGGCAGGAAAGCAGTTTGTTCATGGTGAACCTCATTTCTATATCAAACGGTGTCTGTTCGGATGTCCTAAACCCTGCCATAAAACCGGTGGTTGATTTGTCCATTGGGCTTTGTTTTGCCCGTCTGCACATTTTTGCACACTTTTTGCACACCTGAATAGCTGGATAACGGTTGCAAAGCATTACACTGTATGCAAGCAATGCGGTGTGTGCAAAGGCGTGTTTTGCGATGATACGATAAAAACAACGTTTCTTCGAACTTTTGAAATTTGACGAATGATGCGCCTTGGATTCTTTTAATCAGAGGGCCAGGGATTCGAGTTCCCTCGAGCGCACCAAAATCCCACG
>OHRM01001148.1_pt1 | contig 10776 bp, 6 predicted proteins | sample 1578361 | NCBI WGS metagenome assembly OHRM01 (sample SAMEA3879590, study PRJEB24766) | human gut metagenome | biome: human-associated habitat; feature: feces | place: USA | collected 1985/1987 | reverse complement strand
CTTTCGTGGCAGACGCATTCGCCGTGGCAGCGGCATCATCGGCCGGTTTACGCAAAAGGGTAAGCGGAGCACTCACCAGCTCACTGCCGCGAAGGGCGGGGAGACTTTTGATATTGTCAAGGGAGCTGACCTCCACAAGTTCATCAACGCTCTGGCTCTCGGCCTTGATAGCGTTCAGGATCTCCTGTTTTTCCGCATTTGTCATGGCTAATCCTCCATTACCCTTCTATCTGTTTCACTATTTGGGAATAACAGCCCGGAGTAAGACCGGTGACAGCTTCCTTTATCAAAACCGCATCCTCCGATGTCAGATCCACATCCGCATCGGAACCCATAATCCTCATGCAAAGACTGTAAGCATGTAATTTCCTTTCATTATCCGTCTGAATATTACCGCTCGGACGGAAACCGGTACCGTTGAACAGGCACTGGGAGACTATGACTCCCATACACTGGGGTTTCTTATCAATCAACAGCACGCTACCGTCGAAATCCTTAAAATACACATTAAAATTTACTTTCATATCCTTTATTTTTAGATATATGTCATCTTAACGACAATTCCATTAACAACCTCAAGGGTATAGTTATAAGTTATAAAATCACTCTTTACAGCCCACTGGAAGGTACCTGAAACACCCTTTCGGTAACTGTATGTCCCATCGCTGGCCAAGCTCCATCCCGTACCGTAATTGTTCGACAGGATATCACCACAATACACCGCCCCGTTCACATGCACACCACCGTCAAAATAGCCGGCATAAGTATTGGCACTGATAGGATAGCTTTGACCAGAGGACTTGCTGGAGGCATAGATAGCGGCACCACCCAGATTCGAGCCTACGGCCTTGACACCGAAGCGTCCCTGCGTGGCGGCATTAAAGGACACATCCACAATACCCTCCATGTCCGTTTGTGAGACACCAAGTTTCAGACTGCGGGAATCATTGCCGAAATAATCACCGGCTTTCCAGTACAACCGTCCGGAATCAATCGTAAAACCGCCGATTTTACCCTCATAGGCATACACTGTACCATAAATCTTGGCGTTGCGCGTCTCAATACTACCGTCTTCCAGAATCTTGAAATTATCATTAGCCGTAACAAGTCCCTCCAACGTGATATTATCGCCCTTGATTTTTACGCCGTCACCCCCAACACCTACAAGGGATTTCAAATTTCCATCACCGTCAATGGCATACAACCCGGAATATTTGGAAGTAACCATCAGGCCGGTCTCTTCCAGCAGGTTCTCGTCTTTGTCGAACACCGCCGCCGAAATCTTTACCAGACGCTCCGACTGCTCGAAAAGGGTTTTATAACGGTGTGTCAGGGATTCCACACGGTCGGTGCTCAATATGAGCATATACAGGTAAATATCACCGGTAAAACTCAATTTAAAATCACCTGTACCGTTCCAGAGTCCGCTACAGGTGTACTGTACGTACCCGTCGGTCGCGGACAGTTCTTCCTCCACCTCCATGCTGTTGAAATTGGCAAAGCCTGTCTTATCCACACCCACAAACTCCACACGCAGCGTGCCGGCCTTGGCACAGCGGTAAAAGAAAGTCAGGAACACCGGGACGGCTTCCTTCTCCCCACTGTCATTTTCAGGCATGGAGGGAATACTTTTCAGGTTCTCACGTTTCTGGAGGATGTACTTGTTACGAATCCGGACAACCGTACGGCCGTCATCCTCGGTCACGCTCGCGCTGTCACCCTTCCTCGTCAAGACGTTACCGTTCGCCCAGATCCACCGGTTGCCCACAAGGAAGAACACGGTCTCGTTCTCCGTGTTCCACTTCATAAGGCCGTTATCAAAGGCGGGGTTATTCAGGTAGCCGCGCTCGGTGGCGAAGTCATTCCGCAGGGCGGTGACGGAACTGACGATTTTCCCCTCGACTATCTCGAACTTCGTCTTGATATCCTCGCCCGTTACCAGAAGGAACGTACCACGCAGGTAGGCGTTGTCGCTGTACAGGCCATCACCGTGAGGCTGGTTGTCTGAAGGGAACCAGTCATCACTGATACCGTCAAGGTTGCCCAAACGGGCACGCAGGCAGCCGGTGAAGTTCTTCGCCTTCACCACGTCCATCACGTCCACACGGGGCTGCCCGTCCTCGGTGGCGGAGATCAGGATCAGGTTCTGGCGCAACGGATTCTCCGTGTTGCCCATCAGCACGCACTCGTCACCAGCCTCCGGAAGGGAAGCGCCGAACTCGTCCTCGCCCACGAGGATGGAACCACCCTCCACGCCGGCCACCTCAACCCAATAGCTTTTCAAATTCCCGCCGCTGAAGGTCTGGCAGCGCATGAGGTCATGGGCCACGAAAGTGTTCTCCTGCTCGAAAGTGATACTCCAGTAACCGCCCTCAAGAACAGCGGTCTTTATTTTCCCGTTGGCGGCACTGACACAAAGCTGGCCGCCGACGCTGCGTACCTTCTCGATAAGCAGCTCCAATACTACCATGACCTGGCGTACCGTCAGCTTGTCGATGGTCAGATGGGACAAAGCGTCCTCCATCCAGAGCCGCCAGCCCTCACCGAAAAGACCGTCCACGAATTTCGGACTGCGAAGAAGCTCACGCACGACAAGGGTCAGCAACTCGGCATTGCCCTTGTCATCAATACCCGCATTATCCTCCTGTCCGAAAGAGGCTCCCGCTTCGAAGGTGATCTTCCCCTTTGCACGGTCATTCTTTTTTTTGCTGATGTGTTCCGCCTGGCTTCTCCGCGCGGAAAAAAGATTGTTGTCCGTAGGCAGTGTCTTGTCCCAGCTACGGATAATGTCAGGAAGCGCGGCACCCTCCGCCTTTGACTTCGTATAGTTTTTCAGTTCCCCGATACTGTCATTCACCCGTTCAAACGCACCACTATGCAGGGCATCGCTGATCTCGATGTCCATCTCCCCGGGTTGGTTCACCTTCCGGGTAATTTTCGTGATACGGCTGCTGCGATAACCGGTTTCGGGGAAATACTCCTCGCTTTCAAGTCTCACACGACGGCCTACGGACAGGGAAACACCGTTCTCCTCAATCCACACATGGTCGGTCGGGGCCTTGTAAACGGCAAGATCCTGCCAGTGTTCGGTATTGAACTGTTCCACCGCCGTAAGAAACTCCTCCTCGGCAAGCGGGTAATATTCGTCCGGCATACGGATATTCCAGAGAATATAACGGTCACCGGATTTCGGAATAAGTTTGCCGCCGGGGAGTTGCGTGTCATCATCATAGGGCCATATCGTAATAATCTCGAACTCACGGGTGGCACTGTTGAAATTCACCTCGAAATAGTGGTCCTCACCCTGCCCCAGTCCGGAAAGGTCACCGTCCTGGAACGATACACGTTTGGTCTCGTCGGGCAGCTCGTAATCGTTCGGATCGAAGTTCAGGCTGTCGTCCCTGAAATAATAGACCGTGAAAGGGTTGCCGTCGTCATCTTTCACATCTTCGCTGCGCACACTGCTGACAGCCCCGATCCTGCGGGGATAAATGCCGCTGAAGGCGTCTTGCTCGTAACGGTCATAGATGCCGTACTCCTCCGTATGTATCTCGACATATTGCCTGCCCCCCGGAAGCATCAGGCGGCTATGCCCGTATTTTGACGGATCTATGTTCCGCGTGCTGCCTACCGGGAACAACCGGGTATAAAAATTGTCGGTACCCGTCGTGTCGCGTTCGATTCCGGTCAGTCCCTTCCCGTAGCCCAGCGTTATTTCCTCGCCATGCTCACACCGGCACACGTTCACGGTCTGGCCTTCCACCCACCATTCAGCCTGCCCGCCGACCGCTTCGGCTATCTCTTTCAGGGCTTCGTTGCAGTACTTCCCCTCGTAATCGATGACGATAAGGTCCGTACCGTCCACCCGCCCCACTTTCCAGTCGGTGGTGTGGTTCATTCCGTCATTGATACACTTCACGATCATGGCCACGTGTTCACGCGGAGTCGCTGTCAGCGTGAACACAGGCTCGGTGTTCCCGTCGGTGGTCTCCAGCACAAGAAAACGTCTCACCAGGCTCTCGATACCGTAAAACTTCAAATCATATACCCACTCCTGGCCGCTCTTCTGCTTCGGGGTGTACCGTTCGGTCAGCCAGTAGCGCTCACCCTCAAAGTCCACCCGGTCATTCACGTCCAGGGCGATATATTCGTAATGCGTGAAAGAGAGTGTCAGGACATTGTCACCCTGCACCTCCTTCACCTGGGTGGAGCTGTCGCCCGCCTCGATATCGGTCCGTCTGTTGCCGTTGCTGTCATAGATGGTCAGCATGTCTGTATCTTGTTTAAACGTCGTTTGAATAGGGTTTGAATCACATTTATATGACCGGGACAGGTTCCCGGAACTTCACCTTGAACTTGCCGGCGTGCACGCCTTCCTTCCAGAGATAGGTCAGAGGCTGGAACTTGCTGCAATCCGTATATTTCACACGGAGAGTCAGGGCAAGTTGGGGAAAGGAAATCTCAAGCCACCCGTCACGGCCTTTCTTCAGGAAATTGATGAACTCGAAATACTTCTTCAGCCAGCCGGCCTGCGTTTTGCCAAACAGGGCGAAATGAAGCGTCACGTCACGGGCCTCATTCCTGGGCGTCAGCACGGAGGAATATTTCTCCCCGTCCTCCTCCCGGATATTCACAGCCGTGTCCGTTTTCGTCTTGCTCGGGGTCAGGATGGCGGTCAGGTTATCCATCCCGCCGCGCTTGTCCTCAACGAGGAACACCCCGTATGTGCTCCAGATGTCGGTACCGTTGACAAGTACCAGACCGCCTAATATCTTTTCCATATCATTTGCATTTTACTCCGTCACGATTGATTTTACGAATCTCTTCCTCTATTTTGCCAAGGTGCGACGCGCTCGTGCCGGTGTTCTCCTCGATACGGGCAAGATGCCCCTCGGCGGTGTTCATCTTGTCGATGACGCTCTCCATCTTCTCATCGATGCTCGACCAGTGTTGCAACCCGCTGGTGAACATGCCGTCCAGTTTTGTACCCTGGTCCTGTGTCATGGCTGAAAAACCGCCGGTTTTGGCGCTCTGGCTCGTACCGCCCGAGTTATCGTACCCGGTGGCCGCGGCAAGATTGTCACGAAGAGCGACGGCTTCCTCGACATACTTCATGTACTCGTCCTGGAGGGCCTTACGCTCGGCTTCTGTAAGGTCATTGTCTTCCATCGCCTTGCCGAATTTCTCCCACCAGCCTTTCAGCTTGTCGGAATACAGCTCACCGATCTTGTTTGACAGCATCGCACGCATGAAATACTCGGATATGTCCTCCGCCGCGGCTGCGGCATCATACTTCATATCCATCAGGTTATCCACGAAACTGCTGTACATGCTGTCAAAGGAAATACCGGTGAGACCTTCATACAGCTGGTCGGTAAGTTCCTCCAGCTTGCCCGCCTGGTCGATATAGTCATCCAGCTTCTCGGTCAGACGACCTCCATATCCGCCCTTGCCGGTATCCTGGATCTGCGTCCACATGTCCACGTTACTGCGCAACTTCTTCATCTCCTCCGGACTTAGGTTCCAGATGTCACCGTTCCAGCTACGCCCGATCTGACCGCTCAAACGGTCAATCTGTTCCTGTGAGAAACCGCCCCAGTAATAATTCCAGCTGTGATGCGAACCGTGATAACCGGCCTGCGACATGGCCATGTCCAGATAGTTCGAGTTCGTCTCCTGCTGGAGCCTGTAGGCATCCCGGTAGGCGGCCACGGACTTTGTACCCTTGCTCGCCTTGATCTCCTCCGTCAGGTCCTCGATAGCCGTCTGCAAGGTCTCGTTGCGCTCGGTCAGCCGGTCGATGGTTTCCTGGACCTCTTTGGCATTGCTTGAAGTCGTCCAGGAGGAAAATCCGCCCCAGGTCAATGCGTCGAATATCTTGCCCACACCGGAAAGCAGCGATTTTCCGATAGTCACAAAAAGATCACCGGAAAGCACATCGTCAAGAATACCGCTCACGGCATTGAACACCGCGTCGAGCAGGCCACCGATGACCACACTCAAACCATCTTTGAAAAGGTCTATAATACTTACAATCCAGCCGACAACAGGCACATCCTCAAGTGTTTCGGAAACCTTTCCGAAAGCCTCGCCCAGTTTGCCGTCCACTTCCTTGGCACCTTTGCCGAGTGTGATCAGGCCATTATACGCCCCGCTGATACTGCCGGAGGCAATCTGCTGCAATCCGTCCCTCACATTCTCCATACTGGTCTTCAGACCGGAGGCAGTATTCGAGAGGGACTGCCGGGCACTGTCAGCCGTTTCCTGCAAGGCGTTTATATTCTCACTCGCGGCATCGGCATTAGCCTGCGCCGTTTCCAGGGCTTGCCGGGCGGACTCCTTCTCCTGTTCGGTTCCGGACTGTTGCGCCTCAATGTATGATTTCTGGGCGGCAATAAGTGCCGTATAGGTGTCCGCATACACCGCCTGTGCCTCCTTCAGGTCTGAAAGGGCTTTCTGGTAGGCAGTAACCTCGGCACCCAGTTTCTTGAAACTGACCTTGCCGGAACCGCCCAAAGCCCTCTCCATCTGCTGGACGGCAGAGACAAGCGCGTCCTGGCTGGCATGGTCGGCATTTCGGAACTCGTCAGTGAGCATGTATTTTCTGGCATCCGCCAATACAGGCTTTATCATATCGGAAAACATCCCGCCGAATTCACCGAAGACAGTACCCCAGTCAATACGGGCTTTCAGTTCCTGCACTTCGATGCCGGCAAGTTTGCTGTCACGTTCAACACCGAGAGAGAGCTTCTCGCTGCCGGACGTCGTCTTTTGTATCTTTTCCGCATATTCGGTCGCGATGGCGAGTTTCTGCTGCTGGAAGGTGCCGTAGGCCTGCAAATATTCCTGCATCACTCCGAACTCTTCCCGATAAGCTTCCGCTATTTTCTTCTGTCGGCCGGACTCGTTCAGCTCACGGGCCTTGTCTATTTCGGACTGCTGATCTTCCGACAGCGAACCGGACTGCCCCGCTTTCGCGTTGTCACGTTTCCAACCGGCTTCCTGCCTGGCTATTTCATCCTTGCGTGCCTGGTATTCATTGTCTATCTGGCGCAGCTTCTTCTCCAGCCCCTCGGTCATCATCTCAATCTCCGCCTCGTCATTCTTCCTTTGCAGCCCGACGAGTTCCTGGCCCAGCTTTTCAGAAACCTGTTTGCGGCGTTGGGCTTCTTTCTCCGCCTTGTCCGCCTTCTTCCGTTCGGCCTCGGAATCCTTATCCTCACCGGGCTTGACCTTGTCGTACTCCTTTTTGGCGGTATCGACGGCATCCTTCAGTTCTTTCGCCTTCTTCTCAAACTCCTCACGGGAAAGGCTGTTGGACGTTTCCTGAAGAAAGGCGTTATAAGCCTTGAGCGCGTCCTGGTATTTCTCTTTTGCCGCAGCCACCCAGTCAGTGCTTGAATCCGTGGGCAGGTTACGCCGGTTTTGTTCCGAAACCAGTTTGTTCAGCTGATACTTCAGTTCGTCACGGGAATAAGTTCCGGTAAGATTTTCGTCACCCTGCGTAATCTTTCCGTATTCCTTCTCCTGGACAGACATCCGGGCAAGCAGGGTTCTACGCTGCTTTATCTGCTGTACAAGGGTCTCGTTACTCACACCGGTCAGGTTTTCGAAATAGGCATTTACCTCGTCCTTGCGGATTTGTCCGTTCAGGCTCTTGCGTTTTCCGTACAGATTCTGAAGCTCTGCCTCCTCATCCCTTGAACGTGCGGATTTCCGGACATATCGGGCTCTTTGCCGCCCGTAGCTGTCCTGGTAATATTCGGTTGCCAACCGGGTCTTGCCTTCAAGTTCTTTTATCCTGTCATCCACACGTTTCAATTCATTGGCGGGATTGGATATGGACTCACCGGCTTCCAATCGGGCTATCTCTTCCTTGATTTTCTTGATATTCTTCAGTTTCTCATACTCGGTGTCGTATTTGGAGAATATATCCGGATATTTCTGTTCCAGCTTGTTTAGCGCCTCACGCCGGGCATCCGTGGACACGGCTTCATCCCCGGCAATGGAACACAGTTCCTCTATTTTGCGCCTGTGCTCTTCCTCGGCCTCTATGGTTTTCTGCTTCTGCTGCTGATACCTTTCCTCGGATTCCTGCAAACGTTCGGTTTCCGTCTTCATGGAGATCAGTGCCACGGCAACACCGGCAAGCAGGGTCGCAACCAGCACATAGGGATTGGAAAGCATGGTCCGGTTGAGCATTTTCTGCGCTTTCTCAACCAGCAGGAGCCAGTTGTAATGCAACGCCTCCGCAGCCACCGCCCAGCCTTTCACGGCCGTGACTGTCATGACGGCGGTCCGGTACACACCATACGTGCCGACAAGCCCGAGCAGGATACGGCCGAAACGTTCGTAATGCTCCACCATGTAGGAAACACCGGAAAGCGTGGTGTTGATGACACCTTCCGACTGCTGCCCGATTTCATTGAACATCATTGAAACGGCATCCTCTATATTGGAGATCTGTCCGGTTATCGTTTTGGATTGTGCCTCCATCAGACCACCGAATTTTCCGCCCTCGTCCGTCAGGCTCTCTATGACCTTCTGCACTTCGGGAAAACCGACCTTGCCTTCCTCCACAAGCTCCTTCACCTTGCTTTCAGCCACGCCGAACTGCTTGGCCAGTTCGGCGATCATAGGGATGCCCCGGCCGGTGAACTGGTTCAGGTCCTGTGTATAAAGCCGTCCCTGGGACATGGTGGTGCCGTAAAGATAGACCAGATCGTTCAAAGGGATGGAAAGTCCGGCAGCGATGTCACCCAAGCGGATCAGCGTCTCGTTCACTTTCTCCGCTCCAAACCCGTAGGCAAGAAGCTGCTTGGCACCCTGCGCGACATCCTCCAGGCCGAAAGGAGTGGTCGCGGCCGTATGTACCAACTGCTGCATCAGGGTGTCGGCCTTCTCCGCACTGCCGAGCATGGTCTGAAACGACACCTCCAGCTGCTGGAACTCGCCGCGTACCTTGGTGATGTTCGACACCAGCTCCTTGATAGTAAAGGCGGCTGCCAGCTTGCCGACGGTGTTGTTCAACAGGGAACCGCTCCTGTCAAGTTCCCGGATCTGTCTGTTGGCGGACGATGCCTGCTGGGACATCCGCTCGATCTTGCCCACGGCCTTGTCAAGACGGGCGCTCAAATGGTCCACCATAAGGAATTCTATTTGTACCGGTTTCATCTATTTTAGCTTGCTTTGAAAAAATCCTACTATTCCATCCGCTTCATCCTCGGCGCTCCGCTCATCCGCAGGACCGGAAGATCCGGACTTGTCACGGACATACCGGGGAGCGTCACTAAGCATCATGATCAGGGTCTGGTAATTCACCTTGTTCAGTATATAGTCCACGCTCCAGCCGGTGGCACTGGCAATCTGCCACACAAAACCGAAAGGGCTATGGGAGCCTTCATAACGGCTCTTTAACTCCCCTTCTTTCTTTGGCTCAGTCTCAAGCTCATCGGATTCGTCCGCTCGGCTGATCTGATAATAGGTATAAAAGGGTCGGTACCCATCAGGCTGACAAAACGCTTGATCGCACCCACCAGATAACGCTGTTCCATGAAGTTCCTTATGAGCCATGCCACCGGGCGCAAAAGCACGCGGCGGCTGAAAGGGCCACGACAAAGGGTATAGGCCACCATACGGCTCACCGCCTTGCCGTGAGAGGCCAGAAACTGCATTTCCTCCTCCTTGCTGAACCCCCACATCTCCTCACTGGTGATCCCCATCGACAAATATGTCCGGGCAAAAAGAATCTGACCGGACATATAAGGCCGCCTCATGGTCACGCGCAGCTCCAGCGGGGATTTCCTGAAAGGGATATGAAACGCTTTCAGCGGGACGCTCACACCGATATCCAGCAGCGCGTCCGCACCCTCACGCTGGATCTGCTTGATGACAGCTTCGTCCATACGCTACTCCTCGGCCGGGTTAGTGGAAGCAGCGGCGGCAGATTCAGCAGGAGGCAGTTTATACTGTTTCCACTCTTCCGGGATAGAATCCGTATTGAATACGCCATGGGGCTGGGAGCCGTCTTCCGGCATGGCCACTTCCAGCGTGCATTCGATTTTCGCCGTTTCTGTCAGGGTCAGCTTGCCGCCGAGATTGGAAAGTAGCGTGCCATTGGGAATCAGGATGCTCTGCCCCGAAACAAGGGCTATTTCCCACGGACCGGTCAGCAACACGGCTGCCGTCGGGGCCGTCCAACCAATCGGGGTTTTCTTTTCCGAGTCCTCTTCCTTGTAGTGCATGGTACCACCCAGCAAGCTATGCAGGTTTTCGTAGTTCAGCTGGATAACGTTGAACGTGGGGGCGATGCTGCCATTCGACTGGGGAATGATAAGCACCGGGGTTCCCGGCACCTGCTCCGCCTCGATTTTGGCGGATTCGGGTTTCTGCCCGCCCATGTCAAACGAATTCTTCTCTATGTAACCCACCACAAAGTCCTTGTATTTCACGGCACCGACGCCGTACATGAAATTCTTATTCATTGTTTCTTGATTTTGAAAGTTAATACTATGCCGGCAACACATCCGGTTATAAAAGCGGCCAGCGCTATTTTAACGGGACTAAAGCGACGTTCAAATTCCGTTTCAACTGTGAATGAGTCCTCATGTGTCTCATTACGGATACGGGTCAGTTCCTCCTCATAACACAGTACCAGCCGCTGGAGGCTGTCGCAGGATGCCTCCGCTATGATATTGCCGGCCGCATCGCTCTTCACCGTCAGGCCCGCCTGCCCGTTCCTGGAATGGTAGGACGAACCGGAGGGAAGTTTACGGA
>OHRM01001141.1_pt1 | contig 10875 bp, 9 predicted proteins | sample 1578361 | NCBI WGS metagenome assembly OHRM01 (sample SAMEA3879590, study PRJEB24766) | human gut metagenome | biome: human-associated habitat; feature: feces | place: USA | collected 1985/1987 | reverse complement strand
ATGGCGATTGCGGATCTTGGAATCCGTGGTGTTGCAGTTGCGTTTGTCGGTCTGCTTCCACAGGCATTTTTTTATGTGGCTGCGGTACTATGGTGCCGCTTTTGTGGCAAAAACAGCAGACAGTACCGGCCACCGGTATGTAATCCGAAAATCCGCATAAAACAGGCGGTGGAATCTGTTGTATTTTATGGGGTGGCAGTAATACTGGTAATCGGCGGCGTATTTGCAGAAGCTTATATCAATATTCCGCTCCTTAAGATGATCGTAAAAAATTTTTGAAAAGATTGCTTTTCGGTCTGCTTATCATTATAATGAAAAAATACACAGGATAAAAAGAAAGTCAGGAAAAAAACATGACACATGACATTATGGATTTTATTGAATATATTCACAATGAAAAACAGACATCAAAGAATACGGAAGTTTCCTATGAACGTGATCTCCGCAAGATGAATGAATATCTGGAAGCGCAGAATGTATACGGGGTGTCTGCCGTTACGGAGACAAATCTGAATGCATATGTTATGTTTTTAGAACGTGAAGGACGGAAACCGGCGACGGTTTCAAGGAGCATTGCATCAATGAAAGCTTTTTTTCATTTTCTTGAAAAGGAGCGGAGAATCGAGTCGGATCCGGCATGGCGTTTGAAAGCACCTAAGATTGAAAAAACGATGCCGCGTATCCTGACCACGGAAGAAGTGACGCTTTTGTTAGAGCAGCCGTCCGGAAATACACCGAAAGAGCTGCGGGATAAGGCGATGCTTGAATTGCTTTACGCGACAGGAATCCGTGTGTCGGAGCTGATATCGTTAAAAGTCTCGGATCTGAATCTTCAGATGGAGTATGTGATCTGTACGGATATCCATAAAGAACGGATCATTCCATTTGGGAATGTCGCAAGGGAGGCACTGACAAGATATATGCAGGATGGAAGAGATCATCTGATCAGCCAGGCGGACTGTCCGTGGTTGTTTACGAATTGTACCGGTGGTGCAATGAGCCGTCAGGGTTTCTGGAAACTGATCAAGTTTTATGGGAAGAAGGCGGGGATCGAATCAGAGATCACACCGCATACGCTGCGCCATTCGTTTGCGGCACATCTGATCAGCAATGGAGCAGATTTAAAGTCGGTGCAGGAGATGTTAGGACATTCTGATATTTCTACGACACAGATTTATTCGCAGATGGGGCAGGGAAGAATCCGGGAAGTGTATCTGAAAGCACATCCGAGAGGATAGTAGTAGAAACAATAGAATGCATGTTCTGCAAACACTCTATTGTCATGAATAATAAAAAAGGAACTCACAGAAATGGAGTTCCTTTTTTCATTATGAGATTTCAAGAAGCTGCCGGTACAGGTAAAAAATCTTAACGGCACATATCTGCAATCGTATAAATCAGATTTTTGGAATCTTCCCAGCCAAGGCAAGGATCCGTGATGGATTTACCGTAGATGTGTTCACCGATCTTCTGGGAGCCTTCCTCAATATAACTCTCGATCATAACACCTTTTACCATCTTCTGAATTTCAGAAGAAACCTGACGGTTGTGCATGACTTCCTTTACGATACGGATCTGTTCTTTATATTTTTTGCCGGAGTTGGAATGGTTTACGTCCACAACGGCTGCCGGATTGACAAGATCCATTTTTTCGTACATGTCACACAGACGGATCAGATCTTCGTAGTGGTAATTCTGTGTGGAGTTACCGTGTTTGCTGACTGCGCCGCGCAGAACAACATGTGTCAGCGGGTTGCCGCTTGTCTCCACTTCGTAACCACGGTATACGAAATGATGTGGGTGCTGTGCCGCATATACGGAGTTGAGCATAACAGAAAAGTCGCCGCTGGTCGGGTTTTTCATACCGGATGCGACATCAAAACCACTGACCGTCAGACGGTGCTGCTGATCCTCGACAGAACGTGCACCGATGGCAACGTAGGAGAGAAGATCTTCGACATACCCCCAGTTTTCCGGGTAGAGCATCTCATCTGCACAGGTTAAACCGCTCTCTTTAATCGCACGGATGTGCATTTTACGCATGGCAATCAGACCTTCGATCATGTCAGGCGCTTTTTCCGGATCCGGCTGGGAGGCGATACCCTTATAGCCCTCGCCGGTAGTACGCGGCTTATTTGTATAAACACGCGGAATGATGATCAGACGGTCGGCAACATCCTCCTGGATTTTTGTGAGGCGGCTGACATAATCACAGACAGCGTCCTCACGGTCTGCGGAACAAGGTCCGATGATAACGAGAAAACGGTCATCTTTTCCGGTGATAACGTCGGAGATCATAGCATCCCGTTCTTTTTTTAACTGTTTTAATTCTTCTGACAGCGGAAAATCACGTTTGATCTCTGCCGGAGAAGGAAGCTGGTTTAAAAATGTAAAACTCATAATAATCCTCATTTCTGAGCAACTTATTGCGAAAAATAAGCTATCAAACTTATTTTTCACACTAAAAACTCCATTCTAAGCGCTAAAATCAAAAATTATATTAAATGATATTGCAGAAGATGTCAAATATTTGCATAACAGGAGGGGGTTGGTTATAATGAAAAAAGAAGATGATTGTGAGATGGCAGGGAGGTGTCTGGCATGAAAATAAAAGGAACAGAGGTCGGAACGGGACGTCCGCTCATATGCGTTCCGGTTCTCGAAAAAACGAAAGAAGAAGTTATAAAAGAAGTGGAATATCTCGTGAAATCGGATGCAGACATGATCGAATGGAGGCTGGATGCATTTGAACATTACACCGACTACAATGAAGTGCGGGAAATATTGCAGCAGATAGCGCCTTTATTAAAGAAAAAACTGTTTTTGTATACATTTCGTACTGCAAAACAGGGTGGAGTGGTGTCGGTTGACCGGGAAACATTAAATGATCTGCACGATCTTGCGGCAGAGTCAGAATGTGTGGATCTGATCGATCTGGAATTTTTTGAGGAGGAACATGCGGCAAAGCGGATCCGGGAAATTCAAAAAAAGGGGAAGAAAGTTGTGGCATCACATCATGATCTGGAAGGAACACCGCAGATAGATGTAATGCGGATGCTGCTTGACCATATGTGTGAAGGAGGTGCGGATATTGTCAAACTTGTTGTGACTCCAAAAACAACGGAAGATGTATTGCGGCTGCTTGCCGTTACTTCTGAATTTCACAGTGAAAATCAGGAAACACCGATCATTACCGTGTCCATGGGAAAACTGGGGGCAGTCAGCAGAGTGAGCGGAGAAACTTTTGGTTCCTGTGTGACATTTGCGTCGCATGGAAAGAAAAGTGCACCGGGACAGTTTCAACTGGAAGAAATGCAGCAAACGCTCGCTATGCTGCATGAGGGATGTGAATAAAAAATAAAGAAAATATAAAGAATGGATAAAGTGCAGGGAAGATACTTGACGTGGTATCTTCCCTGTGTTAATATATGCCACTGTAAATAAATAACAAAGAAAATATATAACAATGTTAAATAATGAGGTGAGAAAAACAGGAATGGATGATTTATTTACAAGATTTTTTTTTGCGCTGTATCAGTTTCACAAACTGCATATGGGTGATCTGGTGCCGGATATCACGAAACTTGAGGGCATGACGATGGCGGCGATCAAGCACTGCAGTGGGGAAAAGGAAGAACTGACGGTTTCCGAATTGACCGCAAAGCTGAAAGCGAAGGGACCTGCAGTTTCACGCACCTTAAAGACGTTGGAAGATAAAGGATACATTGAGCGCGACGTCAACAAAGCAGACAGGCGCAATACTTATGTGAAGCTGACGGCATCCGGGGAACAGAAGCAGGAAGAGTGCGAGCAGATCATGAGCAGCTTTGCGCATGCAGTCATCTCAAAAATAGACCGGGATGACATGGAACAGCTGATCGATTGCCTGAATGAGCTTTACGAGGCGTCGAGGGAAGAAATCGAAGACCGAAAAATGAGACAAAAAGGAGAATAGGACATGAGCAAAATATTTAAAAATATGCTCCCGTACTGGAAGGGACTGATCATTGTTGTTGCACTGTTAGTTGTACAGGCGTGGTGTGATCTGTCTCTTCCTTCTACACATCGGATATTATTGATGTCGGAATCCAGAACAAAGGTGTGGAGCATGTGCTGCCGGAGGCAGTAACGGAGGATGAGTTTACACTGGCACAGCTTTTTATGGCCGATGAGGAGAAGGAAAGCTGGGAAAACAGTTACGAAAAGGACGGAGATGTTTACCGTCTGACCGTTACAGATAAAAAACAGTTAGATGAACTGGATGATACGCTGCTTCTTCCTCTTCTGATGAACTATCAGATGTCATCGGTGGATGAGCAGACATTTAAAGAGAGTGTGGCAAAACAGACCGGAATGGATCAGGCGATGCTTGATAACATGAGTATCGAGCAGATCGGGGAGTCCATGGGAGTGCCGCTTACATCTTTTGAGAAAGAAGTCGAGGATGACGACGGAAATACCGTGGTTACGAATTGCGTGGATATGCGTACAATTTTTGCCGCCATGGAAGCGTCAGGGGCAATGACAGAGGAACAGATCTTATCCATGCGTGATACCGTTTCTGATACGATCGATACCATGGGAAGTTCTCTGGTAAAATCAATGGGTATCGCGTATGCAGTAAGCTGTGATACAGCGGCAGGAGTGGATATTGATAAGGTACAGACATCCTATCTCTGGTCAGCCGGTGGCAGGATGGTTGCGATGGCACTTCTTATGGGTGTGGCAACGGTTCTGGTAGGATTTTTTGGTGCACGTATCGGTGCCGGAATCGGACGTGACCTGCGAGGAAAGATATTTGGACAGGTGGTTCGTTTTTCTAACGCGGAGATGGATCATTTTTCCACTGCATCTTTAATTACCAGAAGTACGAATGATATCCAGCAGATTCAGATGGTATCTGCAGTGATGATCCGTATGGTTGCCTATGCGCCGATTCTTGGCATCGGAGGTGTATTAAAAATCACCCAGACAGGAGCAGGAATGGGATGGATCATTATTCTGGCAATCCTTGTGATCCTTGGCTATGTCATGGTATTGATGTCTGTTACAATGCCTCGTTTTAAGCTGATGCAGAAACTGGTCGATAAGATCAATCTGGTATCCAGAGAGATCTTAACAGGACTTTCCGTCATTCGTGCATTCGGCAGGGAAACAGAGGAAGAAAAACGTTTTGATGCTGCAAATAAAGATCTGACAAAGACCATGCTGTTTACAAACCGTGTCATGACATTTATGATGCCGGGTATGATGCTGATTATGAATCTTCTGACCGTAGGTATCGTATGGGTAGGCGCGCACAAAATCGATGCCGGTTCCATGCAGGTCGGTTCCATGACTGCATTCATCACCTATGCGATGATGATCGTTATGGCATTTTTAATGCTGACAGCAATGTCGATCATGCTTCCGCGTGCAGCAGTAGCAGCAGAACGTATCGATGAGGTTATCCGCACAGAGTCTTCCATAGAAGATGCAAAAAATCCGGAAGAATTAAGAGAACACAAAGGTGTGATCCGTTTTTCACATGTCAGCTTCCGCTATCCGGGAGCGGAGGCAGATGTGTTGGAGGATATTGATTTTACAGCGGAGCCGGGTAAGACAACGGCAATCATCGGAAGTACCGGATGTGGAAAATCCACGCTGGTCAACCTGATTCCAAGACTTTATGATGTCACAGGCGGAAGTGTTACCTTAGACGGTCAGGATATCCGGAATATCCGTATGGAAGATTTGAGGGAAGAAATCGGTTTTGTGCCGCAGAAAGGTGTACTGTTTTCCGGTACGATCGCGTCAAACCTGCGTTTTGGAAAACGAGACGCCACAGATGAGCAGATCAAAGAGGCGGCAGCAATCGCACAGGCAGCCGATTTTATTGAGGAGAAACAGGAAAAATACGACAGCGATATTGCACAGGGCGGAAGCAACGTTTCCGGTGGACAGAAACAGCGTCTTGCCATTGCACGTGCGATTGCAAAACAGCCGAAAATCTATGTGTTTGATGACAGTTTCTCTGCACTTGACTTAAAGACGGATGCGGCACTTCGAAAAGCACTGGCATCGAAAGTAAAAGACAGCACAGTCATCATTGTAGCGCAGAGAATTAGTACAATTTTACACGCAGAACAGATCCTTGTGCTTGATGATGGAAAGATCGTCGGAAAAGGTACGCATGAAGAATTGCTGAAAAACTGTGAGACATACCAGCAGATCGCACGTTCACAGCTTTCGGCAAAAGAACTTGGCATAGAGGAAAGTGAGGTGTCTGTCAATGAGTAATGAAAGAGAAAAAGTTAGAATGCAGCACCGTGGCAGAGGACCGATGGGGCGCGGCATGCAGCCGGGAGAAAAACCGAAGGATTTAAAGGGTTCTCTGGGAAAACTGTTATCTTACATTGGAAATTTTAAAGCTGCAATTATTGTAGTCATGATTTTTGCGGCGGCTTCCACGGTATTTAATGTAATCGGGCCTAAGACTTTAGGAAAGGCAACCACAGCGCTCTCCGAAGGACTGATGGCAAAGATCCAGGGCACGGGAAGCATCGATTTTACCTATATCGGACAGATCCTTTTATTTGTGTTAGGGCTTTATGTGTGCAGTGCGGCATTTAACTTTATCCAGGGCTGGATCATGACCGGTGTAACGCAGAAGATCTGCTACCGCATGCGTAAAGAAATCTCCGGGAAAATCAACCGCATGCCGATGAAGTATTTTGAGAGCCGTACTTACGGAGAAGTTTTATCGAGAATCACCAATGATGTCGATACCTTAGGACAGGGATTAAACCAGAGTATCACAACGATCATCACGTCGGTTGCAACCTTAGTCGGGGTGCTGATCATGATGTTAAGTATCTCCCCGTTAATGACGCTGATTGCAATCGTGATCCTGCCGATCTCCATGGCACTGATCTCATTTGTGGTCAAAAAATCCCAGAAATACTTCAAAGACCAGCAGGAATATTTAGGTCATATCAATGGACAGGTCGAGGAGGTTTATGGCGGGCATTTAGTCATCAAGGCATTCAACCGTGAGAAAGACACGATTGAGGAATTTAACCGCACCAATGAGATTTTATATCAGTCTGCATGGAAATCACAGTTTTTGTCAGGTATGATGCAGCCGATCATGATGTTTGTCGGAAATCTCGGTTACGCAGCAGTGGCTTTATCCGGTGGACTGCTTGCAATCCGTGGAACGATCACGATCGGTGATATCCAGGCATTTATCCAGTATGTAAAAAACTTCACACAGCCGATCCAGCAGATTGCACAGGTCATCAATCAGGTACAGTCGATGGCGGCAGCATCTGAGCGTGTGTTTGAGTTTTTAAATGAGGAAGAGGAAGATCAGACCGTAGAACATCCGGCAGATGTGAGTGCCGTAACCGGAACCGTCGATTTTGATCATGTACAGTTTGGTTACAACCCGGATCAGACGATCATCAAAGATTTCAGTGCACATGTCAAACCGGGGCAGAAGATTGCAATCGTTGGGCCGACCGGCGCAGGAAAGACTACGATGGTAAAGCTTCTGATGCGTTTTTATGATGTAAACAGCGGTTCCATCAAATTAGACGGTCATGATGTCAGGGATTTTAACCGCAGGGAATTAAGAGATGCGTTTGGAATGGTATTGCAGGATACCTGGCTGTTTAAGGGATCTATCATGGAAAACATCCGGTATGGCCGTTTAGATGCCACGGATGAGGAAGTGATTGAGGCGGCAAAAGCCGCACATGCCCACCATTTTATCCAGACACTTCCGGGTGGCTACCAGATGGAGTTAAACGAGGATGCAAGTAATGTTTCCCAGGGACAGAAACAGCTTCTTACAATTGCACGTGCTATCCTTGCGGATAACCCGATTCTGATTCTGGATGAGGCAACCTCTTCGGTAGATACCCGTACCGAAGTGCGGATTCAGAAGGCATTGGATAATCTGATGCGTGGACGGACCAGCTTTATCATTGCGCATCGACTCTCTACGATAAGAAATGCGGATCTGATTCTGGTGATGAAAGATGGCGATATCATAGAGCAGGGGACACACGAACAGCTTCTGGCACAAAAGGGATTTTATGCAGATCTGTATAATTCCCAGTTCGAAGAGAATGCATAAGACATTGAAATAAATTGGCAGTTGTGATATAGTTTAACTGTATTTATCGACAAATTTTGACAAAATCGGACAGTGCTTTCTGGTATGCTTATTTTTGACTGAATTTGACATTCTAGGAGGCCTACATGGGAAAACTAAATGTCGCAATTGCAGATGATAACGAGGTTATGCGTGACTTATTGGAAGAAATGGTAACCAGTGATGATGAACTGCACCTGATCGGGATGGCGAAGGATGGAGAAGAAGCCTGCCATCTGATCAAGGAAAAAGAACCGGATGTTGTATTATTGGATATTATTATGCCGAAACTGGACGGTTTGGCAGTCCTTGACAGGATCAGGGCAGATCATACACTAAAGAACCGGCCAACATTTCTGATGATCAGTGGGATCAGCAATGAAAAGATTACCGAAGACGCGTTTGAGCGGGGAGCGGATTATTACATTATGAAGCCGTTTGACCGGAATATTGTTTTGGACCGGATCAAGACACTCAACCGTCGAAAAAACAAAGTACGAAAAGAAATTGGCAGACCGGTTGAGATGGAAAAGAAACCGGAAAAGTACTCGTTACAGACACTGGAAGAGGATGTCACAGAGATAATTCATGAGGTTGGTGTTCCGGCACATATCAAGGGATACCAGTATTTGCGGGAGGCAATCATCATGTCTGTGACGAATATGGACATGTTAAATTCTATTACGAAAATTTTATATCCGGGGATTGCAAAGAAATTTGATACGACACCAAGCCGTGTCGAGCGTGCCATCCGTCATGCAATTGAAGTAGCATGGAGCCGTGGCAAGATGGATACGCTGGATGATCTGTTCGGATATACGATCAGCAATGGAAAAGGAAAACCGACCAACTCGGAATTTATCGCTCTTATTACGGACAAAATACGATTACAGATGAAGAGTAAGTAAAGGAGTGTTATGTATGAAGAAGATTCTGTTTGTTTCATCAGAGGCAGTGCCATATGTGAAAACCGGAGGTCTTGCCGATGTTGTCGGATCACTTCCGAAATATTTTGACAAAAAAGAGTATGATGTGCGGGTAGTTATTCCGAAATACGCCTGCATGGATCGCTCATTTCTTCCAAATTTAAAATTTTTGTGCCATTTTTATGTAAATCTGAACTGGCGCAGGCAGTATGTTGGAATTTTCGAGTCGGAATATCATGGTGTTCACTTTTATTTTGTGGACAATGAATTTTATTTTGCAGGAGAATCTCCATACAACAATATCTATGAAGATGTGGAAAAGTTTGCATATTTTTCCAAGGCAGTACTTGCTAGTCTGCCGTATATTGATTTTGCCCCGGATATTATCCATTGCAATGACTGGCAGACAGGACTTATTCCGGTGTTTCTGCATACGGTATTTGGAGATGATAATTTTTATGCGGGAATCAAAACCGTGTTTACGATTCATAACCTGCAGTTTCAGGGACGCTGGCGAATTCAGGAGATTATGGATATTACAGGACTCCCAGCACACATTTTCAATGCATATGAACTGGAATCTTATGGCGAAGCAAACTACTTAAAGGGTGGCGTGGTATATGCGGATTATATTACTACCGTCAGCCCGACGTATGCAAATGAGATTACGACCGTAGAAGGGGGAGAGGGCTTAAGTGGCCTGATGACTGCCCGAAAGGATCGCCTTTATGGTATTTTAAACGGAATTGATTATGAAGAATATAATCCACAGACAGATCCTTATATTTCGGTAAATTATTCGAAAAAAGATGCAGTGAGTGGGAAAAAAGAAAACAAAGTTGCATTACAGAAAGAACTTGGGCTTCCAGTCAGGGAGGATGCTTTCCTGATCGGAATCGTATCGCGTATGACCAGCCAGAAAGGATTTGACCTGATTGGCTGCGTATTGGATGAACTTTTAACCGAAATGGATATACAGCTGGTGGTTCTTGGTTCCGGAGAGAGCCAGTATGAAAATATGTTCCACCATTATCAGAGTAAGTATCCGGACAAGGTAAGCGTACATATCGGATTTACCGAGGAGCGTTCGCACCATATATATGCGGCAAGTGATGTGCTGCTGATGCCTTCCATGTTTGAACCATGCGGGCTGGCACAGATGATTGCCATGCGTTACGGAACACTTCCGATCGTACGTGAAACCGGAGGACTCCGGGATACGGTAGAACCATACAATGAATATGAAAATACAGGATGTGGTTTTTCATTTGCGAATTTTAATGCACAGGAAATGGCAGATATTGTCCGGTATGCGTATCGTGTGGAGCATGAACAAAAGGCCGCATGGAAAGAACTGATCTATCGTGCGATGGATCGCAATTTTTCCTGGAATGTTTCGGCACATGCATATGAGAAGCTATATGATAAACTGGTAGAAATGTAATAGATGTTCCCCGCAGAATTTTTTCTGCGGGGATTTTGTGTCTGGAAATATAATCTATGAAGTGCAGACCGGCTGCGGCATGGTCAGCAGATGGCTGTGCCGGCAGTAATAGTAGGCATGGTCGGACAGAATTTCTTCATCCTGAAGCTGTGAGGCATTCACTTCTTTTACCATTGCGGTGTAATGGTCGAGATTCTGCCTGTCGTTTTCATCGGTGGCAAGAATCAGTACTTCGTGAATACTGCTTGGCAGAATGATCAGATCCTTTTCAAACAAATCGGACAGTTCTTTTAAGATGTCATCGTAGAGGAGAACGGTTGCACCGTTGGTCCGGTACGTATTGGTCAGAACATACAGTGGCGGGG
>OHRM01001128.1_pt1 | contig 11003 bp, 5 predicted proteins | sample 1578361 | NCBI WGS metagenome assembly OHRM01 (sample SAMEA3879590, study PRJEB24766) | human gut metagenome | biome: human-associated habitat; feature: feces | place: USA | collected 1985/1987 | reverse complement strand
CGTCCGTCAGCTTGAACATGGTCCCCACGGCGGAAACATTGGTCTGCAAAAAGCCGTAGTCGATGTAGTTTCCGGACACGTCCTGCGGATCGTCCAGCAGATGGTGGAAATCCTCCTCCCCTGTCCGCAGTATCACTGTCTGGGCCAGATCCTCCTGCATCCGCAGGCCGCCCAGCAGCGCCCGCAGCACTGTGCCGTTCTCATACACCAGTTCCTCCACGCTGAGCCGGTTTTGGGTATAGTTGCACGCACTGGCGCTTTCAAACCGATAGGCCGCGTAGCCTAACAGGCGTCCGCCGTCGTAATAGCCCATACGGCGCACCTGAATATCCCCCCGGGCTCCGCGCAGCTCCTCGTCGAACTTCTCCACCATGCCATGGTTTCGGGCGGCAAAGCGCCGCTGGCAGTCCATCGCCTGGTCAAACTCCTCCGGCTGCAGCAGGCGCAGGTGCGCCCGCACCTCTCCGTCCAACCGCGGCAGTGCCCCGGTTGGCAGATGGTATTCATATAACTTCCCGCCAAAGCCGTAGCCCATCCGACGGTAAAAGCCGATGTTGAACGGCAGCAGCATGGTCAGCAGCGCGCCGTTTTCCCGTGCATAGCGCTCGGCATACCGTATCATATACAGCGCCGCGCCCTTCTTCTTGTGCAGGGGGTGTACCTCCAGCGCCATCACACCGCAGGCAGGCTGCATGACCCCAAAGAAGTTCATGGAGAACAGGATCAGCTTCATGGTGGCGATCAGTGTGCCGCCCTCAAACAGGCCCATCGTCCGAGTCTGGGTGTCCTCCCGCAGCTCCGTAAGATGCTTGCTCCGGTAGTGTGCCCGGCATTCCTCGTCCAGCGTCTTGTACGCCGGATAGGAATTGAGATAGATGTCCAGATACGCCTCTATGTCCGCCTCCGTCACCGGATGGACATCCCATGCGCGGTCCGCTGTCACATTACCCATAGGTTTCTCCTTTCTTTAATGATTAATATTTAATATATGTATTACGGTCTTTTTGAGAAGAGTTTTTTTAGGGGTTTTGCCTTTTGGATAATCAAATGAGTAGATACAAGAAAAGGGCACAAACATACTCTTCCTCATTGATTGGTAAGGCTCTGGTAAGCCCGGAATCAAGATTGAAGCAAAAGCAGCCTGCGCCCTCATGTGAGGATACACGGCCTGCCATTGACTCCCATCTTATAATTCCTTGTAGAATTTACCAGATTTCTTTGATGGAAAAGTCGAGATAAGTCAAATGATCTAATTATGCTTGTTATCAATGTAATAGCAATTATCCATATTGCGGTGATTTTCCTGCTTTTGACCCGATTTTCTCAAAAAGTACACCTTTTGTACCCTCGATTATGGACTGTAGTCAGAGGGCAAATGTTAAGGTCTGTAAACGGCGATTTTCAGATTATTATACCTCAGATTATCTTTGCGCAAAATTATAATTGCATGGCAAAATTAGAAAATCGCAAGAAGCAGAATCCCAAGCTCCGGCAGTCGGAACTGAGCGACGGTCGCGCCAGCCTCTACCTTGAATATTATCTCGGCAGAACTGAATCGCCCGTACTTGACGAGGACGGCAATCAGGTGTTTTACGCCGAAGGTGCGATGGCGGGTAAACCGAAATACAAAATCAAACACTCCCGCAAGAAAGAGAACCTCAACCTGTATATCTGGCTTCATCCCCGCAACCAGCAGGAGCGTTTGCAGAACAAGAATACTCTTGCCCTTGCTGAAAAGATACGTTTTGAACGTGAGCAATCTTTCCTTGAGGACAGGGAGGGCTATCGACTCCGTAAGGATATGGACGAGGACTTTCTTGAGTTCTGCAAGGAGTTCATCAAATCTCCGGCCCTTACCAAATACACCCGCATAACGCTCGGGCACGGTCTGCAAAAGTTCATGAATTTTCTTGCCGATACACCGAGATATTCTCTCTACAGGAATAATCTTAAGATGACACAACTGACGGTTGACATGGTGGCTGCCTATGTAGAGTATCTGAAAGAGAACGGAACCGGCGACGGTCCGAAAATCTATTTCCGGATGTTCAAGCGTATGGTTACTGCTGCCGTTGACAAAGACCTCATCAAGAAAAATCCGTGCCGTGGTTTCGTGTTGAAAAACGACAACATGACGCTTCAAAAGGAGATTCTTCTGCCGGAGGAAATACAGCAGCTTGTTGCGACACATTTTGAAGGCGAGAAGCCGGAGATTCACCGTGCGTTCATCTTCGGTTTATACACCGGGGTGCGTTGGTGCGACACAAGCCAGTTGACCTACCGCAATGTGGATTACTCAACCCAGACATTGCGGTTCCAGCAGCAAAAGACAAAAGACCATAGCAGCCGGAGCTGGGTAATCGTTCCGTTGAACGACACCCTTATCCGTCTGATAGGTAAGCCGAATAACGACATCTTTGATGAACGTATATTCAAACTCCCGCATTACAATATCTGCAACCTGTATCTTCGTAAATGGGTGAAGGCGGCAGGCATCAGGAAGAAAATCACATGGCATTGCGCGAGACACAGCTTCGCGGTGAACGTCCTCACCAAAGGAGCGAATATTAAAACGGTGTCGAGTCTTCTCGGACACACCTCCATAAAGATGACAGAACGATATCTCCATGTCGTTGACAGTCTGAAACAGGACGCAATCAACTCCCTCGGTGAAATCAATTATGCACCGATGTAACCGTTATACCGAAGCCGATAAGTCCGATGTGATTTGTCGGCTTTTTTCTTTTCGCCGCCAATCACAATGAAAAGAAAAAATGGAGCATGAAAATCGGCAATGGGGATTACGACTTTGGAGTAAGACCAACCAATATACTGCAAGGGTTTTGAGCTGCAAAATCAATTTCATGCAGCTCAAAACATACCTTGCAGAATCCCGACGGATTCCGTTGCGACATACAGAATCAGAAGGCTTGATAGCACCAAATTACAATAGGTTTCATACAGAAAAGGCAATTGTAATCGGGATAGCCGATTGTTTCAATTACTTGGAACATCAATATTGGCAAAATCCAACTTCTTCAATGAGGAAGAATAAGATTTGGCTAAAGATAGTTGATGTATCAATACGCGATACATAACGCTTTCGAGATTGCGATTCGATTAATATACGATGTTACAAGTAGTTACTTGTCGAGGTCTTGATTGCAAAGATGCTGTTAGTACGTATTGACGTATGAACGTACTAACGTATTGATGTATGAACGTATTGACGTATGAACATCTGAACGTATGGATGTACATACGTATGAACAGATGTCTGAATGAACTTATGAGCAGATGGATGTCAAGCCTTATGGATGAATGACAGGAGGGATTGCCATTAGAATGTCTAAATGATTTATCAATCATTCAAATGACTGACCGTCTGATTTGCCATCTGAATGATTGTCCATATCTTCCAATTCTTACACTCAAAAACGGTTGGATTACGGCTAATCAATGCGCATCCGACCGAAATTTCGGTCGGATGTGATAAAAACGGTCGGATTATGTCTGTTTTCGGTCGGATGGACTTCTTCTATTTCTTTGGGGAGTTCTTTGGTTTCTTTGGGATTTTATTATTTTTCCATTCTTTAGCAGCTTCCGTTAAGCGGTATTTTTGTTGAGGATGGTTGGGTGTGTCAGGGTAGAGCCGTTCTATCGCTCCGTCTGCCAACGCAGGATTGAGATAGAATTTCCGGAAATGTCTTATGTTCTTTAGACCACACAAGTTTGCAAGTTCCAATGCTGTCATAAATTCATCAGTGCCGTTCTCAATCAAGGTCTGAACTGGTATGGAACTGGTATGGAACTGGTGCAGTACTGGTATGGTAGTGGTATGTTGCTTTGAGGAAACAGGTTGGGTATTCGCGCCTTGTACAGGGAATGCTTTGCGAGGTCGTTTGAAGGTGACGATTACAAAGCCTCCGTCCCAACGCCATGTTGGTTCCTCAACGCCTTGTTCGCGGCAGGCATCCATTATACGTTTTGCTCCGGAACCCCAGCTTTCCAGATAAGTTGACTTATACAGGGCTTCAGCAATCTTTAGATTGTAGGGATATGACTCATGCGGCTCCTTGATGGATTCGGGTGAGATTTGAGGAGGGAATATGCCGGGGTTGGCAATCTCTATGCGGTCATCGTAGATTGCGATACTTCCTGTCAGATTATGCTTCTCCCATTGACGATGGCACAGGCTATTGATCAATGCCTCGCGTAAAGCGTGATATGGCACTTCAAGGCGTTCTTCGCGCTGAAGACTGTGGTTTGTAATCTTTCCGCTGAGATTGAGGTGCTTGAAGAAGAAAGCCATACCTGCGTCGAGTAGGTCAAAGAAATTGCCTTCGGCTCGTTGGTTGTCGATAAACTCATTCTTGTCGTTACCCAAGAAGCGGGCCATCCGAAGCCGAAACTGCGGATACTCTTCGATATTGTTTGAGAAAAGCATCACCGCTCCATTGGTCGGATTGCCGTTTTTCAGCAGACTCCATTTCGCCAACGTGTCGCCGATCGGCGCACTCATTGCGCTTGCGGGGATTCTACCGCCCTCAACGCCAAGCCGTATGCACCCTCTAATATGCTTCTCATTCAAGTCGGAAAGCATAACACCATCTGCCATCTGCCGCTCCCACGCATACATCTGAGGCTGATGCGCCCGGATTCGTTCATCATACATCTCATGCGGCATTACCTTAGTTGTGCTTTCGACTTTATAATACGGGCACCCGTGGAAGGTATGCGGTCGTTCTCCCCACACCCAGCCGTCAAAGTGCATGGCAATCACTTTATTCCCAGGACGGTCAGGCACATCAACATAATGAATCTTCACATCAACAGCGGGCTCTAATCCGGTGATGGCTTTGGCTATCTCTTGCTGTGTTGAGTCCGTAACTTCCTGTCCTAATATTTTAAGTGACTTTGGCGCAATTCCGAAAATCAGCCAACCACCATCTGTGTTGAGAAATGCACACGCCGAGTGCATACCGTCTTTCAGTTCGCCGGTAGTCTTCTTCAGCTCCAGAGTTCGTGACTCGTCTGCCGCAATCAATGCCTTTATATCGTCAATAGTCATTTCCATATTCCAGCCAAAATTACTAAAAATCATCCTATATTATTGGAGAAAGTGTACTAAGTTTATTGTTTGAGTGTTATCTTATCAGAACTGGTTATTAGATACAGATTTCTTGTTGCACGAGAAATTGCTACATAAAAATTGCGCCTATCCGTTATCATATCAGCTTGAAACACCACTACTGTGTCAAACTCTAACCCTTTTGTCAGTAATGTTGTTCCAATGGCTTTTCCTTTAACTTTTCGACCTTGTTTACGCAGTATGTTCCTCCTTTCAATCATGCAATCTAATACACTTTGCGTTTGATTAGACGCATCTATAGCCGAAAGAATGTCAAAGAATAGTTCTGGGCGCTTTATTGAAGTCCTTAGGTTATAATGAAAATATCTTGCTATTGTGGTAAAATCCTGTCTTTTACAATTAGAAAAGGCTTTATTAAAGAGAGTTCTCAGATTATTGCTAATTTTATCTTTCTCAACATCTTTCTTTTTGATGAATTTTCCATTATCTATATTAATATACTCTTTGATATTTGAAATTCCTAGAGTCATCGTTGTAAGCATCTTACATGCCACAATGATGTAGCTTTCAATATTGACATGTTTTTTCTCAAAAAAGTTATCTAAAATCCTTGATATACCATAAAAGTCTTTATCGTCAATAGATTCTAATAGGGAAAAGCCATGACTTAACCCCATTCTACTTCTAATATCTGCCCTATGCTCAATTTTGCAGAAAGTGGTGACAATTCCTTTTTTTCCTCTGAATTTTATATTACTAGGGATAATTATAAGAAGGCTGTCAGATACTATTTCTCGGATAAATCGCCCTATATCTTGAAGGTACTGAGGTGAATTGACATCAAAACTTGTTATAACTCTAAAGTTTGATTGTGGGTCATCCACTAGACGAAAATCATTTTCCTTCCTTTTTTCCAAATGGTCTCGACACTTTAAGATTTTTGCTCCAAGTAAATCATTCCCAGAGATTATCCATCGCCATGGTTTATCAAGAAATGTGAATATATCAAAATCTGAGAAATCAGTATTGAAGTCAACGCACTTATCCTTAAAATCAAAGATACATTGTAAGGGATCTCCCAAAGCTCTCAGTGGGATAATTCGAGCAAGTTCCAATGCAAATTTATGTTGATCAATGTTGCAATCTTGATATTCATCAATAATGACACCGGAATATGAAGACTTTATTATGGAACTTACAACTTTTAGTCGGATTAAATCAATTGCCTTTGAGCAAAGGTATTTATAAAATTCTGAAGGATTATTTTCACGAGAGGGTATAGTGGCATAGTCATATATATATGCTAGAACTAAACTTTGACAAAATCCATGAATTGTGGTCAAAACATAACTATGGACATTGATATTTCGACTCATCATCTTTTCTCTCAATGATGCAACGCCGGCATGAGTATGCGTTAGTATTAGATATGGTCGAGGATTGTCATTTATTCTGGCTAGTTCGGAAATAGTATAGGTCTTCCCATGCCCAGCCGCCGCAATCAAAAGATTGCGCTGCCCCTGCTTGTGAAAATTTTCAATACTCATTTCTGTTCAATCCAGTTTAACAATTCAGAAATCTCTTTTTTAAGAGGATTATCATCGTTCATGCCATCGAAGTACCTCATAATTACTTCTCCTAATGCCTCCCCACCATTTATATTTTTATACCAAGCCTGCTTAGACTTCGCAGCTGCTCCTATCTTTTTTCGAGCATCCTCTCTATCTTTCTCCTGTAGATTAGCAATTTCATCTACACTAGACAGTAGGGTTTCAGAAATAGGGAAAATTGACTTATCGGTATTTTCATCTGCCCATTTCAGTAACTCCAATACACCATCCCATGGAATATGATTGAATATCTGTTGTTCTAAAGCCAGTCCCATCTCACATTGTACAATAGGGATATGGTTCGCTAAAACAACATTTTTATCATCTGCCAGATCTGCTTCTTTATCAGAATCGCAGAACACAACCACATTGAAGTCGCATTCAGAAAATGCAACGGCCATTTTATAAAATTCATTTCCGCCTCCAGCATCTATGGTTACAATATCTCTACCTTCTATTCCTAAATTTGTTTTAGCCTGTAGATAATCCCCTAATGCCCTGACCAAGCCTTCCTCCGTTGCCCCTTCACAAGAGACAACTCTAAGACCATAAAATGCTTTCGGATGCTTTCGGAGGATTCCCTGTTTACTTGTATTAAAATGACGTAAAGTAGTAGCCTCCTTCTTCATAAGAAATACCTGATTACATTTGGCTTCTACCAATACATCATTTGAGTGGGTTGTTAGAAACACCTGACCTTTTGAAGTTCTAAATAGATGTTTTACCAAATGTCTTATCCTATCTGACTCAAGGCCTTGCTCTACTTCATCTATGAGTACTATTCCACCCTCTGAAATAAGCTCCATTTGTATAGCAATAGAAAGGAGTCGTTTGGAGCCTTTCCCTAATAATCTTGCGGGTATATTGTTATGGTGTATTGAAATATTACTTTCGTTATAAGAACTTCCACTAAATTCAATGAGAGCGACCAAATCTTCTAATTTAAGACCAAATGTATTAGCCTTAGATTTCAGTACTGATACATGATCCCTTAGATTGTCAAGTTTATCAGTTTGTGACACAATCTGATATGCTTCTCTGGATAACTCCGCAAATATTTTTCTGAGAGATTGGACGGATTGTCTTGAGGATGCAGTTAACAATCTTGACAATGGAGAACCTTTACATAAAGAGAATTGGCTATCAATATAATCCGAAACGGAAAACATCTTAAACTTCTCTCGGTCTCTTGATGAAATTTCCTTATTCCCTATTTCTCGATCGCTCACAACATACCATTTAGGTTCTAAGCTGTCATCAACGACAAATCGTATTTTTATGCATCGGATACCTTCAACTTCTTCGATATTTGAAGTAACAGTCCCATTGGTATCTATGACTTGTACATATTGTCCGAACTTTTCGAAACTCCCTATTTCATCCGGTATATCTGTAAAAACTCCCTCTATCAGGATATTCTTTTGAACATCCATGTTGTGAAAATCAAAGTCTGTAATGTTTAGATTCCATGAGGGGTTAAGTAGATATGATATAGCTTTTAATATAGTGGACTTTCCGCTATCGCCACGACCAATCAGAACACAATAATTCTCAGGACCAAAGGTATTACTAAAGTTCTCAATACCTCTGAAATTTTCGATATGAAGATAATGAAGATGGGCCATTTAGAATACTAGGATTTATATTGGGGGATTTACTTTCAGGTCGGAAGGTATCGTTATATATCCTTGCTAATCTAACGTACTTTATAAACTTTTGATTTTGGATTTGAAGAACTTAATGAATTTATTGACATATTCGATGAACCATGCGAACTGTTCAGGATGTTTTCCACTATCCATGAAGTCAAAGTTCTCAGATAACTGTACTAGCGATACTCTTTTATCGTCTAAACGTTGCCATGACAATTTATCTGAGATTGCCGCAGAAGCTTGCAGTTCATAGTTGCTTTTGAGGGTATCAAAATATTTTTTGTTATCATCAGCGTTATCAGTATTTATTTCAAAGGAAATAGCAACTGTTTTCTTTTGGGAGTTAACTGTCAAACTTAATTGGAACCCAGAACGACCAAGAGCGACAATAGACCAGTGTTGCGGAGACGGTTTCTGCATCTTAAATGGATTGCCATTATCAGCCACATACTCTTTTAAGGCTGTCCAATATTCACGCTGTTTAATCTTGGTCTCGGAGAGTTCATTATCATTAGCGGCCTTTTTAACGCTTCGAGTCCAATCATTTGGCTTTGCAACAACCTTAAATTGTGGGGCAGCGATACTATCTCCAATTTTAATTACTTCAATCTCAATCCCAAAGAAATTGATATTTTCATCGGTGATGCGATTGAGCCAATCTATGGCGGCCCGGTGTTCTTCCGTAAATATTCTCGCAATCCAAATTATGCTGAAAGCATCCAGCCCCGCCGCATAGGTCATTATTTGTCCCAAGTGCTTATGATCTGTAATCTCTAGCTGATTCTCTATGAGTACATAGTGAGTGGTAGCAGTATCCCTCGCAAGAATGTCCGCTCTAAATGGGCCAACATTCTTTTCTTGAGATTCTACTTCCAATTCAATACCTATTGCATCCCCTAATTGAGATATGTTCTTATCTTCAGCGAGCCAAGGTGTAAAGTCTTTGTCTTCCGTTTCCCATACGTCACGGAGATCTACTTTCTCAACTTTTCCAAGGTTTATTTTCTTCATTCCTATTAGTCTTTTTTAAGTAGTTTGTAATGCTCAAGTTTATCGAAAAACGAATGGGACATTTCAACATTGTCTTACTTTACATTCTATCAATCACAGTTCATCAAGATATTGAAGAAGAGTTTTCAATGTAATTGCGCCTTCCACTTCTTTGGATTCAAATACCATGAAGTATCGGAATTTATCTCCGGCAAGGGCAGCCCAATTATTTCCTAACTTTATCTTGTCAACGCTGTCTGCGTTTGCAAGATGGTCGCCTTTCGTTTCGATTAGAAGAGTTCTTCCAGACTTCATTCTTACAATGAAGTCCGGATAGTGATTGATAAACCCATTTACGACAAACTCTTTTCTGTCTCGGTTGCGGTGCCAGAAAAGGACATTAGGATGTTCGGCAATGGCTGCGATTGCGTCATACTCGAATCCATTGACTCTTTCCTCTGCCACATATAGTCCTTTGTCAATTCCAATCAGTTCATCATTAAGCGAAGTTTTGTCAACGAGGGTATAATGTGGTTTAAGTTTAACTCGACCGATGCTGAGCCATTTTGTGAAAGTCTTGCGGCGATGCTCTTTCAACAGCAATTCTATTTTATCCTTAATCGCATCACGAGTGAGATAAATGTTATCAATCAAATTCTCAATTTGGTCGGCATCCAATCGCTCAATGGCTCGTTTTACGTATTTCTTGATTGCGGGTTCAGCAACATCATCCAGTTTTATCATTCCTGCAAGCTGTCCGCTGATTCCCTCTTTTTTGATTGATGCAGATTTATCGACATATTGATTACGGATAAAATCCGTAAGACTTTGATTGTTTTTTCTGACGGCGTCTCCTGATTCGGCCACATCTATAGTTATTCCAGCGGGACGCACTATGGTGAAATCTATATCAGCATCTTTTGTCGAAAGATCAAAGTCTTCCGACAACATCGATTTTTCCAGCGGTATCCACTCTTCATTAGCAAAAAACACAGATTGAGAGGTTTTTGTATAAAAGATTGGCAGATTCATATCTTGCGCAACTTCCCTGAATTGATTTTTGATTGGATAGTACATTTCCTGTGGCGTTATAGACGCAAGTGGATCTATTTCCCCATTGTCGGTCTGTTCTTCAATAATCTGAGTGTACTCATCACTCACTTGCAATGCCTGTTGCTGAAGTTGCTGAATATCTGGAGAAACAGTTTCAGCCTCAATCTCATTTTTGAACTCTTCTACATTATTTATATCAAACTTAAGTTCCTCTTCATGTTCCGTTTCAATATCTTTATCCCCATTTTCTGTATTGGCAGGAAACAGAGGTTTAATTTCAGGAGTAGATTGCGAATTTGGGACTTCTAAAGACTCAGGCGTAACATCACGGAAATCTTTGCGGCTAAACCCAACTTTCTGCAATGAGCGTATAATTCCGTCAATAGTATTGCGGAAATCATTACTTGAGGTAAAAACGTATGAGAGATTCAACAGGTTAATGCCATGTTGAGTGGTGTATGGTTGACGCAGTATGCGACCTAAAATCTGTTCTACATCCACTTTGCTGGTCTTATTGGCAAGCGTGGCGAGAATATAAGCAAACGGACAGTCCCAACCCTCTTTAAGGGCGTTGACTGTAATGATGTATCTAACTTCACAGTCGCG
>OHRM01001118.1_pt1 | contig 11166 bp, 11 predicted proteins | sample 1578361 | NCBI WGS metagenome assembly OHRM01 (sample SAMEA3879590, study PRJEB24766) | human gut metagenome | biome: human-associated habitat; feature: feces | place: USA | collected 1985/1987 | reverse complement strand
AAGAAGCTGAAAAACAAATAGATAAAGAAGATTTAGATAGAGATAAGGAATTAATACAACAAACTATTATTAATCAGGAAACTAGAAAGCGTATTGCGGAACAAGAGCAATACACTGCACGCATAAATCAATTAAACGAACAAAATGCTGTTCGTATGGCAGCTTTAGAGCAAGCGCAACAACAACACATCCAATGGCAAAAAGAGATGTTTGAGCAGACTCAAAGAACTAACCAAATTATAATGCAACAGATTGAGAATTTTTCTAATCTCATGAAAGAAATGCAAGTTATGAGAGCGGAAGCGGATAAAGTTCAAGCAGAATTGATTAAAGAGCTAATAGAAGCTCGTAATACAAATAACAAAGCTAGAGAAGAAGAAATAAATAAAATTCGAGAAGAAATTCGTAAGGAATTTGCGGAAAAAGCAAGAGAAGCTAAACAATCGCAATTTGTAAATGAAATGTATGAAAAGATGCACCAAACAAATTCTAAAACGGGGTTTGGAAGTGTGGCAGGCTATCAAACAGAAAAAAATATTCTACTAGCGCAAATAGGTAATTCCATAATTGCAGAAAGAAGTGGACAACCAGCAGAAATTCCAAATGGTATATTATTCTATGGACCAAAAGGAAATGGTAAATCATTATTTGCAAAAGCTTTTGCGGAACAATTAGAATGCCACAATACAAAAATAGAGTTAGATATTGATGAAGCAACTAACTGGAAAAATTTAAAAATTGCAGCACAAAAAGCACAGGAGGATTTTGAAAAAGATGGCAAAAGGACAATTATCAGAATAGAAGAATTTGATGCTTTTGCTCCCAAAAATTCTGGGATTGTTTCTGTATTAAAATCATTTATGGATGACGTGTCAACAAAATATCATGCAACAATATTTGCAACAACTAATTTCCCAGAAAATATAGATGATATTTTACTTAGATCTGGTCGTTTTAATGTAAAAATTGCTCTAGCTCCTGCAAACAAAGAAAATGCAAAAGAGGTTCTTAAACACTACGGGAAAGATTTTGCAGATAAAACTGTTGATTTTGAAGAACTTGCCGATGAGATTATAAAAGTACAGCCAGAAGTTGCTTTTAGCAATGCGAGAATTAAATCTATTATTCAAGATACAATTCAAGGTAAAGTCGGGCCTGCTGGTAAAAATAGTTTTATAATGTTTGATGCTGTAAAAAATGGTTTTAAGATTAGTCATAAAGAAATATTATTAAATATAAAAAAAATTGGAGCAGATATTTCAAAAGCTGCGTTAGATAAATTTTTAGCACAGATTAAGTATGTAAAAAGCATATAAGTAGGTGAAAATGAAAGTAAATGCAATCGGTAAACAAAATATTTATTTATCTAATTATAAAGTTAATACGAAACAGGTAACTTTTGGGCACTATCTAGATGATGAAAAATATTATAAAGAACAAAGGCTTTCAAATTTATATTCTGAAATATCAGATGTTAACTCTCGTATATGGGATGATAACTATGATTTTGATAGCGAAACATCATCATTAAATGATGAAATAGCAAGCGCAGAAAGTGATTTGGAAGCAAGCGAAGAAAGAGTCGCTAAACTTGAAAGACGAGTAGATAGTAAGCAGGATTTTATTCAAGATTTAGAATCTGAAAGTTATTATCTGCAAAATCAAGTAGAAGTAAATAACAGAGAAATAAAACAACTTGAAAATAAAAAACTAGATACGATAAATAAAATAAAACAGTCAAATGAAGAATTACAAAAAATATTGGCTGAAGAATTTAAAACAACTTCTGAAAATTTAAGAAGTCAATATGATAATGCAGTGAAACTTGCCACAAAAGGGGTAAAAAGTACTTTAATCCGAAAAGTAATAAATCCAATACTCGAATCTGTAGAAGGAAAAGAAAGTAATATTCCGTCAAGCATATATATTGAAGACAAAACAGGGATACCTGAACCATTTTTTTCATGGATAGTGAAACAAACTGATTCTAATTATGCAAGACTAAATGCAGAAAATTTGAGTGATAAAAAGCAGGCAACTTCTTTGCTCAAGAAAATTTCTTTACTTGCATCAAGAAGTTATGAAGAAACTGGAAAACGGACTTTTACTCTTTTAGAAGGAATAGAAAAATCTATTTCTTCGGTCCTAGACAATGAAGATTTAAAAAGTTTGCTTACAAATTCAGAAAAACTATACCATAACATTATAATATTAGTGTCTAAACTTCCAAGTATAGATATAATGAAAAATACTAAATTTGACATAGATGTAAAAGTTGAAAAAACATTTTTAACAGATACAAAATTAGGACATAATAGTTTAGTCGAATTTGTTTCAAAACATCAATATACTGGTGACAACTTATTATCCAAATTAATAAAGAAATAAAGGGAATAGTTATGTTAATAAATAAGATAAATTTTCAATATCCGAAGCATTTAAGCTATACAAAGCAGCTATCATTTAAAGGTGAATATGATGATAGAGTTAGTAGGATGGAAGATAGAAATAGTATTTTTAGTTCTGCATATTGGAATGCCGGAGAAATTGTTGAAAGACAGATGCGTAGTGAAATTAGTAGTTTGGAACGACAAATTGCAGAAAAAGAAGCTGAATTACGAAGTAGAGAACAAGCTGAAAGAAGTGCAAAAAGTTATCATTCAAGTAGTCTTTCCTCGTTGCGTTCAAGATTATCAAATATAAGAAGTCAGATAAATTATAATAATAGAACTGTAATTTCGGATTTACAACGGACATTAAGCCAACTTGGTTCACAAGGAAATAGCTTAAGGTCTGTAAATAACTCAGCTAAAAATGCTATTGAGGAACAAAAGACTATTATAGATAAAATCAAAAATGAGACAAAAAATCTTTTGTCACAGAATGAAATGCATCAAAAACAATTAAGAGATGATATGGCTGAAAAGGTAAAGGTAATTGATACAGCGTACAATGAAAAACTAGAAGTCACAAAAGATACTATAAATAATTCTATTATCAAACCTAATCCTATTATAAGAGAAATAAATATGCCAAAAGCAAATGGCTTTGGTAGTATTGCGGGGTTTGCTGAAATAAAAAAAGATTTAACTAATGGAATAGGCAAATATCTTGTATTAGAAAAAAATGGAAAAGAGATAAATGTTCCTAATGGTATTCTTTTATACGGTCCAGATACATACAATAATCAAGAATTTGCCAAAATACTTGCCAATCAGTTTGGAGTATCTGCAACTCAAATCAGCACAGAAGGAACTGAAGTAGAGAGATTCAATCGATTAAAAGATGCTAGTGTTAAGGCAAAAGAAAATTTTGAACAAGGCAATGGGAGAACTCTAGTTATAATAAACGATTTAGAAAAATTTGTTCCTAAGAACTCTCGCTTAGTAGGACCTTTAAAAAGTTATCTTGATACAGTTTCAAAAGATTATCATGCAACAGTAATTGCGACAACAACTACTCCCGAAGTATTGGATGATATTTTATTAAGAAGTGGTCGTTTTGGAGCTAAAGTTGGAATTCCTGCGATGAATAAAGCAGATATTGTAAGTAACATAAAAAAATATATAAATATAGAGTTAACGGATGATATTAATATAGATGCTCTTGCACAATCATTAGAGCAGAATAAAAATGGTGGTGCATATAGTGTTAAACAATTAAAGGAATACATTATATCATTAACCAAAGTAGAAAAATTCAAGGATTTAATACCAGAAATAAAACCCGAAGTTATGCAAACATTTAAACGACAAATAGAATTTGTTAAACATTTATAATATAAAAGAGGCTTCAAGCCTCTTTTATATTATTTCTTAGAGAATGGATCTACATTAATCTCTGGTATATCTTTACTATCGCAATTATTACTATTTTGTTTTAATTTATTAATTAACTCTTTTTGTTTTTTTATTTCTTCATCAAGCTTTTTGGATTGCTCTTGCAAATCTTTAATAAATTTATCAGCTAATTCTTTTTCAGCATCTATTCTTTGTTTTTCAACTCTGATTTTATGCTCAACAATGATATCTGCAATCAAAGCCAAAATTAATGCTCCAAAAGAAACATACTTCCATAACTTTTGTTTTCTACCTTGTTTTTTATCATCCGAATTATTAACAGTTTTTTGAGGTGTTGTTTCATTTGATTTATGAATATTGCTAGATTTAAATGATGCAATATTTCTATATGCTAAATATTGTGATGCAGAACTAATATTCATAAAAACCTTTCTAACTATATAATAACATACATATATGCTTATTTAAAAATAGTACAGACAAAAATTTGCCTTTAGCTTAATATTTTTTTACAAAAAACAATCCTATCAAGTAGAGGAATTTATTAAGAAATCTTAAAATGAACATACATATTAAGCAATTTTTTCTGCCCAAAATACTTTATATATATGTGTGAATTATAAGGTTTATTTTAGTGTGTAGTGTTAATCCTATAATGTATCAGAATCAAATAGATAAGTTACCTCAAATCCAACAGGATTATGAAGGTGTAAAAGGTCGTGTTGACAAAGGAAACAAACTCCCTTCCATATTTGATGTAATACCTACCTTCAGACGAATAGAGAGAGTTCCGGATAAGATAGAACATTCAGATTTTGTTCCGGCAGCCGGTCTTGTTTCATTAGCAGTATTAAATGCTCCGGAAGATTTGCGTGATATGAAATCAGCCTACTCTCAAATAAAAGCATCCGCTCTTGGAAATCCATTTATTCCTTCTTATGATTATAGAGCAGCTCAACATCCATTTTCATTTTTTAGAGGAACTTTGCTACATAAATTTGTAAATCCTAAGACAAGCCCTTGTCCAAAGCTTGCTAAGTGGTTGTTAAAAAATGATACAACGTTAATGAGTACAAAGTTAGGAAAATATGCAACGAAGAAATTTAATATTGAGGAAAAACCAATTGCTACCAACATAGAGAATATTACATCCACTAAGGAGAATCCATCATTTTTAGGTGCGAAAAAATTTGTGACAAAGTCACCTTTGGGAGAATTAACTGCTAGAGCTTTAACAAGGACTACCAAAATTGGTGCAATTGCTCTGGGAGGTCTGGAAGCAGCACATTTAATTAAAGAAATCAATGACGGTGAAAATGCAATAAAATCAACTACCAAATCTGCAATAAACTACACTAGTTCACTAGCAGGTATAGGATATGGTGGTGCAATCGGAGCTAAATATTTTGGTCCATTGGGTTCTTTGATTGGTATGGGAATAGGTGCGATTGCAGGTAATCAAGTTGCTAAACTTATCGATTAAGCCTTTTTTATACAATCTAAAACATGATTAAAAAAATCCCAACTTCCTGAAGTTACATATTTTCGTGCGGCATTCATAGTATCTACACCGTCTTTTTTAGAAATATCACCAAATAAACATACATCATCTCTTAAAGCTTCATACCATTCTGTAGTAATATTTCCTCTTTCTTTATACAATTTTTCAGCTTGTTTCAGATATTTTTGGTTTACAGCTTGAAAAGCCGGTTGTTTTGTATTTAATGCAGAATTAAAATTAATTTTCATATCACACACTCCTTTTACAGGTCTATAATATCATTAATTAGGATTTTATGCAAAATGAAAGTAAATTTATATGCACACAGATGGCACACAGGGAAAAGGGGAAAGTTCTAAGGCTCAATATTAATCAGTGTTTTAGCCAGTGGCTTACATTTCTCTTAATCAATTGGTCGTGGGTTCGAGTCCCACCACACCCATTTTTACTGAATATTAAAAGTTTTCTAGGGTTCCGCGGTAGAATTCCGGCTGGTCCAAGAGAGAACACTTTAAAATATAATTTTAAAGTACACGGAAGGATAAAAGCCAGGGAGAAATCATTTGATTTCTCCCTGGCTTTCTAATCGAAAGGAGGGTTTAAAATGCAGTGGTTTTATTTATTGGTCGCCGGGCTCTTTGAAATCAGCTGGGCTGTAGGGTTAAAGTTTTCTCACGGATTCACTAAAATTTTTCCTGCTGTTTTTACTGTTATTAGTATGATACTGAGCTTTTATTTTCTGTCGCAGGCTCTTAAACAACTGCCGTTAGGAACTGCTTATGCAATATGGACAGGTATTGGAACAATTGGAACTGTTATTTTGGGCATACTTATTTTTAAAGAACCATTAACTATTTCGAAACTAATTTGCATAGCTTTAATTGTATCTGGAATTACAGGACTAAAATTGCTTGCTAATTAGGAACTCTTTACTTTTGGATTATTTTATAGTTTAATGTTGGTACTGAGGGAAACCTCTAGTTCTTTAGAAAGTGAATTACAATTTTTTTGAGTAATCCAGATATCAAACTAGCCAAATTTGCAGGGTTCTGTTACGGAGTGAAAAGAGCCGTAGAAACTGCTATAAAGTTAAAAAAGGAAAACCCTGATAAAAATATTTATATATTAGGCGAACTCATTCATAACACAGATGTTATTAATGAGTTAGAAAAAATGGGTATAAAAACTATAAATGAAATACCTGAGCAAGGTGACGGAATTTGCATTGTCAGAAGCCATGGTGCTGCACCAGAAATTTTTGAGCAAATTAAAAATGCCGGATTTGAACTTGTTGATTTAACCTGTCCTGACGTTAAAAAAGTTCAGCAGCGAGCTGTAGAACTTGCTAAAAATGATTATTTTGTTGTAATTGTAGGCAAATCTAATCATCCGGAAGTAATGGCTATTAAAGCAAATGCTGATTTGTACTCTGATAAAGTTGTGGTTGCAGCATCAATTGAAGAACTTGCTCCGTATGAAGCTGAGATTAAATCTCATAGAAGAGTTGGTGTAGTTGTTCAAACCACGCAGATGGTTTCTTCATTAAATCTCATCGTTAATTATCTTAATACAATTGCAAAAGAAGTTTTGATTTATAACACAATCTGCCAATCAACAGCAATGAGGCAGAAAGAAGCAAAAGAGCTTGCAAAAGAAAGCGATTTAATGATTGTAGTGGGCTCCAAAAAAAGTGCTAATACTTCGCATCTGGCAGAAATTCTTAAAGCCTGCACAAAAACAGTTCATATTGAAAACGATACTGAACTTAATACAGAATTATTAGAAGGAGTTAAATCTATCGGTATTACTGCCGGTGCTTCAACTCCGCAAAAAATAATAGATAAAGTTATTGACAAAATACAGAAAGGAAAATAAATATGACACAAGTATTAGATGAATTTGAAATGCTGTTAGAAGAAAGCTTTGCTAAATCTAACAATGTAGCTGATATCGTTGAAGGTACAGTGATTAAAAAAGAATCAGAAGGTTATTTAGTAAGTGTAAAGGGTGCTAAAATGGAAGCATTCTTATCTAATAGAGAACTTTCAAGCGACGTAGAAGAATTAGAAATTGGTGATACCAGAGAATTCTATGTTTTAAAAGAAGAAAACAACGATGATCCTATGCAGTTATCATTAAAGAGAATTGCATTTGCTCAGGCATGGGCTCAATTAAATGACGCTAAAATTCAGGGTGATACAATTCTTGCTAAGGTTGTTTCAACTGTTAAAGGCGGTGTATTAGTTGACGTGGCTGATCTTAAAGGCTTCATCCCATCTTCTCAATTGAGAACAGGAACTCCTTTTGAAGGTCTTATTGATCAGAAAATCGAAGTTAAAGTTCTTGAAGCTGACCCTAAGAAAAATAAACTTATCCTTTCTCAAAGACAGGCTGTTGCTGAACAAAGAGATCAGGTTGTTGATAACGTTCTTTCTTCTCTTGAAGAAGATCAAATTGTTAAAGGTAATGTTGTAAGAATTACTGATTTTGGTGCATTTGTTGATATCAATGGTATCGATGGTCTGCTTCCAATTTCAGAAATTTCTTGGCAGAGAATTAAACACCCTTCTGATGTTTTAACATTAGGTGATACAATTGAAGTTAAAATTATCAAGATTGACAATGAATTGAAGAGAATTTCTTTATCATTAAAGAGAATGGGTGAAAATCCTTGGCAGCAAATTGAAGGACAGTTTGAAGAAGGGCAAATAGTAAAGGGAACTGTAAATAAAGTTACTACATTTGGTGCTTTTATTAATATTTTCCCTGGTGTTGAAGCATTGCTTCCTGTATCAGAAATGTCTGATGAAAACGTAAATCCGTTCAATATGTTTAAAGTAGGTTCTGAAGTTGATGTACTAATCAAGAAATTCACACCGAAAGAACACAGAATAGCATTATCTGTAAAAGATATTAAGTAATTAAACAGATATAGACCAAAAAGAGTTAGCTCTAGAGCTAACTCTTTTTGATTGCAAACATTTTATACAAAATGTTATGCTGTCAGTATTTGTAGTAATTACAGAGCAATATATATGTAAACAAATGTAACAATATTCTGCAATGAATTAAAGTTTATTGAAGATTATGCCGTTAATTACAGTATAAGATAACATTTTGTATAAAATGTTATCTTAAATAATAAACTAAGTTATTTAGGAGATTTAGAATGAGCGGCGATTGGATTAATTATGCGCTTTTTATTACCAAAGAAATAGCTGAGGCTGTAAAAAAATCTTCTGATGATACCAAAGAGGCAGAAGCTGTTAAACCAGAAGACAATATTTTGCAAAAGTTTGGCATATGGGATATTTATTCTGCTGTAAATAATAATCCAGATTCGGTTGTCGCAGAAGCTGTTGTGCCAGAAACGCTCGAAAATGTTGTTGAAGATATAAGGCATAATACATATCAAAAAGCTGGAGATTTAGCTCTTGATATCCAACAGTTAAAAAATCAAAAACCCACATTCGGGCTGGGAGGAATTGGTGAAGCCGGAGCAGCAGCAAATACTTCAGAGAAAATGTTAGCACAGGCAGAATTAATTATGAATTCAGCTTCGAATTCGTTTTCTGAATCTGAGGAGAAAAATGAAGAGTCACAAGAATTGCAAACAAGTGCAGAAGGTTTGTTAACGGATTCAGAAACAAGCACACGCTCTGCAGATGAACGCACCAATGAGGCGGAGAATGAGTCTAAAGAAGCTGATCAAAAAGCTTCAGAGGCAGACACTAAGAATCAGGAAGCTGAAACAAAAACTGATGATGCATCATCTAAAAGACAAGAATCTGAACAGCTAAATTCTGAAGCAGAAACAGAAATTACATCTGCCGACACAGAAATATCTGATGCTGATACTGAAATTGCTAATGCAGATACGATAATATCTAACGCAAACTCTGTAACTCCTGAAACAGAAGCAGAAGCTGCTGTTATTTCAAAACAAAAAATAGAAGCAGAACAAGCTAAAGCAGAAGCTGTAGAGAAAAAAGAGAATGCCGAGAGCAAAAAAACTGAGGCGCAAAAGAAACAGACAGAAGCAGAAGAGCTTAGTCAAGAAGCTGAAAGTCTGGAAAATGATGCTGCAGAATTGAAGAATGAAGCCGAAGGATTAAATGAAGAAGCAGAAGCCAAAAAAGAACATTCAGAAGAATTAAATACAGAGGCAGATGATTTTCGAGAAGAAGCGAAAACTCTACAAACTAAAGGAAATGCAGAGAAAACAAAAGCTCAAGAACTTCAGCAAGAAGCTGAAAATTTAAATAATGAAGCTGTAAATACTCAGAGGGCTGCTGAACAGACAGAAGAAAAAGCTGGTGAGATTAAAGAAGAAGCTCAAGCACAAGCGAATGATGCTATAGATAGAGAATTTAATAACAATGTAAACGGTCAAATTGAAGCTACCAAACAAGGTCGCAGCGGTGACTGCTGGTTATTATCAGATATAAATTCAATGAGTCAAACAGAGTGGGGAAAACAAGCAATCAGTGATGCAGTAAAATCTGATGGTGCCGGTGGTGCGAATGTGACATTTAAAGGTGCAGCAAAAGGAGAACAAAATAGTTATAATATATCCGCAGAAGAGCTTGAGGATGCAAAAGCAAGCGGTAAATATTCGTCAGGTGACGACGATATGCTTGCATTGGAGCTTGCAACGGAAAAATACTTAACTAAATACAAAGATAAATATGATAGAAATCATCCCGGAGGAGTCTTAGAATCAATGGACGGGTTCTCTATGGAAAATTTACTAACTCCAAATGTAAGGACACATTCATACAATTATGTCTATGACAGTTTTGATAAGCCTCTTGAGGCCGTTGAAAATAGCCCGTCAAAGTATTCTGTGAACTGTGGCTTTAAATCAAACCAGAAAGCATATGGCATGTATCAAAACCACGCTTATGCTCTAACAGGAATATCCACAGATCCAGCAACCGGAAAAAAATATGCAGAGGTAGTAAATCCTTGGGATTCATCTAAAAAAATTAAAATTCCTTACAATGAATTTAAGCAAAATCTATCAATACTTAACGTAACCGAACCTCCAGGAGAGAATAATCAAAATCTGAGTAGTTTTGGAGACGAGCTTGATAAATTAAATAAAATGGTTAATTCATTGAATATTTAGCTTATTCTAAAATCATTCGTAATCATAAATCATGCACCCGCCGTTTTTCTGTAAATCCTCATTCACATTCAATTTATCAAAATAAATTACGCCTAATGCTCGTCCGTAAATGTCAACGCCTTTGAAATCAATGTAGACCTGATTATTTTTATTTGCTCTGTACAAATTTTCGAGATAAGCCGTTGATTGCTTTCCTCTTGCAATAACTTCATCGATTGATAGGTTATTGTCATAGGCCTGCCTGTATGCGCGATGTATTCTGCCTGTTTCGTAACAATCAATTCCGATTAATCTTACCGGAAAAGTGTTTTTTTCAATCTTAACATCAATAGTATCTCCATCCTTGATTTTGATAAGTTGAACCGGAATTTTTGTCTCAGCAAAAACCACACTGGCTGTGATTGTAAAAAGCATCAATGTTGTTAGTAGTTTGTTCATAATTTTCTCCTTGTAATGACGTCATGAGTATTAATATGTATACTATGTTCTAAAATAGTCGCAGCATGTTTAGTTTATGAACTTTATGATGTGGAGATGGGTAAACAAATAACCTATCATGTTTTTATGGATAGTAAAGATATTCAAAAGATTTTAGGAAATTCGCTCAAAGAACTTAGAGAAGCCAAAGGCTTAACACAAGAGAAGCTTGGTGAATGTATTGGTGTAGAAGCCGGAACCATCTATCGTTTAGAATCAGGTAAGAATTTTATCAAGAGCGAAACTTTGGCAAAATT
>OHRM01001116.1_pt1 | contig 11238 bp, 11 predicted proteins | sample 1578361 | NCBI WGS metagenome assembly OHRM01 (sample SAMEA3879590, study PRJEB24766) | human gut metagenome | biome: human-associated habitat; feature: feces | place: USA | collected 1985/1987 | reverse complement strand
GGACGAATGAAAAAACTCTCGTTTTTTCACACGCCCTGTTACATTTGATATTTACCCGGAATTCATTGAGACTAAAATGCATCGGGTAGATACGATCGACAGGGTATATGAAGAAAAACTCATGGAAGAAAAGTGGTCAAGAAATAAGACACTGCAACGTTATAAAAAGAAAATAAATTCTTTTTCAGAATTGGAAAGTACGATCTGTAAACTGAATGGAGCTTTCGGTGAGCGAGAAGAATATCATAAAAGTTTGGAAGAATTAATAACGGCATATGGAACAAGAAGAATTCATACAAAAGATTCAACAGCATGGATCAACTTTAGAGGTTGTTATTACAAAAATAATGGATATCATTACTGCGTTTGATATTTATGAGGATTATTATTACTGGCCACTAATTAGGACATAGGGGGATATGGAAATTAATAACAAATATGATTCAGAACATATGGATAATCGTAATTTTATAACAAAACGACACGGATATTGACATAATATATATAAATATGGTACTCTCTTAAAAAGAGGTGAGAAAATGTTAAAAACTTATCTGATGGAAAATTATGGATATAATGAACCTATTTTTTTGAATGACTTGACAATTCAGGGATTGTCTGAAAATGCAGTTCGGCAGGCCGTGAAACGACTTGTTGCTAATGGTTTTTTGGAACGGTATGATAATGGAATCTATTATATTCCAAAGCGTGACGGATTACTTGGGAAGAGTTATCTTGATCCGTCGCTGGTTATTATGCGCAAATATATACAAAGTAAATCAGAGATTTATGGGTATGTCACAGGAGAATCATTTGCCAATCAGTTAGGATTAACAACGCAGATGCCAGCGGTGATTGAAGTGGTTACAAATCGTGAGGCGACGAATGGCCGTACTATAACAGTGGGAAGTGAAAGAGTTAGAATAAAAAAGGCTCCGATTATGGTTTCAGATTCGAATGCTGATCTTCTACAGTTACTTGACAGTATTGGACAGGCAGAAAAGTACACGGAGCTGTCAATTCATGAGACAATAGATATATTGATTTCTTATGTGAGAAAGAAATGTTTTACGAAAGATCAGTTGTCGGAAGTGATTCCGGCATTAACTGGTGCAACGGCAAAGAAATTGATCGAATGGGGAATGATTTATGAATTTGCATCATGATGAAGTAAGAAAACAGCGTTCAACATTAGCAGTTTGTCCATCAGCAAAAGAAAATGTATGTGTGACGGATATTTTATATGAAATTATAGAAAAAGAGACTTATAAAAAAGATTATGAGGAAATAACATTAGGTTTGCTATTTGTGCCAGAAACCTACGATACAGTTATTCAAAGCATAAAAAAGATTGCAGATAGTGGAATCTGGAATTAGAATAAATGGCGGATTTTACACCGCCACTTTTTCTATTCAATCTTCACAAACTCCGGTTTCCGCTCCCGGAACACCGTAAAGTAATCAAAGCCGGCGTCCTTTAATATAGAAGGAACTTTTGCAAAATCAAATGCAACATGTTCCGGTTTGTGGGCGTCGGCACCGATCGTGATGATATCGCCGCCAAGTTCCCGGTAACGCCGGATGATCTCCTCAGTTGGATTCGGGTGGCCAAGACCGTACTTGAAGCCACCGGTGTTCAGCTCAATCCCTTTTCCGAGGGAGATAAGTTTTCGTAAAATTTCATCGATCACATCCTGATATTCTTTCCAGTCATAATTTTCATTGGAGGTCGGACCGTAGCGGACAACATAGTCGAGGTGTCCATATACGTCGAAATCATGGTAACTTTCTATATTTTCAAGGATTGATTCAAAATATTCGCGGTAGGCGGCTTTCTCTGTTCGTTTTTCATAAAAAGCCGCATAATATGGGTCGAGTCCATGCACAACATGGGAGGAACCTATGACAAAATCAAATGGGTACTGCGATAAAATATCCGTGTACAGCGCAGCTAGATGCGGCTGTAAGCCAAGCTCAATGCCGAGGCGTACCGGAAGCTTTGCGGCATATTTTTCCTGATAGGCAAGTACGGACGAAGTATAATTTGGCAGGTCGAGAAGAAAAATATCCGGCTCCTCAGGATAATCAATATCAAGATGATCTGTAAAGCAGATCCCGGCAAGTCCTTTTTCAATAGCAGAAGAGATCATTTCTTCCTGCGGGGCTTCACTGTCCCCGGAAAACTGGCTGTGCATGTGTGTGTCCCAGAGCCGGTAATGCGAAAATTTGGTTTCCATAAAATCTATATTCCTTTCCGTGAAAAAATTATTAGTAAAATTAATAATTAAAAATTTCTAAAAATACAGCGGCTAAGTTATAATAAAACGCCTGTATCATGCATTAATCTGATATCTAATATAACTTATTTTACAAGAAAATGGAATAGATTGTACGTGATTTTGTACAAAGTGAATGAAAAACATAGTCGAAAAACAAATATAGTGAAAAATTTAACAAACTCATGAAAAACACTTGAACTTTATACAGAAATTGGTTAAAATAAAGGAAGCTTGGGAACAATAGTTTTCCAAAAGTATATTTTATACAATTCTAGGAGGAATTTAAAATGGCAGTAAGAGTAGCAATTAATGGTTTCGGCCGTATCGGTCGTCTTGCTTTCAGACAGATGTTCGGAGCAGAAGGATATGAAGTAGTAGCAATCAACGATTTAACAAGCCCTAAAATGTTAGCACACTTGTTAAAATATGATTCTTCTCAGGGAAAATATGAGCACGCTGATGAAGTATCTTACACAGATGATTCTATCATCGTTTGCGGAAAAGAAATCAAAATCTACGCATTTCCAGATGCAAACAACTGCCCATGGGGTGAATTAAAAGTTGACGTTGTATTAGAGTGTTCTGGATTCTACACAAGCAAAGAGAAAGCTCAGGCTCATATCAATGCAGGTGCAAGAAAAGTTGTTATTTCCGCTCCAGCTGGTAACGATCTTCCAACAATCGTTTACAACACAAACCATAAAACATTAAAACCAACAGATACAATTATTTCTGCAGCTTCTTGTACAACAAACTGCTTAGCACCTATGGCTGATGCATTAAACAAATATGCACCAATCCAGTCTGGTATCATGGTAACAATCCATGCTTACACAGGTGATCAGATGACTCTTGACGGACCACAGAGAAAAGGTGATTTAAGAAGATCCCGTGCAGCAGCAGTTAACATCGTTCCTAACAGCACAGGTGCTGCAAAAGCTATCGGATTAGTTATCCCAGAATTAAACGGAAAATTAATCGGATCTGCACAGCGTGTACCAACCCCAACAGGTTCTACAACAATTTTAACAGCAGTTGTTAAAAAAGCTGGTGTTACAAAAGAAGATATCAATGCAGCTATGAAAGCAGCAGCTAACGAGTCTTTCGGATACAACGAAGACGAAATCGTATCTTCTGATATCGTTGGAATGAGATTTGGTTCTTTATTCGACGCTACACAGACAATGGTTAACCAGGTATCTGATGATCAGTACGAAGTACAGGTTGTTTCTTGGTATGATAACGAGAACAGCTACACATCTCAGATGGTTCGTACAATCAAATACTTCTCTGAGTTAGCATAATCAGAACGTACAATCACTGCACGGTAGACTACTTTTTTAAGCGACAGGCTGCCAGAGTGCAGATAAGACTCAGCAAAGGGGTCCGGTCTTTTTGGACCGGGCTCCTTTTTGCTATTGAATAAAAATAAAGGAGACTACTTAATATGTCATTAAATAAAAAATCCGTAGATGATATCAATGTAAAAGGACTTCGTGTACTTTGCAGATGTGACTTCAATGTACCTTTGAAAGATGGAAAGATCACAGACGAGAACCGTCTTGTTGCAGCTCTTCCTACTATTAAGAAATTAATCGCTGACGGCGGAAAAGTAATTCTCTGCTCTCACTTAGGAAAAGTAAAAACAGAAGAAGACAAATTAACAAAAACACTCGCTCCTGTAGCAGTAAGACTTTCTGAGTTATTAGGACAGGAAGTAAAATTCGTAGCTGATCCGGAAGTAGTCGGACCAAACGCAAGAGCAGCAGTAGAAGCTATGAAAGACGGCGAAGTTATTTTACTTGAGAATACACGTTTCAGACCGGAAGAGACAAAGAACGGAGAGGCATTCTCCAAAGACCTCGCTTCTATCTGTGATGTATTCGTAAACGATGCATTCGGTACAGCCCACAGAGCACACTGCTCTAACGTAGGTGTTGCACAGTTAGTAGACACAGCAGTTGTTGGTTACTTAATGCAGAAAGAGATCGACTTCTTAGGAAATGCAGTTGAGAATCCGGTAAGACCTTTCGTTGCAATCCTTGGCGGTGCAAAAGTTGCTGATAAATTAAATGTTATCTCTAACTTACTTGAAAAATGTGATACTCTTATCATCGGTGGTGGTATGGCTTACACATTCTTAAAAGCGCAGGGATATGAGATCGGTTTATCTTTAGTAGACGACAGCAAGCTTGATTATTGTAAAGAAATGATGGAGAAAGCTGAGAAACTTGGTAAAAAATTATTATTACCGGTTGACGCTGTAACAATCAAAGATTTCCCTAACCCAATCGATGCTCCGGTTGAAGTAGAAGTTTATGATGCTGACAAAATGCCGGCTGACCGTGAGGGATGTGATATCGGACCTAAGACTCAGGCTCTTTTCGCAGATGCTGTTAAGACAGCTAAAACAGTTGTTTGGAACGGACCTATGGGTGTATTCGAGAACCCAACACTTGCAGCAGGTACAATCGCTGTAGCAAAAGCTTTAGCAGATACAGATGCTACAACAATCATCGGTGGTGGTGATTCCGCAGCAGCAGTGAACCAGTTAGGATTCGGTGACAAGATGACACACATTTCTACCGGTGGTGGAGCTTCTCTTGAATTCTTAGAGGGTAAAGAATTACCAGGCGTTGCAGCTGCTAATGATAAATAAGAGCATCCGTGTAATATTATACATTCATGAAAGAAGGAAAGATATAATGGCAAGAAAGAAAATAGTAGCCGGAAACTGGAAAATGAACATGACTCCAAGCCAGGCTGTAAAATTAGTAGAAGAGTTAAAACCACTTGTAGTAAGTGATGACGTAGAAGTTGTTTACTGTGTACCTGCAATCGATATCGTTCCGGTTGTAGAGGCAGTAAAAGGAACCAACGTAGCAGTTGGAGCTGAGAATATGTACTTCGAAGAAAAAGGTGCATATACAGGAGAAATTTCCGCAGAGATGTTAGTAGACGCAGGCGTAAAATATGTTGTATTAGGACACTCTGAGAGACGTGATTACTTCAAAGAGTGCGACTGTATGTTAAACAAAAAAGTGAAAAAAGCTTTCGAGCATAACTTAACACCAATCCTTTGCTGTGGTGAGACATTAGAGCAGAGAGAGATGGGAATCACTTTAGACTGGATCCGTATGCAGATCAAATCTGACTTAAAAGATGTTACTGCAGAGCAGGTTGCTTCTATGGTAATCGCTTATGAGCCGATCTGGGCTATCGGAACAGGAAAAACTGCAACCACAGAGCAGGCAGAGGAAGTCTGCAAGGCAATCCGTGACTGCATCAAAGAAGTATACGGTGCTGACACTGCAGAGAAAGTTCGTATTCAGTACGGCGGATCTGTAAATGCAGGTAATGCAGCAGAGTTGTTTGCACAGCCTGATATCGATGGTGGTTTAGTTGGCGGAGCTTCCTTAAAAGCTGATTTCGGTAAGATCGTAAACTATAAATAAATCATAATCAGGTTAAGGGGATTCTCTCTGGGAGTGAAAGCAGAAGGAATCCCCTTTTCCCTTGATATATGCGGAAAATGTGAAATATATGAAAAAGAAAATAGCACGGATCCTGATATGTGCCCTGATTATAATCTGCGGTTGGAACGTGATGGTAAGAGAATGGAACCAGGCAGGAAAAACGGATTCGGAATATAAAGAAAATAATGCGAATGCAAGGGCACAGAGCTCTAACGGTCAGGACGTTTCAATGGAAGACGATTTACAGGAAACGGAGACATCCATACAACATAGTGGATCAAATAACAGATCAGAAAATGAGAATATAACAGGTAATTCCGGGAGCTCATCAGGAAAAAATGAAAGAGACGATGAAAAAGCGGATGCCGATGACAGCATAAAAACAGATGTAACGAAAAATGAAACGGATGTTGCGGATAATAAGGTCAACGGGGATATGGAAATAAAAAATGAACCGGCAGAAGAAGAGCCGACCGAAGATCCATATGAATATGAAACCGGGTATATTTTTCTGGGAGATTCCAGATTTTATCTGATGAATGAGGAATGCAAAATCGAAGATGTGCCGAATTTTTTTGTGGTATCCTGTCCTGGAATGGGATATGCATGGCTGGCAGATACTGCGTTCCCGAAGGTACAGTCGCTGCAGCGACAGCATACGGAAATCAAAAACTGGATTGTGATCTGTGGACTGGGAGTCAATGACCTGACATCGATCCGTTCCTATCTGAACAAATATCGCAGATGGCCGGAAAGTTCAAAACTTTATCTGTTGTCTGTGAATCCGACAAAGTCAGGTGCTCCGGTAAGATGTAATAATCAGAGGATTGAAGCATTTAATAACCGCATCAAGAAGGTGGAGAATGCTACATATATCGATTGTTACCGATATATGACAAATCTTGGGTTTGGAACAAAAGGAGACGGACTCCATTATGATGCGCCCACGAACTGGGCGATTTATTCCTATATATTAGAAAAGCTTAATAAGGATGCCGGAGGGGATCCGGTCACGGAAACAGAATGCCAGGCAAAGGCAAAGAAGTTTGAAAAACAGCTGAGCCAGAAAAACTATTGAAAACAGATGAGGTTATCAGTATAATGGTTCTGGATTAGGAGAATCGTATACTTTTGATAAATGGAAAGAGAATAGAAAGTGAGGAAACAAAACATGAGTAAGAAACCTACCGTATTAATGATCTTAGACGGATTTGGACTGAATGAAAAAACAGAGGGCAATGCCATAGCACAGGCAAAGACACCGGTGATCGACGGACTTATGAAAGACTATCCGTTTGTAAAAGGAAATGCAAGTGGTCTTGCAGTTGGTCTTCCTGACGGACAGATGGGTAACTCTGAGGTAGGACATTTAAATATGGGTGCCGGAAGAATCGTATATCAGGAACTGACGAGAATCACAAAAGAAATCAGCGATGGCGATTTCTTCAAAAATCAGGCATTATTAGATGGTATGGAAAACGTAAAGAAAAACGGTTCCGACCTTCATTTATACGGACTGTTATCAAACGGTTGTGTACACAGCCACATCACACACCTGTTTGGTCTGCTTGAAATGGCAAAAAAAGAGGGCGTTGAGAATGTATATGTACACTGCTTCTTAGACGGACGTGATACTGCTCCGACTTCCGGTAAAGAGTTCATCGAAGAACTGGAAGCTAAGATGAAAGAAATTGGTGTTGGCAAGATCGCATCTATTTCCGGACGTTACTACGCAATGGATCGTGATAACAGATGGGATCGTGTGGAGAAAGCATACAAAGTGCTGACCACTGGCGAGGGAGAAACTGCTGAGAGCGCAGTAGCAGCTATGGAAGCATCTTATGCAAAAGATGTGACAGATGAGTTCTTCGTTCCAACTGCAATTACAGAGAACGGCAAACCGATCGCAACAATCAAAGACAACGATACTGTTATTTTCTTTAACTTCCGTCCTGACCGTGCGCGTGAGATCACAAGAACATTCTGTATGGATGATTTTGATGGATTTGACCGTGGCGCAAGAAAGAACGTAAAATACATCTGCTTCACAGAGTATGACGTGACGATTCCGAACAAAGAAGTTGCATTTAAGAAAGTAGAACTGAAAAATACATTTGGTGAGTATTTAGCAGCACATGATATGACACAGGCAAGAATCGCCGAGACAGAGAAATATGCACACGTTACCTTCTTCTTCAACGGCGGTGTGGAAGAACCAAACAAAGGTGAGGACCGTATTCTTGTAAAATCTCCGAAAGTAGCTACCTACGATTTACAGCCGGAGATGAGCGCACCGGAAGTATGCGACAAGTTATGTGCAGCAATCCGTTCTGAGAAATATGATGTCATTATCATCAACTTTGCAAACCCGGATATGGTTGGTCACACCGGAATCTTAGACGCAGCGATCAAAGCAGTTGAGACAGTAGATACCTGTGTTGGAAAAGCAGTTGAGGCATTAAAAGAAGTAGACGGACAGATGTTCATCTGCGCAGATCACGGAAACGCTGAGCAGCTTGTAAACTACGAGACCGGCGAGCCGTTAACATCCCACACAACCAACCCGGTTCCATTTATTCTCGTAAATGCAGATCCTTCCTACACCTTAAAAGAGGACGGATGCCTTGCTGATATCATCCCGACTATGATCGAGCTGATGGGAATGGAGCAGCCGGCAGAGATGACAGGAAAATCTTTACTGATCAAAAAATAAAAGAGCGATATAATATAGCCGGATAAAAAGATGCCACAGACTGGTATATTTATTTTTGGACAGGCAGGGCAGCTGCTGTCAGAAAGAAATTTATCAGTTTTGTGGCACTTTTTTTGAAAGGAAAAGGATCATTTTCCGGTAAAATTCATGCAGGAAAGAAGCTGAGAAAGTGAGAATAAGAGAATATAAACAAAAATATAAGTACAACTTATAATATGATTAAAACTATACAAAAATACTAATAAAAAGAACTGATTTTTCTATATCACATATCGATGTCCATACGGGCAAAATCATTGACTTTCCAAAAGACTATGTATTATAATTTTTGAGTAACATCAGAAAATGATATGGTGCTTATAACACCGGAAAAGAGGACAAAGAGGATGAGTAGCAAAGTATTTCAGCCAATTAAAGAGGGAAAAGTACGTGAAGTATATGATAACGGCGACAGCCTGATCATTGTAGCGACAGACAGAATTTCTGCTTTCGATCATATTTTGAAGAACAAAGTCACAAAAAAGGGTGCGATTCTGACTCAGATGTCTAAATTCTGGTTTGATTTAACAAAAGATATCGTTCCAAATCATATGATTTCTGTTGATGTAAAAGATATGCCGGAGTTTTTCCAGGAGGAGAGATTTGACGGCAACAGCATGATGTGCAAAAAATTAGAGATGCTTCCGATCGAGTGCATCGTCCGCGGATACATCACAGGAAGCGGCTGGGAGAGCTATAAAGAAAACGGTACCGTATGCGGCATCAAACTGCCGGAGGGATTACAGGAGTCCGACAAACTGCCTGAGCCGATCTTTACACCGAGTACCAAGGCAGAGATCGGTCTGCATGATGAGAATATCTCCTTTGAGCGCTGCAGAGAGATCTTAGAGAAAGAGTATCCGGAAAAAGGCGCTTCTTATGCAGAACAGATCAAAGATTATACGATCGCATTATATAAAAAATGTGCAGAATACGCACTGACCAAAGGTATCATCATTGCAGATACAAAGTTTGAGTTTGGTTTGGATGAGAATGGCAATGTTGTATTAGGGGATGAGATGCTCACACCGGACAGCTCCAGATTCTGGCCGTTAGAGGGTTACAAGCCGGGACAGGGACAGCCTTCCTTTGACAAACAGTTTGTAAGAGACTGGTTAAAAGCAAATCCGGACAGTGACTATCTGTTACCGGATGATGTCATCGAAAAGACCGTGAATAAATACAAAGAGGCATATGAGCTTCTGACAGGTAAGAAATTTGCTTAATGGAGATACATTTATGGACAACAATGGATTTGTGAAAGATACACCATGGCAGACGAATGGGGACAGCGGACTGCACGAGGAATGTGGTGTATTCGGAATGTACGACTTTGATGGCGGAGACGTTGCGTCTACGATCTATTATGGTCTTTTTGCATTGCAGCACCGTGGACAGGAGAGCTGTGGTATTGCGGTCAGTGAGACGAACGGACCCAAGGGAAAGGTGACCTCATACAAAGGCATGGGACTTGTCAATGAAGTCTTTGATTCTGAAAAACTTGAAAAACTCATTTTTGTCGGATCGATGGGTGAGAAGACAAATCTAACGATTTCCGATCTTAAGACTGATGTTCAGTTAAGCCCCGAGACTTTTAAATTCACGGCTCCTAAAGGTGCGGACGTGATCGAAGTCAAGTGAAGAATCTTTGTTCCGGCCTAGCGCAGGAATCTGAATTTTTAGCCAGGTACTCTGCGGCTGATAACGCGCAGTGCTTCTCTTTTTAGAAAAAATTGTGCGATTTGTGTTTCTTTTGTCAGTTTTTATGCCCAAATTTGTGGGGAGAGTCGGTTTAATTTTTAGACGGCGCTAAATAGTGTTATTCTCCGAGTAGCAGAACACACGGGGAGCCAGGTCTTCTAATCCAGTCCCTTATAAGTAAAAAGAAGGCCGGCTTGTATTGATGGACACAAAGAACGAAGTTTTTCGTCCGGCGAGAAGTCGGGTGAACTCTGCCTTCGTTAGCAACGGAGGCATGAATGAGTAAGGTTTTTCTATGCGGCGATCCGCACGGAGAGTTTGACCACATCCTGAGCGCCATAGACCAATGGCACCCGGATGCGGTTCTGATTCTCGGCGACCTGACGCCGTCTCATTCCTTGGATGAGATTTTTAAAGGTGTTAAAGGAACCAAGATTTACTGGATTCCGGGTAATCACGACACTGACTCAGACCTTATTTATGACCGTCTTTGGAGGTCTTCTTTCGCTAAACATAATCTCCACGGCAGAGTTCAGGACGTTTGCGGCGTTAAAGTGGCCGGTTTAGGCGGTGTATTCCGCGGCCAAATTTGGATGCCTCCGGCAATGCCGCTTTATGCTTCTCCAAGCCTTTTCATCCGAAAGATCGGCAAGAGCGGAATGTGGCGCGGCGGTCTTCCCCGCAGACACCGTTCGACGATTTTCCAGAGTGTCTATGAAAAACTCAAGGAATGCAAGGCTGACATCCTGATTACGCATGAAGCCCCCTCGATGCATCCGAAAGGCTTCAAAGCCTTGGACGATCTTGCTGTGAAAATGGGTTGCAAAATTATCTTTCACGCCCACCAGCATGAAAGCAAGCGCTATTGCCCGTGCAACGGACTCTGCGCACGCGGAATCGGACTTCGCGGAATCATTGATTTAGAAGGAAACGTTATCGTTCCCGCACAGGTCGATCCGCGTGAGCTCGAAGCAAAAGTCCGGTCTGCACCTTCTCCGGTGAAAACTCAGTTAAGAAGAACGCCGGCTTC
>OHRM01001104.1_pt1 | contig 11411 bp, 8 predicted proteins | sample 1578361 | NCBI WGS metagenome assembly OHRM01 (sample SAMEA3879590, study PRJEB24766) | human gut metagenome | biome: human-associated habitat; feature: feces | place: USA | collected 1985/1987 | reverse complement strand
GACCATCCGCCAGGTGCTGGCTTCCGCCTTTGACTTTTTATATGATATGGAAGCACAGATGAACGAGATCTGTGACAAAATGGGAGATGCCACTCCTGAAGAGCTGGAACAGTATATGGAAGATCTGGGGACGATCCAGGACCTCTTAACCATGCATGACTTTTATATGATCGATGCCAAGGTGGAAGAAGTGGCAAGAGCCTTAGGGTTGATGGAGATCGGTCTCGATCGTGATGTCACCGAACTGTCCGGCGGCCAGCGTACCAAGGTCCTGCTGGGAAAACTCCTGCTGGAGAAGCCGGATATCCTGCTCTTGGACGAGCCTACCAACTATCTGGATGCGGAGCATATCGAATGGCTGAAGCGTTATCTGCAGGATTATGAGAATGCATTCATTCTGATTTCCCATGATATTCCGTTCCTGAATGAAGTGGTAAATATCATCTATCATATGGAGAACCAGGAACTGAATCGTTATGTGGGAGACTATGATCATTTCCAGGAGGTCTATGCAGTTAAGAAAGCACAGCTTGAGGCAGCATACCGCAGACAGCAGCAGGAAATCAGTGAACTGAAGGATTTTGTGGCAAGAAATAAAGCCCGTGTTTCTACAAGAAATATGGCGATGTCCAGACAGAAAAAGCTGGATAAAATGGATGTAATTGAGCTGGCAGCGGAAAAGCCGAAACCGGAATTTAAGTTCCGTTACGGACGGACTCCGGGGAAAATGTTATTCGAAACAAAGGATCTTGTAATCGGTTATGATGAACCACTTTCCAAGCCGCTGAATTTCCAGATGGAAAGAGGACATAAGATTGCGATTGTCGGAACAAATGGTATCGGAAAGACAACATTGCTTAAGAGTATTCTTGGGCTGATAAAGCCGCTTTCAGGAAGTGTTACGCTTGGAGATTATCTGGAAATTGGGTATTTTGAGCAGGAGATGGATCAGTCGGTTACAACCACATGTATTGAGGAGATATGGAACGAGTTTCCTGCATTTTCGCAGTACGAGGTGCGAAGCGCGCTTGCAAAGTGTGGCCTGACCACAAAGCATATTGAAAGCCAGGTGCGTGTGTTAAGCGGTGGTGAGCAGGCAAAGGTACGCCTGTGCAAGCTGATAAACAGAGAGACAAATATTCTGCTTCTGGATGAGCCTACCAACCATCTGGATGTGGATGCTAAGGATGAGCTGAAGCGTGCCTTGAAGGAATATAAGGGCAGCATACTTATGGTATGCCATGAGCCGGATTTCTATGATGGGCTTGCGACGGATGTGTGGGATTGTTCAAAGTGGACTACGAGATTATAGATTTATAAATTATGAATTAGATATGCATGCCTTTTAAGACATAAATATTTAAAGCAGGAGATGATTTTTATGCATATCAGTATACTTTTAATGGAACAGATAATAGAGCTTTTTATCATGATTTTAATGGGTTTTATTATCGTGAAAGCAGGTATTGTGAAGGATGAGGACAGCAAGGTTTTATCAAAGATTGTGCTGTATCTGGTTATACCGTGTGTTATTATCAATGCTTTTCAGGTGGATTACACTTCAAAAACAGTGAGAGGTCTTTTGATTGCATTTGTGGCATCGGTGATTTTGCAGTTAGTTTTGCTGTTTATCATTTCTGCTATGGGCAGGCTTTTTCATATGAATGAGGTGGAGGTCGCATCAGTTTATTATTCAAATTCAGGCAATCTGATTGTTCCGATTGTGACATTTATACTGGGGCAGGAGTGGGTGCTTTACGGCTGTGCTTTCATGAGTGTGCAGCTGGTATTTTTGTGGACTCACTGCAAAAAGATTATAAGCCGTGAAAGCTCCTATGACTGGCGAAAGATTGTCCTTAATATCAATATGATTTCCATAATAATAGGTGTGGTGCTTTTCTTTACAAGGATTCATCTGCCGCAGCTTATTAATGACACAATCGGTTCTGTCGGCAGTATGATTGGACCTGCAAGCATGATTGTGACAGGCATGCTTTTTGCAGGGATGGATTTGAAGAAGGTTTTTGCCAACAGAAGGGTGTATTTTGTTACCTTTCTCAGGATGCTTCTGGTTCCGTTGATATCGCTTATTCTTATTAAGATCAGCCATATGGCATATCTTTCTGCAGATGCGCCAAAGATTATGCTTATTGTTTTCTTGGCGGTTATTACGCCTTCGGCATCGACTGTCACACAGATGTGTCAGGTGTATGGCAATGATTCAAGGTATGCCAGCGCAATAAATGTAGTGACAACGCTTTGTGCTGTAGTGACGATGCCGGTTATGGTGCTTTTGTATGAAGAATTTATATAAAAACGAAAAGTCATGAAGCATGTTTTTAAATTAGAAGGTCATCACACAGTCCCTTGTGATTTCATCAAGCGAAGATACACCGCACATCTTCATGGTGTCTTCAAGCTCTGTACCGATTTTGTCTATGTATGCACGTACACAATCGGCCTTACCGCCGTATACAGCCGTTACAAACGGTCTTGCGATAAGAACTCCGTCTGCACCCAGTGCAAGGGCTTTAAAGACGTCTGTGCCGCTTCTGATGCCACCATCTACAAGAATCTTAATGCCTGAGCCTTCAAGAACCTTTACGATGCTTTCAAGCACCTCAGCGGTGGCAGGACACTGATCCAGCACACGTCCACCGTGATTTGATACAATAATAGCGCTTGCGCCTGCTTCTTTTGCTTTAAGCGCACCCTTTACAGTCATAATCCCCTTTACAATAAATGGGGTTCCGGCCATCTGTATGATATCGCAAAGCTCTGAAACTGTTTTGCTTCCGGCTGGCGGATCAAGATTTTTGAGGAATGGAAGACCGGCTGCATCGATATCCATAGCTACTGCAAATGCGCCTGATTCATGTACCAGCTTCATTTTCTCACGTATGGTCTCAATGTTCCATGGCTTTACGGTAGGTATTCCTGCACCATCAGCATTTTTGATAGCCTTGGTGGCTGCAACCATGACATTTGGGTCAGTTCCGTCGCCTGTGAAAGCTGCGATACCGTTCTTTGCACAGGCTGACACAAGGATATCGTTGTATGTTACATCATCCAGACAGTCTCCGTAGTGCAGCTGTACCGCACCGACAGGACCTGCAAATACCGGATATTTAAAAGTACGGCCGAAGAGTGAGAGAGAGGTGTCTACAGGCTTATTTTCGGCAATAGTATCCATGTTTACACGGATTTGTTTCCATTTGTCGTAGTTGCGTATGGCTGTGTCACCGATACCCTTTGAGCCCGGACCGGGCATCTGGTTTTTGCATGCGCGGCCGTTGCATTCAGGACATGCCTTGCAGTATTTTCCAAGACGTGGTCTGGCATTTTCGATACATTCTGTATAGTTCATATTTTTCCTCCAAGTGTAAATCTTTTTAAATTTTATTATTGAGATTATAACACGATAATTTTCTTATGTATACAAAACAGGTGAAAAGCTCTTGACTTGGAGTGGACTCCAAGTGATATAGTTTCATTGTAACAATCAAAAAGGAGGCGATGTGAGTGACTATCAAGGAAGTGAGTGAGCGTTTTGGTGTGTCTACTGATACACTCAGGTATTATGAACGTATAGGCCTGATTCCACAGATTGCACGGACTGCAGGAGGTATACGCGATTATACCGAATCAGATATCAGCTGGGTGGAGCACACTATATGTATGCGCAATGCCGGAGTTCCGATTGAGGCGCTTATAGAATATATCAGGCTTTTTCAGATGGGAGATGCTACATTTGAAGCGAGGTGTCAGCTTCTCAAGGAGCAATACGAGCAGCTTGATGAGCAGAAAAAACAGATTGAAAACACGATGGAACGTTTACAGTATAAAATTTCTAAATACGAGAATGCGATAAAGACAGGTGAATTGACCTGGGACAAATAGGAGGACAAAATATAATATGTATCTTGAGAAAATTAACGGACCAGAAGATGTAAAGAAAATTAAGATAGATGAACTGCCGGTGCTGGCGCAGGAGATAAGAGATGCCCTTTTGGTAAGAGCAAGTAAGCATGGCGGACATTTTGGGCCGAATTTTGGAATGGTAGAGGCGACAATCGCTTTACATTATGTATTTGAATCACCTAAGGACAAGATTGTTTATGATGTATCGCACCAGAGTTATCCTCATAAGATGCTTACGGGGCGTAAGGAAGCGTATTTGTCTGAACAGCACTATGATGATGTGTCAGGCTATACAAATCCAAACGAGAGCGAGCATGATTTTTTTACAGTCGGACATACATCAACGTCGGTCAGTCTGGCTGCAGGTCTTGCAAAGGCAAGGGACTTAAAGGGTGAAAACGGCAATGTGATTGCTGTCATCGGAGACGGTTCATTAAGCGGAGGAGAAGCACTTGAGGGACTTGATTTTGCTGCTGAGCTTCAAAGCAATTTTATTATTATAGTAAATGACAACGATATGTCGATTGCTGAAAATCATGGAGGTCTCTACCAGAATCTTGCTCTGCTTCGAAAGACTGACGGTCAGGCAGAATGCAATCTGTTTAAGGCTATGGGACTTGACTATGTGTATGTGGACAGGGGCAACGATGTTGCAGCTCTTATTAAGGCATTTAAAGAGGTCAAGGACAGCACTAAACCGGTTGTAGTGCATATAAACACACTTAAGGGCAAGGGTTATGCCCCTGCAGAAAAATGCAAGGAGCAGTGGCATTACAGCGGTCCATTCGATATAGAAACAGGAAAGCCGCTATTTGACAATGTGGAAGAGGATTATTCTTCTGTGACCTGTGAATATCTGCTTGAAAAGATGAAAAATGATTCTTCTGTTGTTGCAATTACTTCCGGTACGCCGACTGTTATGGGCTTTACAGAGGATAAGAGAAAAGAAGCTGGCAGTCAGTTTGTCGATGTAGGTATTGCAGAGGAGACTGCAGTGGCACTGGCATCAGGTGTCGCAGTAAATGGTGGTAAACCATTTTATGGTGTATACAGTTCGTTTGTACAGAGAACCTTTGACCAGGTATCACAGGATGTCTGCATCAATAACAGTCCGATTACAATGGTAATATATCAGGGTTCCGTATATGGAATGAATGACGTTACACACTTAGGCTTTCAGGATATTCCGATGCTTTCAAATATTCCAAATCTGGTATATCTGGCACCGGCAACAAAGGAAGAGTATCTGGCCATGCTCGACTGGAGTATGGAGCAGACATCTTATCCGGTTGCAATAAAGCTGCCGGGCGGACCTATGATTTCAGATGATTCAAGGGTGACAAAGGATTTTGGCAGACTCAACAGATATGAGGTGGCTCAGACAGGAGAAAAGATTGCGATTATCGGTCTGGGAACCTTCTTTGGTCTCGCAAAGGAGGCTGCAAAGCTTCTTAAAGAAGAAGCCAAAATCAATGCAACTATAATCAATCCGTATTACATCACCGGATTGGATGAGACGCTTTTGACTAAGCTTAAGCAAAATCATGATACTGTTATTACTATAGAGGACGGTATTTTAGATGGCGGCTTTGGTGAAAAAATCGCACGATTCTATGGTGCAAGCAATATGAAAGTGATGAATTATGGATTGAAGAAGGAATTTCTTGACAGGTATGATGTGGATGCTGTACTGAAGGAGAATCATCTGACTGCAGAGCAGATTGTGGAGGATGTGTTATCTATTTTATAATAAAATCATAAATTCTAGATATAAAAAGACGATTGATTTATCAACCGTCTTTTTGTGTTTAATAATATAAAATAGCGGAGCAGTACTAATTTTTAGCGGTACACATTTATTCGCTAAATCTAAGTTTAACGAATAAATGACCTTGCAAAAAGCACTATGGTACAAGAACAAGCCACCGGAACCTCTATTTGTATCAGCTCCGATGGCTTTATATCTATAGTTTTTCTATACAACAATACAATTATTTATTATGCAATTATTTATTGTGACTTCTCATGCATTCCCTGTATTTAAGTATAAGCTCGATTGAGTCCTCAACTGATATCTGGCTTGTGTTCAGGCACAAATCATAGCTTCTTGCGTCTCCCCATTTTTTACTGGTGTAGTAATTGTAATAGCTTGAGCGCTCTTTATCTTTTTTCTTAATTATGTCCTTAGCCTTGTTCTCCGTGACATTGAGTCTTTCACTGATTCTTTTAATCCTGTCGTCCATGTTGGAACGTATGAAGATATTGAGACAATGCGGCTCGTCTGCTAAAGCATAATCTGCACAGCGGCCTACAATAACACATGGTTCATTTGCCGCAATCTTTTTGATAGCATCGAACTGCGCTAAAAATACCTTGTGATTCAGAGGCATATCAAGAAACGGTGCTGTGGAATAAGAGCCACCGGTGTATGTGTCCATGACCAGCGAATATAAAAAGCTGTTTGTAGGCTTTTCGTCATGCGACTCAAATATTTCCTCGCAAAGTCCTGATTCCTTAGCTGCCTGTTGTAAGAGCTCTTTATCATAAAATTTAATTCCAAGTCTTTTAGCTAATTCTTGTCCGACCTGTTTTCCGAGGCTTCCAAATTCTCTTCCTATTGTGTAAATTTCGTTTGATCCCATAATTCAGACCCCCTTATATAAATAATTAATACTATATCACTATGTGATAATTCAATTTATTTGTTATTTATATTATATAACACTTCAAGCAAATTGGCAAAGTATTTTGGTAAAGGTGCATCAAATTCCATGTATTCACCGGTTTTTGGGTGCACAAACCCTATTGTTTTTGCATGCAGGCACTGTCCTTCAAGGCCTTTGAAGCGGTTTTTCGTCGGGGAATAGCTGGAATACAGCATATCTCCAAGCAAGGGATGATTAATACTTGCCATATGCACGCGTATCTGGTGTGTTCTGCCGGTCTCAAGCTTAAACTGCATATATGTGTAGTCACCAAAGCGTTCAAGCACCTTATAATGTGTGACAGCCGGCTTTCCGTTTTTCTCATTGATCGCCATTTTCTTGCGGTCATTGGGATTCCTGCCTATGGCGCCCTCTATGGTGCCCTCGTCATCCTTTACATTGCCACAGACAATGCCCACGTATATACGGTTGCAGCTATGGTCCTTTATCTGTTCTGATATCTTTATATGGCTTTCATCGTTCTTGCAGACAATAAGGGAGCCGGTGGTGTCCATGTCTATGCGATGCACTATACCAGGCCGTATTTCGCCGTTTATGCCACTTAAAGAGTCCTTGCAGTGGTACATTATGGCATTTACAAGAGTATCGCTGTAATGCCCGGCTGATGGGTGTACAACCATGCCCTTTGGCTTGTTGACTACCAGTACGTCATCATCCTCGTAGAGTATGTCAAGAGGAATGTCCTGTGGCAGGATAGGTGTCTGTACGGCATCAGGAATTGTGACATCTACTATGTCATCAGTCTTTAGCCTGTAATTTGCTTTCTGGGGCTTATCATTGACCAGTATTTGATTTTCTTTTAGTATCCGTTGAAAAAAGGAGCGAGAAATATCCGGATAAATGCTACTTAAGTATTTATCCAGTCGTTCTCCCTCCTGTTCACTCTGGACTTCAAATGTATCTCTATTCATAGTGAAGCTTTCTCTTTTTTTTATTTTCTTTATCTATTTTCATGCTTTTTGTCGGGGAAGATTAAGGAAAAATCCTCCTCCTTGTAGTAAAACAGCCCGAGTATGATAAACATAAATGCCGCTACAGTGACGTATATATCAGCTACATTGAATATCGGAAAATTAATCAGGCTAAAATAAAAGAAATCAACCACATAATTATTTACAATACGGTCTATCAGATTGCCGAGTGCACCTGCAATAAACAGTATTACAACAACATTCAGCAGTCTAAAACGTTTTGAGACAGGTATTTTGCGATACCATACACACAAAAGTATAACAACTGCAATGGTAATCACTGAGAAAAAAATCATTTTGGCACGCAAAAATGCCAATGGATTCTCTGACCAATATGTAAAATGAAAGATATTCTGTATTATTGAAAGCAGATCAACACCAAATGCAGCACTCTGGTTTTCCAGGTATCTGAACTCGAAAACTCCCGGAATGAGAACAAACACACCCGTGGATGATTGCTTTAGGTTTATAACAGCCAGATACTTTGTAAGCTGGTCAATTGCTACAAGAATCAATGCAATGATGCCTGCTGTACACATCTGTTTTTTTGTTTTATTTTTCTTCATAGCTGATTAGAGACTCCGCTTAATAAGATGAACCCGGGAGATCAAATGAATCCATGAGACTCTGGATATCTCCTGAGATATCTACTCCGTGTGGTGTGGCGATGAAGATAAAGTTGGATATCTTCTGCAGATTACCGTGCAGGGCATATGCTGAGCCTGATGTGAAATCTATGATGCGCTGTGCCACATCGACATTTAGTCCCTCCATGTTGATGACGACTGTACGTCCGTTAAGTAATGTGTCTGTTATTTCTATTTCGTCTTCAATTGAACTTGGTTTTATTACGCAAACTTCCATGTCTGATGCTACCTGCTTTCTGGATGATTTTGATATTGGTGTAATCTTGGATGTAGTCTTAACAGGCTTCTCCTTTGGTGTTGTATCACGCCTTGTGCTTTTTATGGCCGTTTCCTCTTCAACAGCCTCTTTTTTTCTACGGAAAGGATTTCTTGGAAGCTCTTCTTCTTCCTCATCATCGAGGTAATAATCCTCGTTATCGAACTCCTCATCGTCCTCAGAATTCAAACTCATTTTGTCAAGAATCTTATCTATGAAACTCATTTCTATATTCCTTTTCTATTTTTATTTTGTGTATAGCATATGAAAAGTATCAGTTAGCATTGCTGTAGTCGCGCTCTCCAAATATTCCGGTACCGACACGTACCATTGTTGCGCCCTCTTCTATTGCTACTGTGTAATCTCCTGTCATACCCATGGACAGAACATTCATACTGACATTATCTATGTTTTTCTTTGCTATGTCAACTGATAATTGCTTAATATCTCTAAAGTATTGTCTGTTATCCTCAGGATCATCTACAAATGGTGCTATAGTCATAAGTCCTTTAATATGGATATGGTCAAGTTTAGCAATTTCTTCAACTAAAGAGATAGCCTCATCTCGTGATGTGCCGAACTTAGATGCCTCTCCTGCTATATTGACCTCAACCAGTATGTCGCAGCTGCAGTCATGCTTTATGGCCTGTTTTTGTATCTCCTTTGCCAGATGCAGTGAATCTACAGAGTGAATAAGTGATGTTTTTCCAACTATATACTTCACCTTGTTGGTCTGAAGATGGCCAATCATGTGCCAGTGAATATCTTTTGGCATAACCTCCATCTTTTCACACATTTCCTGTACCTTATTCTCGCCGAACTCACGGATGCCCTCATCGTATATCTCACTGAGCATCTCAACAGGTTTGGTTTTGCTGACTGCAATTAGTGTGACATCACTATAGTTCCTGTGAGCTCTGTCACATGCGGCCTTTATATTTTGCTGAACCTGATGTAAGTTGTCTTTTAACATAAAATCTGTCCTTTCTGTATATTTTTCAATAATATTTATTACCAATAATTATTTGGTTATGGTCTGGTTTTCCTTCACGGATTTGCCATCCAAGGCTATATGGTCATAAAGCGAAATGCCATATGGCGTTTTGGCTTCTACAATTGTGTAGTCATCGTTTGATGCAAGTACCTTTATCTGCTTAAACACAGCGTATCCTTTGTTGATATTGTAGACACCTGTGAGCTTGTCCTTATCTGTTCCAACCCTGTAGGTTGACGAAGAATCAGGCTTGACAATGATATCGCCGTCCTTAAGATATTCATCATCTACGAAATAAAAGTCATCATTCTGGCTGAATATTGTTGGATTGACTATATTAACTGAGCCACTGCTTTTATCCTTTATCATGAGTGACGAATCATCGGAATCGCCGCTTGCAGTGAAATAATCCTTAGGGATAGTGAAAAATTCCTTTTTGGTTATAGCTGAATTAGGTATTTTAAGCCCTGTGTCTGTTCCAAGCACGAGCTCTATATTGGTAAAACGCTCATTTATATAGCGGATGAGTGAGTTTTTCATATTCAACTTCAGGAAAAAAGCATCATCCTTCTTCAAAAGGCTGAACGATACCGTGGTTGTATAGTCATCATCGCAGAATCTGATTTTTATGACTGACTTGTCATTCAGGCTCTTGGCAACATTGTCAGGAACATTTATGAGTATATTCCAGTTCTCACTTGTAATCAGCTTATAAACAGGATCCAGCTGATTGATGGTACTGTTGTCGGTTAAATCAGTCTCTTCATAATTAGTGTTGTTGTACTGATCCAGAGTGAAGCTGTCTGTAGTGACATCCTCATAGCCGTCTATTCCGTAATAGACTATTCCGGGAGCTGTCGGCTTATATGTATAGAAGGTGTTGTTAGCCTCAGCAGTACTGATAGTATCTGCCAGGCTTGTCAGTGCATTTTGACTGAGAACCTGTGTCAGCTGTGCAGACAGATCGTTTTTGAATGTATAAACCTTTGAAAAGTATCGTCTGTTGTAGCCGGATGAAAAGCTGTTTATGTCAGTGATAATCTGCCCGGCAGCCTCGTCAGTGATGGCGGAAGCATCATTTTGAGCACCGGTAATCTGGGTTGCAATGGAGCCGTCTGTATCAACAGAGTAGACAACATCACTTGTTGCAACCTTTGAGCCGTTTGACACAAAGTAGTTGAGGTTTCCTGATTCCTCAGCATACACTACACTTTCCTCGCGGATTATCATGCCCTTATATATGTTGTTGGTCGCTATAGTACCCTGTTGTACCTCGTATTCAGATACCGGGTTTGAGGTGAAATACGTAAATATGTGAAAAATCACATAGATTATTATTACAAAAAACACTATAAAACCGATATTCAGATTGAAGCCGGTGTGATATTTCAGTACTTTTTTATTCTTTCGGGACACAATTTTACTCCTTAAAAAAGGGATGTGAAATACACATCCCCATAATTAATCATTTATAAAGAAATGATAACCTTTGCCTTGGCACATTCAGGCAACTTGTCAATATTCCTTGAAACACTTAAGATGAACTTCACCTTAAACTTCTCGCTGATTATATCAAGCTTTTCGATTGCCTTGGTGATATCCCCCTCATCATCAAGTGATGCAATTGTAAGGAAGCTGTCTAAATACATCTCCTCCAGATCATGATCCTGCGATATGATTCCGCATATAAATCCTAAAAATTCATCACAATTGTCAATAGGATAGTCCATAACATTGATTAGTCGAACCTGATTATTAAGCTCATACATGTGCTTCTGGCTCTTATCAAGAAAAACTATGGAACCTTCATTTCCCTTAATTGATGAATTTACCTTGTCTAACAGCTCTTTTGTCTTGCCCTTGCCCTTTTTGCCTACAATCAACTGAACCATTGGT
>OHRM01001093.1_pt1 | contig 11511 bp, 9 predicted proteins | sample 1578361 | NCBI WGS metagenome assembly OHRM01 (sample SAMEA3879590, study PRJEB24766) | human gut metagenome | biome: human-associated habitat; feature: feces | place: USA | collected 1985/1987 | reverse complement strand
ATACTTTGTGTATGAATTAGTTGGCTAATTTTGTAATATTTAATGAATGTCCCTTTTTTATGCCGGAAAGAAAGTGGCCTCTATTTCAACAAATGCACAAACTTTGCCGGCAACTCTGCTTTATCGGCGCAAACAAACAGCTTCTGACCCTCAGCGTCCAGTAAGAAAGATACACCACCCTGCGAAGCAACAAACGACTCCACACCCGCCGCTTCTTCTACAAAAACACAGCCGGGGAACAGAGGTGCAAACACTTCTTTGGTCTGTCCTTTCCACTTCTTGAATACGATTTGCATAGGACAAAATGCCATATATCCTGCTGCATGCAGGCGCTGCACTAATTTACGTTCCGACTTTGGTGCTGTATACAGAACACACCAACGACTCATATCATTATTAGCCATCATATTGCTTTGTTTGCTTTTCTCCAATCTTTAAATAAATCCTTCACAAATAATATCCAGCCAACACATCCCACTCCTGCCAAGAATACAAAACCTATAAGAATCATAATCTTATTAGGCTTGGCGGCACGCAACGGAACCGTAGCCGGTTGCACAACCGTATATACCGGAGTAATCTCCTGCACTTTGGCTCTTGCCATCTGCAATTGTCCGGAAACCTGGGTATAAACAGTATAAGCCAGCTCAACTTCGTTTTTTAAACGTTCCTGCTCGGCACGATAGCTTAACAGAACCACATTCTGGTTGGCATCTGCAAAAGTAGCATATTTTTTCTGAGCTTTCTCATAATCCGCCTTTGCTTCTTTATATAACTTTTCTGTAAAAGCTAAATCATGACGGGCTTTATTGGTACGGTAATTTGTGATATAATTCTGCAAACAATGCATCACGGTATCAGTTAACGAAGCCGAAATCAAAGGGTCCTGCATAGTAACCTCCAAAGTTGTAACCCCTGTTTTTTTATCAATCGTAACCAAGATACGCTTACTCAAAGCATCCGCTACCTTCGCCTCATCCAATGTCAGGTGGAACGGATCGATTTTTCCTTCCTTCTTCTCCGGTTTATCCTTGAATAAAGACAAGGTCCAACCCAAAGCCTTGAATGGCGCAGACATTACAGCACCCATCCATGACGAACGCTGGTATTTATCCAGATAAGCATATAAGGTCGTATCTATTTTACCTTTCTGGTCTTTGACCCTTACATCAAACAACTCCAGCAGAAAAGGGGTTGACTTAACGATATCGGGATACAGCTCGGGCGACAGGGCATCTTCTCCGACAGAACCGCCTAAGTTGATGCCAACCATAGCAGCCAATGCCCCCATACTCCCGGCATTCACTTTACTTGCACTTTCGGGAGCCAATGTCACTTCCGTAGAATACTCTTTAGGAATGCTGAATCCTACAATCAAGCCAATCACTGCCGCAATACCGCATACCTTATAAAGCATTTTACGCTCGGCCCACACTTTCTGAGCCAACTCAATCAAATCGATTTCCTGTTCCTCCGGTTTTTGCGGAGCCTTTTGTATTTTACTTTCGTCCATTGTCCTTATCACTTAAAGAGATTAACCAAAGTAGCAATCATTGTGCCTAAAGTGGCAATAGAAGTACCCATACCTACCATTTCGGCCACGCTCATACGCTTACTCGGATCCTTAGTCGGGATGATAATCTCACACCCGGGCTCGATTGCCGTCTTACTACCGGAGCGTATGCGGGATACAGTACCATTCATATAAACCACAAAAGCACTGCGCTTCTTGGCATTCGAAGCATATCCGCCCGCCTGATTGATGTAGTAACGGCTGTTCTCTCCCTCTTTGTACAGTACGGTATTAGGATACATCACGGCACCGTTGATTTTCACTGTGCTTACATATTCAGGAATAAACAATACATCCCCCTCGCGCAACACCATATCATAATCAGAACCCGGATTTTTCAAAGCCTCATCCAGATGAATACCTACCGTATATACATATAAAGTAGTTGAATCTGCACCGACCTTTATAGCCATGCGGGTAGCATCTTCCTTTCTGCGAAGCTCTTCCTCCGACATTTTACGGATAAGACGGGCTCCTCTTACATAAGCATCGGATGTAACACCACCGGCTTTAGCGACCAGGTCGCTCAAACGTTCATTCTTCTTGGACAACGCGTAAGTACCGGTAAACAATGCCTCTCCTATTATCCCCACATTTTTCTGCTTGCGATAAGCAGGGCTTTTACGGACATACACTTCATCAAAAGGCTCCAAATAGAAATTCTCGCTCCCCGCTCCTATCAGCAAGCCGTCTTTCAGGTCAAAGGTAAATGTCTGGCCTACAATATTACTGTCGTCCGTGCTTTTGGGAGATTTAATACGGCGCGATACATCTATTTTCGTTGTAGAAGCCGCTTCAAGCAAGCCACCCGATTCCAAGACCAAATCCTCGATGGTCATCTTATCGGCATAAAGATAAGTACCCGGATCAGCAACCTCACCATGGATAGTCACTGTAGGCTCTTCTTTCAGATCCTGAATGCTGGGAATATAAAGTATATCATTCTTTTGCAAAGGAATGTCCGCAACCACACCTTTCAACAAGCCTTTCAAATCTATGGAAATAACCTCGCGCGTCAAATCCTCATGTTCACGATTGATTACGGCACGATTTAGGAAAGCATCTCCACGTACACCTTCCGCTTTCTTTATCAACTGTTTCACGGTATTCACCTCTCCGCTCAGCTGATACAAGCCCTCACGGTAAACAGCACCGCGAATCTCTACACGATTCTCGAAACGGTTGAGAACGGAATCCACCGTAAGCACATCACCGTCTTCCAGGCGGAATACCGAATAATCCATTTCGTCCACATTGAAAATCTGATGTTCGCGTCCGCTCTTGCGTACAAGACGGATGGCTTTTTTATACGCATCGCCCGTAAAGCCGCCGGCATATCTCAGCAACGTACCGATTGTTTCCGTAGGCTTCATTTCATAATACATAGGACGCTTTACCTTACCCAATATCTGCACCAGAGTCTGATAAGGATTGACAAGAATCACATCACCATCCTGAAGACGGATATCATCCTTCAGCCGACCTTCCATGATAAAGTCGTAGATGTCCAAATCTGCAACCGTCTTTCCGTCGCGTATAACTTTTATGCTTCGAAGACTACCGATTTTATTTACTCCGCCGGCCCAATACAAGGCATGGAAAACTGATGCAAATGAAGAGAGGGTGTAAGTACCCGGCACGACAACTTCACCCATAACATTCACCTGAATGGAACGGATTTCGCCTAACGTCAAATTTATTTGCGTATTGGGAGTTTCTCCCGTAACACCGGCATATATCTTGGCAAATTCGCGTTTCAAATAATCATTGGCTTCCTCTACGGTCTTTCCACTCAGATAAACCGGTCCTAACTTTGCAATTTGCACAGTACCCTCAGGCGAGATTTTTTCACGAATCGTAGTCTGGGAAGCTCCCCAAACATCAATAATAACTTCATCGCCCGCCCCCAAACGATAATTGTCGGGCGTTGCCACATTTATATTGGGTTCAAAAGTCAGATATTCGTTATCGAAAATATTATGTCCGAAAATTTGTTGTGTAAAAGCGTCTTCCGCGCTTTTAGGACCATTATAACCATAACCCGGCTGTCCATTGTTATTCAACCCCGTTCCATATCCGTTGCGTTGCTGGGCCGATTTCGCCCGCAACCCTTTAATACTTTGCTTTTGGGATCCGAGATTATCCAAGCCTGATTCATTCTGAGAGATATTCTTGTTTTTGTTCTCGTAAGTTTTCTGCGTACGTAAACGGGAGTTCGCTTCTCCCATGAAATTGGCATTTTCCTCAGAGCTTCCGTCCGATTTGCCTGAATATTTAGACTGTATTCTCTGGATTTGTTCTTTTGTGACTCCTTTCTTCATCAATTCAACCAACATCTCCTGTTGTGTCTTCCCCTGACTCTGAGCCTCTTGCACGTACAGAATGACTTGTTCATCCGTCATTTGTTGGGCAAATACCACACTTGATACCGTAAATACCAACAAACACAATAGTATAAATTTACGCATAAGTAAGATCTCTGATTAATCTTTTAGTTATCTAGTAATGTTTTTAATTGGGGACAAAGGTAATATATTATTTTCATAATATACATTTATTTCCTTTTGAAGTTTTGGAAAAAGAATTAATTCCGGGCTTCAATACAACCGGTATTTTGCCACAAACACCACTTATACCAAACAGTACTTTTCCAATCACCCAATAGAGTTAAACGTCTTTACCATACGGCTTTATCCATAATATCTCCGATAAATACACAAATATAGAAAAAATGCCAGATAGAAATATTTCTAAAAAATCAGGCAATTCTTTTTGCAAATTCAAATAAAGATGTACCTTTGCACCTCGTAATCGAAAACCCATTGCCGCTATAGCTCAGTTGGTAGAGCAACGCATTCGTAACGCGTAGGTCGCCAGTTCAAGTCTGGCTAGCGGCTCTCCTAAAAAACGCTGATTGTCAAATAAATAATCAGCGTTTTTTCCTTTTTAAAGCCGTCGTGCGAATAAAAAATTATTTTTCTCATTCCCCTCTATTCCCCACATATCATAATAGAACAGATGGCATTTACCTGCAAAAGGAGCAGCTAACTGAAGCAGATAGCTTTTTATATGCTCACAAACATATTTCAAAGCAGACTTATCTCCTTAATTATCCGACAGTTCAAAAAAGCTCCACTGTGTAGAACGTATCAATAAGCAGGGCATTTTACTCATGTATGATACTCAAAAACATTTTCGTAATTTGCCAAACACAATATTTATTTCTACATTTGAATTTTAACTAATTACACAATATCACCAAAATGTAAGTATATGAGAAAATTATTATTCGCCATGTTGGCATGTACAATTACACTTGCCTTTGCATCGTGCAGAGAAAAAAAGGCTAAAGACAAGGTTAAAGACCGTGTAGAAAATGTAAAGGAATCCGTTGAGGAAGCCCTCGAAGAGGCGCAGGACCAGATTGAAGAGGGAGCGGATGAGGTAAAGAAGGCTTTGGATGAAGCCGGCGATGAAATTGAAAAAGCCAAAGAAAAACTGGAATAGAAGTTGCCGGAAAACTGTTCAAATATTCGCACAGTAAGGAACAGAACTCCATTTAACTTAGAAACATTATGAAAAAGATTAATTTGCTACTGCTTTTTCTCCTGCTTGCATGCGCTTTGCCTGCCCAGGATGGCATTTCCGTCTTCATCGGCAGAGCTAACCGCTACGCATCTGTGGAACTCTCTGATTACAGAAAGCGCCTATGCCTGGAATATAATATTTCAAACCATTCCTTAGACGATTACTACAGACGCTGTGGCAATGACTGGGGAAATGTGGGAATTGCACTTGAGATAGCCAGGACTTCAGGAAAAAAAATGCGTGATGTATGCGACTATTACAAGCGGTATCATCGCTACGGGTGGAACCGTATCCTTGTGGAGATTGGCATAAAGCCGGGAAGTATGTATTATAACCCTTTCTATAACAGAGTCCATCACCACAGTGACTGCTGGCATGAATACTATAATTCATACTGTGAACGCCATGACAAATTCCACCATAAGAAACACAAATACAAAAAGCCGAAAAAACACCACAAGAGACATTGTCGACACTACGACGATGACGATGATGATGACGACGATGACGATTAATCGGGATTTGAAATCCAAGTGCTGAAACATCCGAAGAGAATGTGTGTGTGTGTCAAAACTAAAATCCGCTTACTATTTGTTTCTTTGTTTAGGCACGGATTACGCGGAAAACACGGATTTCACAGAAAAAGAATAAAGAAAATCTGTGAAATCCGTGTTTTCCGTATCTAAAAGAAATCGTCAAGTATATATTGACACATCCCCCTCTTCCTGTCATGAATAAAACAAGGGAAGCATTCTCTTTATTCCCAAATCTTGCTAACTTTGCCCGACTCAAAAACAATCAAGATTATGATGGAAAAAAAGAAAAAAAGAATCCTTTTCGGAGCACTGGCGGTTATTCTTTTCATAGGCATTGCAAGTGCGGGTACAATGTATTACTACCTGTTCACTCCGCAATTTCATCCGCAAAAGACAGTTTATATCTACATCGACCGCGACGATACGACAGACTCCATATACAATAAGATAAAAGCACAAGGAAAGCCCAATAGTTTCAACGGTTTCAAATGGATGTCCCAATGGCGCGATTACTCCGGTAACATCCACACCGGACGCTATGCGATACGTCCCGGCGAGAACGTTTACCATGTATTCAACCGTTTCTACAGAGGATACCAAGCCCCCATGAACCTGACCATCGGAAGCGTACGCACTTTGGACAGGCTGGCGCGTAACGTAGGGAAACAACTGATGATTGATTCCGCCGAAATAGCCGGAGTGATAAATGACTCTCTGCTCCAGCAACGGCTGGGATACAGCAAAGCGACAATAGCCTGCCTTTTCATACCCGAAACCTACCAGGTATATTGGAACATGAGCGTAGAGGATTTCCTCGAACGGATGCAGAAAGAACATCAGAAGTTCTGGAATCGGGAACGGCTCAATAAAGCGAAAGCCATCGGCATGACACAGGAAGAGGTATGCACCCTCGCTTCCATCGTTGAAGAGGAAACAAACAACAACCAGGAAAAGCCCATGATTGCCGGCCTGTACATCAACCGTATCCACGCCGGCATGCCGCTGCAAGCCGACCCTACCATCAAGTTTGCCCTGCAAGACTTCAGCCTGCGCCGTATTGCCAATGCACACCTCACCATCGATTCGCCCTACAACACCTACCGCAACCTCGGCCTGCCCCCCGGCCCTATCCGCATTCCCACCCCCATAGGTATAGACGCAGTCCTGAATTACACCAGACACAATTACATTTATATGTGTGCCAAAGAAGATTTTTCAGGAACCCATAATTTTGCAGCCAACTACGCCGAACACATGAAAAATGCCAGAAAGTATTGGAAGGCGTTAAACGAAAGAAAGATTTTCAACTAATATCATAATAAAACAAAAGCAAAAAGCTATATTTGCGATTGTTACTAAAACCATGATTAACACTTAAACACTAAAAAATGAGCAAACAACTCTTACTTGGCGATGAAGCCATTGCACAGGCTGCATTAGACGCCGGCCTATCCGGTGTGTACGCCTACCCGGGTACTCCTTCGACGGAGATTACCGAATATATCCAGACAGCAGCGATTACTGCCGAAAAAGGTATCCACAACCGCTGGTGTTCCAACGAGAAAACTGCCATGGAAGCAGCTTTGGGAATGTCGTTCGCAGGAAAACGTTCACTGGTCTGCATGAAACATGTAGGCATGAATGTGGCTGCCGACTGTTTTATCAACTCCGCCGTGACCGGTGTTAAAGGCGGCATCATTGTCGTTGCAGCCGACGACCCCAGCATGCATTCGTCACAAAACGAACAAGACAGCCGCTTCTACGGTGACTTTGCATTGATTCCGATGTACGAACCGAGCAACCAGCAAGAAGCCTACGACATGGTTTACAACGGATTTGCCTTTTCCGAACAAACCGGCGAACCGCTGCTGATGCGTATGGTTACCCGGCTGGCGCATTCCCGTTCCGGTGTAGAACGCAAGGCGCAACAGCCCCAGAACGGGGTTTCTTTCAGTGACGACCCGCGCCAGTTCATCCTGCTCCCCGGCAACGCCCGCAAACGCTACAAACTTCTGTTGCAGCATCAGGACGATTTTGTCAAAGCCTCGGAAAACTCACCTTATAACAAGTACATAGACGGTCCCAACAAAAAACTGGGCATCATCGCCTGCGGCATCGGTTATAACTACCTTATGGAGAACTATCCCGAAGGCTGCGAATTTCCGGTATTGAAAATCGGCCAGTACCCGCTTCCCAAGAAACAACTGATGCAGCTTGTAGAAGCCTGCGACGAAATACTCGTACTGGAAGACGGACAACCGTTTGTAGAAAAACAACTGAAAGGTTGCCTCGGCATCGGCGTAAAAGTCAAAGGACGCCTGGACGGCACACTGTCGCAGGACGGAGAATTGAATCCGGACAGCGTAGCACGCGCCGTAGGCAAAGAGAACAAAGCGGAATTCGCTGTTCCTTCACTCGTCGAAATGCGCCCGCCAGCCTTGTGCGAAGGTTGCGGACACCGCGATATGTACACCGTGCTGACCGAAGTGCTCCGGGCAGAATACCCCAGCCACAAGGTATTCAGCGACATCGGCTGCTACACCTTAGGAGCCAACGCTCCTTTCAATGCCATTGACTCCTGCGTAGACATGGGAGCTTCCATTACAATGGCAAAAGGCGCCTCGGATGCCGGAGTCCATCCTGCGGTTGCCGTTATCGGCGACTCCACCTTCACCCACTCCGGCATGACAGGCCTGCTGGACTGCGTAAACGAAAACGCCAACGTCACCATCGTCATCTCCGACAACGAAACCACAGCCATGACCGGCGGACAGGATTCAGCCGGAACCGGCCGTCTCGAAGCTATCTGTGCAGGTATCGGCGTAGCGCCCGAACATATCCGCGTAGTAGTTCCATTGAAGAAGAACTACGAGGAAATGAGGCAGATAATCCGCGAAGAAATCGAATACCGCGGAGTATCCGTCATTATTCCCCGCAGAGAATGTATTCAAACTTTAGCACGTAAGAAACGAAACAAGTAAAGCCATGAAAAAAGACATTATACTTTCCGGCGTAGGCGGACAAGGCATCCTCTCTATCGCTACCGTAATCGGGCAGGCAGCCCTTAAAGACGGATTATACATGAAACAGGCCGAAGTACACGGAATGAGCCAGCGAGGCGGAGACGTACAGTCCAACCTCCGCATCAGCGACCGGCCTATCGCTTCCGACCTCATCCCTACAGGCAAATGCGACCTTATCATATCACTGGAGCCCATGGAAGCGCTGCGCTATCTTCCCTACCTCAGTCCTGAAGGCTGGCTGGTAACGAACGAAGCCCCTTTCATCAATATCCCCCACTATCCTGCCGAAGAAGCTCTCAAAGCCGAACTTGACAAGCTTCCTCACAAGATTGTACTGAACGTAAACGAAGTAGCCAAAGAAGTGGGCTCTCCACGCGTTGCCAACATCGTGTTGCTGGGAGCTACTATTCCGTTCCTCGGCATTGATTATCAGAAGGTACAGGACAGCATCCGCGACATTTTCCTGCGTAAAGGCGAAGCCATCGTAGAGTTGAACCTCAAGGCCTTGGTTGCCGGTAAGGAAATTGCAGAAAACCTGATGTAAATCAAAATACCAATAACCATGAATGACAAATACTGGGAAGAAGAGATAGAAACCATGCCGCGTGAGGAGTTGCACAAACTGCAACTCCGGCGGCTTAGGAAGACAATCGGCATTGCAGCAAATTCCCCCTATTACAAACAAGTTTTTCAAAAGCACGGCATTACGGCAGACAGCATCCGGTCGATAGAAGACATCCGGAAAATCCCGTTTACCACCAAGGCGGACATGCGCGCCAACTACCCTTTCGGACTTGTGGCCGGCAATATGCACGAAGACGGTGTACGCATCCACTCTTCCAGCGGAACCACGGGAACGCCCACCGTCATTGTCCACTCCCGGCACGATCTGGAGTCCTGGGCCAACCTTGTAGCACGTTGCCTATACGCAGTAGGCATGCGAAAGACCGATGTTTTTCAAAACAGTTCCGGCTATGGCATGTTCACCGGAGGATTAGGTTTTCAATACGGAGCCGAACGCCTGGGCGCACTGACCGTACCCGCCGCTGCCGGTAACAGCAAACGGCAAATCAAGTTCATCACGGACTTCAGAACCACCGCCTTGCATGCCATTCCCAGTTATGCCATACGCCTGGCGGAAGTATTTCAGGAAGAAGGTATCGATCCGGCATCGACTACTCTGAAAACCCTCGTCATCGGAGCCGAACCTCATACGGACGAACAGCGCAGGAAGATTGAGCGGATACTGGGTGTCAAAGCCTACAACAGTTTCGGCATGACCGAAATGAACGGTCCCGGCGTTGCCTTTGAGTGTACCGAGCAAAACGGCATGCACCTTTGGGAAGATTGCTATCTGGTTGAAATCATCAATCCGGAAACCGGCGAACCGGTTCCCGACGGTGAGATTGGAGAGCTGGTACTGACTACCCTCGACCGTGAAATGATGCCATTGATACGCTACCGCACACGCGACCTTACCCGCATACTTCCGGGTACATGCCCCTGCGGACGTACGCATCTGCGCATCGACCGCATCAAGGGCCGCAGCGACGATATGTTTATAATCAAGGGTGTCAACATCTTCCCCATGCAGGTGGAAAAGGTATTGGTGCAATTCCCCGAATTGGGCAGCAACTACCTCATTACTCTGGAAACCATCAGCAATCAAGATGAAATGATTGTGGAAGTAGAGCTCAGCGACTTATCCACCGACAACTATATAGAACTGGAGAAAGTACGCAAAGCTATTTCCCGCCGACTGAAAGATGAAATCCTTGTCACTCCTAAAGTGAAGCTGGTCAAGAAAGGCTCCCTGCCTCAAAGCGAAGGCAAAGCCGTCAGGGTAAAAGACTTGCGGGACAACAAATAATATTCTACCGGTATGTCCAGTTCCAACCGTTAATGAAGCCGTGCCATACCGGTAAATATCCCTGCATTATACTCCCGAAACTCCCGGAATTTACTTCCCAAACACCGGGCATTCCAACCTAAAACTTCAGGCATTTCGGGAGTAAACACCTGGAGTTAAACGAGCAAAAGCCTGGACTTTTCCCCCTCACTGCAACCAATCCGATTTTTACTGAACTCCCTGATCTTCAAGAAGCAAAACCGTAAAATAACGACAAAAGAAAAAGGAACGGTAGTCAACCAAGATTACCGTTCCTCTTTTATAGAAAGCCGCACCGATGATGTGATGAAACTCCGTATGACATGATTTGAGTGCTCCTCCTCTTTGTAATCCACCGACTCAAGAGTTACCCCGAAGGGCGTGGCCCGCCATTGAGAACTGAAGCTTGTCTCGGTATTTCATTAGAATTGATGAGTTTCCCGATCCAATCAATGCGGCTATTTTTTCTACTTCAAAGGTAGTGAGTTTCTACGAAAGAAACAAGAAAAACAAGAAAATTGTTTGCCTGCATCTGATGTTTTCACATTTCCACAATACTGCCCAAAACAAAAAGCGCCGATTACGTATTCGTAATCAGCGCCTTGCAGGTTTATTCTTTTACCCCGGCTTATGCAGCTTTTGCTTTAGCTACAATGGCCTTGAAAGCTTCCGGATGATTCATTGCTAAATCAGCCAAAACCTTACGGTTGATTTCGATACCAGCTTTGTGCAGAGCACCCATCAGTTTGGAATAAGACATACCTTCCAGACGTGCAGCAGCGTTGATACGTTGAATCCACAAAGCGCGGAAGTTTCTTTTCTTATTCTTACGGTCACGGAACGCATAAGTCAAACCTTTTTCCCAAGTATTCTTGGCAACGGTCCAAACGTTCTTTCTTGCAC